>VYKU01000073.1_pt1 | contig 39269 bp, 34 predicted proteins | sample 5114491 | NCBI WGS metagenome assembly VYKU01 (sample SAMN12291796, study PRJNA351875) | freshwater metagenome | isolation source: freshwater lake | place: USA: Michigan, Gull Lake | collected 2011-07-05 | reverse complement strand
CAAAGCCCGCCCCCGCGGCAGCCACGCCACATGGCCTAGCCCACACCCACACGCCGTCAGTTGACCTTCAGATTACACACCCGGCAAGCCCAGGCAGATCGCCCACGCCCCTCTGGCAGCCTAGTATACCCCCCGGCACGCAAAGAGCAACCGGCTTAGCCGCGGCCTGTGCCCAAAACCAGCCCTCTGGCCGGTATGGTGGAAAACCCACCAGGCCAGCAACGGCCACCAGAGATGAGCAGGGTAAGTGATTACCACAGGCACCAGCCCGCACCACCAAACGTTCGACCACTTACGACCCTCAGCGAGAAAAACCCCAATGATCGAAGCACTCAAGGGCGACGAAATCATCACCAAAGCCGGCGGCCGGTTCAAGCTGTGCGCCCTCATCCAACGCCGGCTCGTCCAACTCATGGACGGCTCCCGCCCCATGGTCGACCGCGCCGGCCGCAGCGACCTGGAGATCGCCATCGAAGAGATCATGCAAGGGAAGATCGAGCCGCAGTTCGACTTTACGGACGAGGCGACGAACGCGGCGATGCCTCAGAAGTAAACGCCGGGCGGGGTCGGGGTTATTTTACTTCTGATTACCCTTGCCAACGGGATTGGTGCCCCAGCGGTGCTGCTCGTTGATGAGGTAGTCGCCACTTGGGCCTGCCCATGTCCGCATTGAATCACTTGGCCACTCCGGGAACGAACCCTGGTCATCGACGCCATCGGCACTGACCGACCAGAGCCAATACCCCCATGTGTTCTTGTGCCGCTTGCCCGCGGTTGTCAGGTTCTGGCGGTCCGTGGTGGTCCGCTCAAACCCAAACGCCTTGCCCGAGAACGGATCAAGCGACAGCGGGTTGCTCGCGGTCACCCCGTCGGCCTCACCAAGCTCGCTCAGCGACGCCGGGAAAGCTCCTGTCCGTAGTTTGAACCGCTCGAGCGCCACCATCACACGCGTGCCGGCCCAGGTCGTCCGGCCGGTGCTGTCCTGCAGAACCATCGAACGGCCCAAGGAGTCGGCGGTGTCGCGCACCAAACCCATTTTCGATCCCCTCGGAACGGACAACGGCACGCTCGCACGCACATCGGGCGTCAGCGCTAGATCGGCACCGATGCGCTTGTACCCCACGCACAGATCATCCAGGTTTGAGCGCAGCGTCCCGAGCTTCCCAAGCATCGGCTTGCCCTTTTCATGACGGCTTGTGTACATGGTGTCGTCGGGGAACCCCCAGAGCAGCACCCGCTCAACATCCCCGGGCTTGGAGAAGAACTCGGCGATCCAAGCTCGATAATAGAACTCCTCCACTTCAATCATCGATGCCGAGACCCCTCCCGAGCCCGTCGGCCCCGCTTGGCGTGCGATCACTTCGTCTACTCGGGCCAGCACCTCGTCGCTTTGTAGGCTCCCAAGCGTTGCCCGCACGCACGCTAGCAGCAGGTTGCGTTGCCTGTTGGCAGTTAAGGTGTCGATGTGCGTGCCCTGCCGCCCTATCAGATCGGCAACGGCCAAACCCTGCTCCAGTGCGTCGATATACCCCTGCCCATCGCCGGACCTGGCCGCCCGCACCATCCGTGCCGTGTTAAACTCGGCAACCATCCGGAGCGGTTGCAGATCTGTAATCTGCAATGCCATAGGCGATTGACCCTCCGCCACCACCATCGGCCGCACCGCTCGGCGGAGGGCCGCCAGGCTGCGTAGTTTGGCGTCTGCTCCGCTCCGCTTCAGTTCCGCATCAAGCAGCCCGACCAGATCGTCGTTGACATTGCTCGGGTTCATTCTGTTGTCGTACCAAGGGTCAAAGTCAGATATGTAATCCTTGAGGACGGGCGCAAATACCCCGCTCGCTTTGACGACGTCCTGGACCACAACATCTGGGTGCGATTCAAAGTACGCCGTGCACACCGCCCGCTCGGCACGCTTGAACGCCTCCAACGCATCAACCACCTCCCCCCACTGGTTCGGCTCCGTCGCCGCGACGCCCGGCCTCAGCAACTTCTCCTGCACCTGCACCATCTTGGCGTTGAACTCTCCACTCGCAAGTATCGCCCGCGCCTCGCGGGCCTGCCACCACAGGAAGACGCGCAGGCCGGCGTAGCACCCCACGCCTGCCACCACGACGCCGAGGACTAGGCACAGGGAAATCCGGCACACACTGCGGTGCCGGCGCTTACGTGCGGCGATCTGCTCGGCCCCCTCGACGGCAAACTGGGGGACATACACCACCGCACCCTTGACCGACGGCACAAGTTCCCCCATGCTCGGGTCCGCGACTGTGACGGTGCCACACTCCGGGCATGTCAGGCGCAGGTCCGGCCCGATCGGCATCCCCAGCAGCGAATAGGCACACTTCCAGCAGGTGCCACGGTTCTTGATGAGCCGGCGGATCGACTGCCGGAGCACACGGTCGCGCACGAGCAGTGCAAGCACAAGCCCAAGGCCAATGCTTGCCGCGAGCAACGCGATCCCGACATAGACGGGGTTGATCGACCAAGAATACATATCTACTTCTAAGTAGTGCATCGCAAGAGCCGTGCCCACCAAGAGCCCCCCCGCGCAAATCACCACCGTCAGCACCAACGCCACCCACCGAACGATCGTCCGCCGCCACCCCCGCGCAGCACTGGCCACAAACGCGCTCGCTCGCCCGTCGTCAAACCGGTCGAGCTCCGGGAACGCCCGGTGCAGACTCCGTGTTACCACCCGCTTGAACATCGGCAACTCCACGTCGTGCCAACCTGCACAACGTTAGCACCCCCCTCACGGCACCTCCGCCCGCTCCACACCCTCACCCGCCTCATCCCGCACCCCAGGCCGGTGCCGCCGTGCCGTGATCGCGTTCCACAGCGACCGGTCCCTCGGCACGCCCAAGGCCGCCGCGTCGTGCCCGTCCACCTCCGGCACGCGCCAGATCATCATCGCCACGCCCGCAACAAGCAACGGCACCGCCAGCCCCGCCACCGCCAGTCGCGTCGCACCCGCCGCCGAGAGCACCTCACGGTTCTTGAGCCACTCCCCCCCGTGCCCGGCCAAGAAAATCCCCACCGCCGTTGCGCCAAACCCCGCCGTCGTTACGATCGCCATCACGCGCCCGCGCATCTCGTCGGGCGCCAGCAGCTGCATCGCGGCCCAACTCTGGTTGAACGCCCACAACCAGAAGAACCCGCACAACCCCATCGCCGCGTACCCCCACAACAAGCTCGGCGTCATCGAAAAAATCGCGATCGACACCCCAAGCCCCGCCACCGACAGCGGGATGAAGTGGTGCTTGGGGTACCAGCTCGGCACCCACCGCAGCGACAACCCGCCCACCACCGCGCCGATCCCCTGCACCGCCAGCAGCGTCCCACCCGCGCGCTCGGCACCACGGTCAGCTAGCCCATACACGTCAATGACAAACAGCGACAGCAGCCGCACCAGCGGCGCGGCCAGCATGCTCAAAAGCACCTGCGCCAGCAGCACCGCCCGCGCACCCCGGCTGCGCACCAAAAAACCCGCCGCCGCCTTGAACTGACCGAGCACAGAGACGCCGCTCGCGCCCGGCGCGGGCGTCCTGGGCGTCGTCCCCACCACCATCGCCACGATCAGAAAACTCACCGCGTTGTACGCCAGCAGCACCGTGATCGGCGTTGCCGTCATCCTCGGCCCGATCTGGTACATCCACGCGCCGGCCAGGATCAGCCCCGCCAGCGCAGGCCCGATCACCCGCGCAAGGTTGAACTGAATCCCGTTGAGCGTGATCGCCTTGAGCAGTTGGTGCCTGGGCACGAGCCTGGGCGTGAGCACCTGCCACGCCGGGAAGTTGAACGCCATCACACACCCGTTGATTGCGCTGAGCAGGAAGAGCAGCCGAACGCCCGTGCGCGGGTCCTCAAAGCGCAGGAGCGTAACCGCCGCCACGCACGCGGCGACGCACGCCGCGAGCACCTGCGTTAGCACCAGCATCCGCTTGCGGTCCACCCGGTCGGCCACCAGACCCCCGAAAATCCCCAGCAAAAACACCGGCAACTGCGACGCCACGCCCAGCGTCCCCTGGTCGTCCAGCCGCTTGGTCGTCTCGGCCACGAACATCTGGATCGCAAACATCTCCATCCACGTGCCCGTGTTGGACAGGAACTGCGCGCCGAGCACATTGCGGTAGTGCTTGTTGGCCAGCACACCGGCAAACGTATCGGCCTGCGCAGGATCAACCGGCCCAGCCACCGCACCACCATCTGCACGCTCACCGGCCAAATCATGCACTCCGTTGCACCCAACGCACACCCACGGCCATGCTACGCGCACACCACCACCACCGCACGCTGCGCCGATGGCTCTGCGCCCATTTCACACCCGCCGCCCCCTGCAACCTCCGCCGCCACGTATAGTCCAGCACTTACTCCACCACCCACCTCCTACCACACCACCGCAGCGACTCAAACCATGAACAACAAAAAAACCGCACCGCGCCAGGCGAACAAAGCCAGCGACACCACCCTCCGCGGCCACGTCCGCCAGACCACCCTCGACGCCCTCCGCGACGGCAAGTTCTCCCTCCGCGACGTCAAATCGCTCGCCCGCGAGGTCATCGAGGCTGCCGCCAAGAGCGTCGAAAAAAGCATCCCCGCCTCAAGACAGAACGTCCTCCGCCAGGTCTACGACGGCCTGAGCGAAGGCGTCCACACCGCCGCCTCGGCAGGCTTGGCCATCGCCTCCGACGCTGCCGATCGCGCGCGCAAGGTCGCCACCAAGGACGCCCCCGCCGCCGCCCGACGCATCCAAGAGGCCAACGACCAGCTCATCGACGCGGTCAAATCCGTCGCCAACAAGGCCAGCAAGCAGGTCCGCGAGGAACTGCACACCATCGTCGCCAAGGCCGAGAAAACCGGCCCCAAAGTAACCGCCGCCGCACGCGATGCCTATCACGCCGCCGACGGCCACTGGGGCGAACTGACCACCGAGGCCGCCCGCGCAGGCACCCGCGCCGCAGGCCGAGCCGTCGGCACGCTCGCCTCCACCGCCAGCGGCTTCTTCGACGGCATCGCCCAGGCTACACACTCCAAGCCCGCACGAAAGCCCGCACAAAAGCCCAAGACAAAGACCACTACCAAGCCCACACCCAAGCCCGCAAAGAAAAAGACCACCACCAAACGCGCCAAGCGCTGACCGCTCCACCCCTCACCCATCCCGTCTGCGCCGGTTCGACACCACCATCACCACCACCAGCACCGCGCTGGCCATGAACCCGGCGATCCCGATCCCGGTCGCCATCGGCAGCCCGCCCGAGCGCGCCGAGAGCAGCACGATCGACGAGCCGACGAACATCGCCGCGATGATCAACGCCGCGGAGATATTCCGGCTGGCGTGCTCGATCGTCCGCGTCAGTTTGTCCAGCCCGCGGTGCTCGATGTTCACGGCCATCTTGTTCTTGCGCAGCTGCGACAAAATCGGTCGCACCTCGCCGGGCAGTTCCTCGAACAACTCCAGGTAAGCCATCGCGCTCCGCTTGAAGCGGCCGGACATCGCCGAGGGGCTGTAACGCTTGCCCACCAGCCTCTCGATATACGGCCTGACAAACCCGACCATCTCAAATGTCGGGTCAATCTCCCGCGCAACCGACTCGATCGTCGTCAACGCCTTGATCAGCAGCACGATGTCCGCCGGGCAGCGGATCTGGTGCTGGCGCAGCGTCGCAAAGAACCCCTGCAACACCCCGCCGAGGTTTAGTTGTTCCAGCGGCGTGCCGCGGAACTCGGAGATGATCGCGTGTACGTCTGAGCGGAGTGTGCGGTCGTCGAGTTTTTCTTGCTCGACGCCCGTGATCGCCCCCGCCGCGGCTATCACTTTGTCCAGGTCCGCGCCGACGACGCCGCCGACGAGGTCGGCCAGCTGCCGGGTCGTCCGCGCATCGACCTGCCCGGTCATCCCGCAGTCGATGAACGCGATGCCACCACCCTCCAGGGCCATCAGGTTCCCCGGGTGCGGGTCGGCATGAAAAAAGCCAAACTCCAGGCACTGCGAGAAGACCGCCCGCGCGCCGTTCTCGACCAGCCGCCGACGGTCCCCCTCATCTACCGTCGCCAGGTCTAGCTGCGCCAGCACCACCCCCTTGATCTCGTCCATCGCCAGCACGCTGGCGGTGGTCGCTTGCCAGTAGACCTTCGGGAAGACGACACCGTCGTCATCTTCAAAGAGCGCGCCGAGGCGTTCGGTCGACCGCCCCTCGTGCATCAGGTCCACCTCGCGCTTGAGCTCCTTGGCAAACTCGTTGACGACCTCCGTCGGGCTGTAGCCCAGGTTCGCAAAGTGCGCCTCGACGACACCCGCCAGTGAGGAGAGGATCTCCATATCCACCTTGAGCACCGCTCTGATCCCGGGCCGAAGGACCTTGAGGACCACCTTGGTCCCGTCCTTGAGCGTCGCCCGGTGCACCTGCGCCATCGACCCGGCGGCGAGTGGCTCCTTGTCGATCGACTTGAAGAGCTTCTTCAACCCCGCAGCACCGCCGAGCTCCTCATGGAGGGCACCCTCGATGACCTCAAAGCCCACAACAGGCACGTTGTTCTGCAGCTTCTTAAACTCATCGGCCCACTGCTGCGGCACAAGGTCCGACCGCGTGCTGAGCACCTGGCCAAGCTTCACAAACGTCGGCCCCAACTCCTCAAAGACCATCCGCAACCGCACCTGGATCGGCACCGTCTCCTGCGCCACCTGCGGCGAGGCGCCGATGATCGCCAGCCCCTTATCAATCAACCCCACAAGCCCGAGTTTCTGTGCAAGTTCCGCAAAGCCGTGCTTGGCTAGCACCTCCAGCACTTGCGCGTACCGCTGGACATGGTTGATACGACGCGTGGCTGGCGCGATGCTCATGGGCCGATCGTACCCGCCGGGCTGATCGGCCAAAGTGTTCTGTGTGGAACACCATCTCCGCCAAAGTGCGCACGCCGGCGGGGATGCCTGTTATCCAAGCACCAGCGTGGCCAGGTAGGTGTAGAGCGCGATGCCGATGCCGACGTTGAAGGGGAAGGTAACGGCTAGGGGTAGCGGGATGTACAGCCCGGGTGTCGCCTGCGGGATCACCAGGCGCACGGCGGCGGGAACGGCGATGTAGCTGGCGCTCGCGGCCATGACCATCAGGAGTGCGCCGTCGCCGGGGGTTAGGCCGAGCGTCCAAGCGAGTGCCAGGGCGAGGCCGGCGTTGAGCAGGGGCGTGGCGATGCCGAAGGTGATGAGCGCCCAGCCTGCTTTGCGCAGGTCCTTGAATCGGCGTGCGGCGAGCAGGCCCAGGTCCAGGAGGAAGAAGACCAGGACCCCGCTGAAGAGGTCGGTGCAGAGGGGCTTGAAGGCGTGGTAGCCGCGCTCGCCGGTGATCATGCCGATGGCCATGGAGCCGAGCAGGAGGAGGACCGGCCCGTTGAGGAAGGCCTCGTGCAGGAGTTTGCCCCAGCCTGCCGAGCTTGTTGCAGCGTGCGCCGGGTTGCTCCGTTCGGCTAGGCGCATAAGCACGACGGCGATGACGATGGCGGGGCTTTCCATGAGCGCCATGGCGGCGACCATGTGCCCGCCGAACTCGATGCCTTTAGCCGTCAGGACGGTGCTGGCGGCCATGAAGGTGACGGCCGAGACCGAGCCGTAGGCTGCGGCGATGGCCGCGGCGTTGTGGATGCTCACGCGCTTCTTGAGCAAGAAGAACGAGTAGACCGGGATGACGCACGCGAGCAGCATGGCGGCACCGAGGGCGGCGACGGCCTCGCCGGTGAGGCCGCCTTTGACGAGTTTGACGCCACCCTGGAAGCCGATCGCCCAGAGGAGGTAGAGCGAGAGGAGTTTGGTTACGGCCTTGGGCACGTGCAGGTTGCTGCGCACGGCGGCGGCGAGCATGCCCAGGAAAAAGAAGAGCACCGGCGGGCTGGCGGCCAGCACGCTGGTGAGTTTGTCGAGGCCCGGCAGGGGGGTGTCGGCCAGGGTTGGCATGTGGGCAGCATACCACCGGCGGGCGTGCGTTGTCTTTGGGCACTACGCTGGGGGCATGCCGGGAATGCGTGATGAGTTTGCCGATGCCCGCCGGGTGCTTGATGAGTTGCTGGCCGATGGGCCGGCGATGGGTGTGATCGAGCGCGTGCCGGGGGTGTTGGCGGGGGTCGTGCGTGCGGGTGGGAAGATTTTGATCTGCGGCAACGGTGGCTCGGCGTGCGATGCGGGCCACTTTGCCGAGGAGTTGACGGGGCGGTTCCGCAAGGACCGCCCGCCGATCCCGGCCATCGCGTGCACGGATGTCGGGCATGTTACGTGCGTTGCGAACGACTATGGGTTTGAGCATGTCTTTGCCCGCTGGGTGGTTGGGCTTGGGCGCGCGGGTGATGCGCTGATCGTGCTGAGCACCAGCGGCAAGAGTGTGAACACGCGCCTGGCGATCGAGGCGGGCAAGAGGGCGGGGATGACGACGGTTGCGCTGCTGGGCAAGGGTGGGGGTGTGATGGGTGGTTTGGCTGAGCACGAGGTGGTGGTGCCGGGGGTTACGAGCGACCGGATTCAGGAGTTGCACATGCTGGTGCTGCACGGGTGGTGCCATGGGCTTGAGGTGGCGCTTGGGTGGGGGTGAGTTGGATCAGAGTGCGTTTCTTGCGTATGAAGTAGTCAACCCCACCCCTGCCCCTCCCCTCGGGGGATGGGTTTGACGCGAGACATACCGCTATCGGTATAGAAATAGGTAGATGCCGGGGTGGTTGGGCATCCGTAGGATTGTGGGTTACGAATGGACCTGTGTTCGGGGTGCTGTTGCCTAGCGGGAGATTGACCGATGCTTAGCCGAAGCCTTGCGGTGGTGTGTGCGGTTGCGGGGGTTGTTGTGTGCGGGTGGGGGTTGGTGGGGTCATCGGCGTGGGGGCAGAACAACGACTCGGAGATTGCGCGTCTGCGTCGGCAGTTTTCGCAGCCTGTAACGGCGGCGTCGCCGTTGGCGGACCGGTTGTTTGTTCGGCTGCGTACGCGGAGTTGGCTCTTGTCGGTGGACCTGGCGATGCCGCAGCCTGGTGGGTTGAACCGGGAGATCAACCCGCGTGATTTTTTCAATCCAAGCTTGCCGGGGGTGCTTGTGAACCCGTTGAACCCGAACCAGCCGCTGGGCAGTGGGACTGCGACGATGCGTTTGGAGCAGGTGTCGCTGTTTTTTCCGCTGCCCGAGCGTACGGCAGGGCATGAGTTTCAGGCGGGGACGTTTGATGCGCAGCTGAACATCAACGGCGTGCAGGTGGTCAACAACACCAGCCAGAAGATGCCGGCGTTTGTGAGCGGGCGTGAGGGGTCGCGGTTTGCCAAGTGGGAGTTGCCCGACGGGGACGCACGGCGGGTGCAGTTGCAGATGACGGTGCCGATGGGGTGCTCGAGCCTGACGATGGACGAGCGCGTGGCCAGTGAGGTTGATTGGCCCGCGGCGGGAAAGGAGTGGGCGCCCGATGCGCAGTCGGCGTTGGAGCCGGCGTACCTCGTGGACTTTGTGCGCGACCGCAAGGAGGTGCAGGAGACGCAGGACCGCATCGACGCGCTGCTGAAGCGCTGGCTGGGCAACAGGGACCCCAAGAGCATGCGGCCGGTGGTGTTGGCGCGGCTGCTGAGCGGGCTGGTGATGGAGAATTTCAACACGATCAACACGAGCTCGATCTCCGGTGGTGGTGCGGGGGCGATGCTGGGGTTTAGGTTTCAGACCGCCGGTGAGACGATCAACGCGGGGCGGGGGACGGAGGCGCAGGTGGTGCAGTTGCTGTCGGCGGTGCTGCGCCGGGTGGGAATCCCGGCGCGGACGGTCTTTGGGGTGGAGACGCGCAGCCGGGTTGGCAGCGGGCAGCCGTTGCGGGGGACGGGGCGGACGCGGGAGTGCGTGTGGCTGGAGTTTGCGGTGATGGACCCCGCGAGCGGGGCGACGGTGTGGGTGCCTGTGGACATTGTGCGGCAGCGGTCGAGCTCGAGCCGGGCGCCGGCGGAGGGCCGGCCGTGGAACTTTTTGGGGCACCACTCGGAGCTGGAGTTCATGCTGCCGATCTCGTTTCAGATGCACCCGCCGCTGGATGTGAGCGTGAGCGGGCTGCCGGCGTTCTGGGGGTGGAGTTCGCCCAGGGGCGTGCCGGCGGCGTTCCATGGGGTGAGTTTCAGTATCAGCCAGCAGAACTCCAGGGATAGGGATACGAATAATCCTGATCCTGCGCCGTCTAGGCGGAGGTGAAGCAAATCACTCAGAGGACGGAGGGGGAGAGGTTTTCAGAGTGGTTTTTTGGGTTGAGTTGGGGGGGGTGTGGGGTTGTGGGGGTGTGGGGTCTAGGCAGGTGTGGAGCGCAGCGGAACCTGTGTAGGGTGGCATGTGATGCGGGCCGGCGCGGGCGGGGGAGTCTGCCGCCCCTGCCGGGGCGGGGTGCGATCTCTTGAGGACTTCCACGGGTTGCGCTGCGCTTGACCCGTGGCTGCATGCCGCAACCCAGTTGGGGTTGGAGAGAATGCAAACTGCAACATCCTTGGGGTTGAAGGCGCTGCACGCCACAACTTACATTTACTCCGCGTTGCTCGGCTAACCTTTGCGCCTTCCGCGAACCTCTTTTTGTAGGCGCTTTGCGTGAGCGAACCCCACCCCTGCCCCTCCCCTCGGGGGAGGGGTTCTGATGAAAGCGCAGATTATTTTACTTGAGGAGATCGGCGGTTCTGGGCAGGTTGTCGACGTAGCGCGTGTGGACGTTGACGTAGTGCTTGCGGTAGATCGCATCGATCTGCTTGGGGGTGGGGAAGCGGGTGCTGAAGCCCGGGGCGGCGGGGTCGAGGGCGAGCTTGGCCGCCTTGATGAGGTGGGCCACGAGGGTGCGCGGGTCTTCCATGCCGATGGCGATGCGCATGGTCGTCGGCTGGATGCCAGCGTCGCGGAGGGCCTGGTCGCTCATCTCGCTGTGGCTGGTGATGGCCGGGCATATGACAAGGGTGTTGGTCTGCCCGAGGCTGACCTGATGGGCAAAGACGGGGTCAAGGGAGTCGAAGAAGCGTTTGAAGGTGGTGCGGTCGAAGGCTGGTTTTTTGCCGGGCTTGCCCTCAAAGTCGATGGTGAACAGGGGGGCGGGCAGGCCCATGTGCAGGACTTTTTCGCGGACGGGCCCGTTGAAGTGCCCTGGGACGGCGTTGCAGTTGACGTTGATCTCTGGGTGGCGTTGGAGCGCCTCGGCGAGTGTGAGTGTGTTGATGGTTTTTGTCAGCACGCGTGATTCGAGGGTGTGCATCCCGTTGACGACTTCGTAGGCTTTGTCGGCGTCGAGGAACGCGCCTTTGATGTAGTAGACGTTCCAGAACATGGTCTCGTGGCCGTGCCAGGTGCGTGGGGTGCCGTCGACATCGCGGCCTGGGTGGGCGTCGTGCTTGCCCATGAACATGCGTTCATTGCGGCCGATGACGACGCCGGCGGTGGTGCCCCCCATGCCGGAGATGTCCTTGGTGTAGCTGTGGATGACAAAGTCTGGCCTCTCGGCGAGGTCGGCCCGGCGGAGTGGGCGGTGCAGGAAGGGCGTGCCGACGGTGCTGTCGCAGAGCACGGTGAGCTTGTGCTGGTGCGCGTGCTTGGTCATGGCGGGGATGTCCAGGCAATAGCCGTGGGGGTTGCAGGGGCTTTCGAGGTAGACGTAGATGTTTTTGCCCTTGGCCAGGCGGTCGGCGTGCTTCTTTTGACACGCCGTGAGTGCGGTTTGGAAGTCTCGCTTGGTGTATCCGTCGAAGAACTCGACGGCGACGTCCATGTTGCCTTGTTTGGCGAACCAGTCGTGCATGAGCTGGTAGGTGCCGCCGTAGACATTGCGGGAGGCGAGGATGATGTCCTGGTAGCCGACGAGGTGCGAGAGCGCGGCATCAACGGCGGCCATGCCGCTGTTGAAGTTGAGCGCGAAGTATTCGTGTGATTCCGGGCCGCACTCGATATCGACGATGTGGTTGGCCAGGCTGATGCTGGTGGGGCTGAGCAGCCGGCTGTAGATCTGGAGCATGAGCTCCTTGCCCTGGAAGGCGTCGTCGACCCACTCGCTGCAGGCGTAGATGTAGGTGGCGGTGCGCGTGATGACGGGCTTGGCGCTGAAGATCGCCGAGACGTTGTCGATGATCGGGTAGGGGCCGCGGGCAAGGCGTGAGCTCTGTGTGTCGACGATCGACTGGTAGGTTCGGCGGAAGGGGTTCATCAAGGTGTCCATCACCTTGGCGAGCTGGAAGCAGAGGAACTTTTGTGCGGCAAAGCGGGCGGCGCGGTCCTCGCGCGGGAGGGAGGCTAGCTCGTTGGTGAGCGTGGCCCAGAGGGTTTGTGTGTCGGCGTGGGCGGAGTAGACGCTGCGGGCGATGGCGGCAAGGTGCTTGCCGAAGTCGGCCTTGGGGTTGATGCCGAAGTGTGCGAGCTGCTCGGCGACGAGGCCGTTGATATCGGTTGCGCCGGTGGTTTTGCGGCGGGGTGAGATTTGGCGGGCGAGGTCGAAGGTGGACTTGGTGGGTGTTGTGGGCGTTGTGGGCATGGGTGGTGGTTCCGTGCGGTGTTTGCGGGGCTTGGAGTCTAGGGGAAGTTGGGTTGCCGGTGGGTATATCGGTTGGCAGGCTATCTTGGTGCATGCGGACGCTGCTTTGCAACGATGATGGGATTCACGCACCTGGGATCACGAGCCTCTTTGACGCGCTGGCCGGGCACGCCGGGGGGCCGGCGATCGGGGAGGTGATGGTCGTTGCGCCGCTGACGGTGCAGTCGGCGACGGGGCATGGGATCACGTTCCGTGAGCCGTTGATGACCAAGCGTGTGGATGTGAATGATCGGATGGAGGGGGTGGCTGTTGATGGGAGGCCGGCGGATTGTGTGAAACTGGCGATGTCGGTGTTGTGGCCTGAGCGGTTTGGGGTGGGGACGCGGCCGGACTTGGTGGTGTCGGGGATGAACATGGGGGCGAATGTGGGGATCAACGTGCTCTATTCGGGTACGGTGGCGGCGGCGCTAGAGGCGGCGTTTTTGGGGGTGCCTGCGGTGGCGGTGAGTTTGCATATCGGCGCGGGGCGGCCGAGGTTTGATATTGCCGCGGCAAGGGCGCGGGAGGTGATTGATCTGCTGGTGCGTGGGGGTGGGGGTGTGGGGAGTGTGCTTGTGCCGGGGTCGTGCGTGAGCATCAACATACCGATTACGGAGCTTGAGGGGCCGATGCCGTTGATACGGGTGTGCCCTATGAACACGCACGGGATGATCGACTCTTTTCGACGCAACGAGAACCCGATGGGTGAGACGTATTACTGGTCGAGCGGGACGCCGCTGGAGTTTCATGCGACGGAGGTGGGCAGCGATGTGCAGTGCTTGTTTGAGCGGTGCATCACCGTCACGCCGTTGAAGCATGATTTGACGGACGTGTCGGCGTTGGGACGGCTGCGTGCGGCGTTGAGGACGTAAGGCGCGTGCGGCTGCTCTGATCGGTCTTCGTTTGGAAGAACGCTCGATCGTGTGTGTGGATATCTCCAAAACCGCATATTTTTGTGGTTTTTGGTATCGGAGCGTGCCGTGGGCGTTTGCGTGTGGTATGGTTTCCGTACGTGCAACCATCACCACTCCATGACCGGCTGGGCGCGATCTTGGCGGACCTGAACTACCGGCAGGTGGGGGACTTGACGTCGACGAACGCGGAGACGGCCCGGCGGTACATGACGGGCGCGCCGCCGAGCGTGGAGTTCCTCGCTGCGGTGTGCACGAAGCTTGAGGTGAACGCCGAGTGGTTGTTGACCGGGCGTGGGGTGATCAAGCGTAAGGACGTGCGTGGGGCGGCGTTGCGGGAGGCGAATGTTGGGGAGTTGCTGACGTCGCTGGCGCAGACGCTGGAGCGGTTGATCAGCCGGGTTGACCGGCTGGAGGTCTTTGTGCACTCGATGGAGACGCGCATCCGTGCCGCGGGCCCGATGGCCGTGGCTGAACTGTTTTTGCCCGAACCTGACCAGAGAGGAGGCGCCGATGGGCGCGCTGAACCCCCAACCCCTGTGGTCCCCACCAGCGAGCGTGCCGAGTCGGTCGCAAACGCCCTTGACTACACCAAATCACCAACCAGCGCCCACGCGAACACCCACGCCCAACGACCACGTCCGCGCGATCGTTGAGTTGCTGCGCCCTGGCACGCCCGACCTGGCGCGCCGGTGGTTGGCGGCGCTGTTGATCGTGCCGGAGCAGGAGCGTGAGGCGGTGGTCTCGGCGATCGAACGGCGGATCGTTGCGCAGTACCCGCTGCCGGCGGTGCCCGCGGCGGGCGCGCTTGGGGAGGGTGTCGTTGCGCCGGCGGTTGTGACCAAGAGCATCGGTGCCCCTCGGCTGCCTGGCACGCCGAGGCAGGTGAACATCAAGCACCCCCCGGTGCAGAAGCAGGGGTATGTGGAAGAGGTGATCCGGACGTATGAGGTGGTCGAGGAAAAGCCGGGGAAGGTGGGCAAGGGGAAGAAGGACCAGAAGGATCAGAAGGATGAGAAAGTGCGGAAGCGTCGGCGGGCGGGTGGGTAATGTGTGCGTGAATTGACTGTTTTTTTGGGGTTTTGGTGTTGGCCAACCCCACCCCTGCCCTCCCCTCGGGGGAGGAGTTCTGAAGCAAAGGCAATCTCACGTGTGCGCCTTCGATCGGGGGAGGGGTTAGACGCGCCAGGATTTGCCATCGCGGATCACTCGGCGGTAGAGCGTGTCGCGTTCGATAGGGGTGAAGCCGGCTTGGCGGATGGCGCGCTCGAGGGTTCGGGTGTCGACTTCTTGGTGGGTGCGGGTGTTGTCGTGTGCGCCGCCCTGGCCGGCGGCGTGGTTGAGTTTGGTGATGTCGTACCAGACGATGGTGCCGTCGATGTCGTCGGCGCCGCTCTGGAGCATGAGCTGGGCCATGGGGAGCGTCTGCATGATCCAGAAGGCCTTGGCGTGTGGGAAGTTGTCGATCATCAGTCGTGCGACGGCGAGGGTGCGGAGGTTTTCCAGGCCGCTGGGGCCGGGGAGGCGTTCGAGGTCGCTGCCGTCGGGGAAGAAGGGGAGGGGGATGATGGTTTGGAAGTAGCCGTGAGTAGTGGTCAGTGGTGAGCGATGAGCGATGAGTTGGGGCGTGGCGGCGTTGGTTGCGTTGCGGTGGGTGATGAAGTCGAGTGGATTGAGTGTGCCTGGGCGTGTGAGGGTGATGGGTGGGGCGGTGCCGCCCTCGTCGCCTGTGTAGCCGAGGTGGCCGCCGGTGCTGAGTTGACTGTCAACTACTTTGTCACTCTGCAACTCTGGCACTGTGGTGCTCTCTGCATAACCGAGGCGGGCGAGGGCGACGTCTTGCGCTCGCCGGAGCATGTCCATGTGTACGAGGCGGTCGCGTCGTTGCTCGATGTGGCCGTAGAGGATGGTGGCGTTGGTGTTCAGGCCGAGTTCGTGCGCGACGTAGTGGACGTCGAGCCAGACGTCGCTGCGGATTTTGCCTTTGTAGGCCTCGTCGTGCACGCGGTCATCGAAGACCTCGGCGCCGCCGCCTGGCAGTGAGCCCAGGCCGGCGTTCTTGAGTTCGGTGAGGACCCAGCGGATGCCGGCTCGGCGGTCGTTGACGTCGTATTTTTTGGCGATCTTGGCGAGGTGGACGATCTCGACGGCGGTGAAGGCCTTGACGTGCAAACCGCTGCCGAGCGCGCGTGCGGTGTCGCGGATGGTGCCGACGAGGTCGGTGTAGTAGGAGAATGGGAGCCGGGGGTGCAGACCGCCTACGGAGTGCATCTCGGTTGCGCCGTTCTCGACGGCGTCTTGGACTTGCTGCTTGACGTAGGCCATGTCGCGTGTGTAAGCGCCGCTCTGGCCCTCTTTGCGGAAGAACTCGCAGAACTTGCACGAGAGCGCGCAGACGTTGGAGTAGTTGAGGTGGCGGTTGATGTTGTAGTAGGCGTTTTCGCCGTGGAGGCGTCGGCGGACGAAGTCGGCGAGTTCGCAGAGTGTGTAGATGTCGGGTGTGTCAAAGAGGGCCTGGCCGTCGTCGAGGGTGAGGCGTTGGCCGGCGTGGACTTTTTGTGCGATCGCATCGAGGCGCGGGTCTGGGTTGCCGAGGGTGTGGGTGGATGGGGTTGCCAGTGCGGTCATTGCTCGATGGTAGGCGCGGGGGGCGTTGTTTCACTGAAAAGTGAAAGTTGATTAGGAGGTTTGTTCGCAGTTTTTTTGCACGTTCATAACCCTGACAAATTTGGTGATGTGGTCAAGGAGTCAAGGGTGAAGCGCCGATAGGCGGTGGTCTATTTCTGTCGGTTTGCGCACATGCCTGACGTTCTTGACCAATCCAGTATTGACGCACTCTTGGCGGCGGCGGACAGCACGCCGGCGGTGGTTGAGTCGCGGGAGGTGAGGATTGTCAGCCGGCACCGCAAGGATTTGACGAATGTGGAGGTCAGGCCGTATGACTTCAAGCGGCCCGAGCGTGTGAGCAAGGACCAGATGCGTGCGTTGCAGACGCTGCACGAGGCGTTCGGGCGGAACTTTGGCGCGGCGTTGTCTGGTTTTTTGCGCACGATCGTGGAGGTGCGGGTTGCGACGTGCGAGCAGATGACGTATGGGGAGTTTATCAGCGGCCTGCCGAACCCGACGAGTTTCAACCTGGTCAAGCCGGCTGGGCTGGAGGGGCAGATTTGTCTGGAAGTTTCGCCGTTGATCATTTATCCGATCATCGATCGGCTGCTGGGGGGCACGAACCAGGATTTGTTCATTCCGCAGCGGCCGATGACGCTGATCGAGACGCGTCTGATCGGCAAGATGGTCGACCGGTCGCTGCAGGCGATGAGCGAGGCGTGGGCGGGGATCAAGGCGATTAGTTTTTCCGTTGCGGCAACGGAGAGCAACCCGCAGTTGGTGCAGATTGTGCCCCCCAACGAGGTGGTGGTGGTGGTGGGCTTTGAGCTGAAGATGAGCAACCGCGCCGGGACGATGAACCTGTGCATCCCGTACAACGTCATCGAGCCGGTGATGCAGGATCTGACGAGCCAGAGTTGGTTTAGCACGAGCAAGGGCGTGCAGCCGAGGGTGGTAAGGAAGACGATCGAGCACGCCCTATCGCAGGCGGCGGTGCACGTGCACGGGGTGCTGGCGGAGACAACGATCACGCTGGGGGACCTGCACGCGATGCAGCCCGGGGACGTGCTGACGACGGACAAGCCGACGAACCTGCCGATGGTCTTTGCGGTCGAGGGTGAGAAGAAGTTCTTCGCGCACCTGGGACAGTTCAAGGGCAAGCGTGCGTTGCGGATCACGCGGCCGATCGGGCGTGAGGACCGGTGCTGAGGCTCAGTCAGAAAACCAAAGACGCGGGCTGTAAGCCTGCTCTACCGGGTTGTGAAGTGGTCTGTGAGGTGTGCCGTGTATGGGTGGGGGGTATATGCTCACAGGGTGTTGCCGGGGTTTGACCGTTTACCAGCTGTTATCGAAGGGAAACCATGCTTAAGAGTGCCTTTGCCGTTGCCGCCGTGGGCGCGAGTTTGACTTTTTCGACTGTTGGTGTTGGCCTGCCGACGCAGTCGCGTTCGGAGGAGAGCGCGATTGCGACTGTGCTGAGCAAGCACGCGGGGTCGGTCGTAACAGTCAAGTTCCTGCTGGCGATGCAGGAGAACGAGCGTGAGGCCGAGGCTGGTGGTTTGGTGATCGATCCTGCGGGGTTGATTTTGGTCAGCAACCTTGAGATCGGCGGCTCGATCGGGCGTGGGCGTGAGAGCGCGCAGGCCAAGGAGATCAGGGTGCTCATCGGTGATGACACGCAGGGGCTTCCGGCGAAGATCATCGGGCGCGACACGGAGCTGGAGCTGGCGTGGGTGCAGCTGGACAAGCCGGCGGAGAAGCCGCTGGCGTTTGTGGACCCCGCCAAGGGGGTTACGGTGAAGGTGGGTGATGAGCTGGTGGCGATCGACCGGATGAACAAGTATTACGACCGCGTGGCGGTGGGTCTGGAGCTGGAGGTCGGGGGCCTGACGACCAAGCCGAGGAACCTGATCATCCCGTCGGGTGGGCCGTTGCAGTGGATCGGGCTGCCGGTGTTCAGCGAGGGTGGTGGGTTTGTGGGGGTGTCGGTGGTGCAGCCGGTGGGTGGGGATGAGGATGAGCCGATGGCGCAGCGGAACATGGGTCGCGTCAGCCCGTTCGACCGCGGGTTGAAGGTGCTGCCGGCGGCGGAGGTTGCCAGCGCGACGGCACGGGCGATCGAGGCGCACAAGTCGGGGAAGGAACTGGGTGCGGAGGAGGCCAAGCCCGTGGTGAAGCCCGAGGCACAGCCGGGTGAGAAGCCCGAGGGTGATGGGATGCCTGGCGATAAGCCGTAAGTTGGGGTTTGGTTTGGGGTGATTGTCTCTTTGGGTACCCCGGACCACTGGGCCGGGCGCTTTGCAGTTGGAACCCCGTATTTCGTAGGGGGGGGTTTTCTAATTCTTAAGATGCCCGGCCCGGAGGTCCGGGGTACCTGGGCGCTAGTGCTCGACTGCGTCGATGAGCCTTCGGGCGAGTTGGGCGTTGAGGACGTGGCCGCTGCGGGTGGCGGTGATGTTGGCGTAGATGGGCCGGCCGACGAGGGCGAGGTCGCCGATGAGGTCGAGGACCTTGTGGCGTGCTGGTTCGTCGGCGAAGCGCATGGCCGGGGTGGTGGGGGGGGTGCCCAGGACGAGGACTTCGTTGGGGTTGATGTGGGCGAAGAACCCGGCGGCCTGGAAGGCCTGGGCCTCTTGCGCGGTGCAGAAGGTGCGTGCAGGGGCGATCTGCTCGGCATAACGCAGGCCCCGGTTTGCGTGCGTCTGCTGGTTGTCGGTCCAGTCGATGGCAAAGCGTGCGGCCTGGGGTGGGATCGGCGCGTGCGGGCCGTAGTCGAGGTTGTATTGGACCTGTAGGGCTGGGTGGTCGGTTGGTGTGGCCTCGATCAAGCCTGCGCCGTCGTGGATCGTGATGGGGTGGTGGAGGACGATGGGCGCGATAGTGCCCTCGATGGGGACGACCTTGGGCAGCAGCGCCTCAACGAAGTTGAGTGCCGAGCCGTCGAGCATGGGGATTTCTGCGCCGTGCAGCTCGATGGCCAGGTCGGTGATGCCGAGGGCATAGATGGCGCTGAGGAGGTGCTCGGTGGTGTGGATGCCCGCGGCGATTGGTGCGGCGATGCCTGTCGGGGCGGCCGGCTCGGGCTCTTCGGGGAGCAGGACGGTGCAGCGCCCGAAGCCGTCGCGGCGTTGTGAGTGGGCGATGTGGCGGGCGTCTGCGGGGATGTGTGGCTGGTCGGGCAGGTCGATGCGGCGGAAGTAGATGCCTGTGCCAGTGGGGGCGGGGCGGAGCGCAAGGACGCTCACGAGCGGGCTGAACAGGCCCGGGCCGCTGAGCGTAACGCTCTGGTTGATGGACCTTCTGGGCAGCGGTGGTGCGTTCGCGTGCGGGTTCACTGCTGCGCACCCCGAGCTTGTGCCGCGCTCTCGGCGAGGCGTTTGATGGCGATCTGCTGGCGTGCCCAGTCGCGTTGGCGCATGGCGGGCGCGCCGCAGTAGGCTTCCCCTTCGGGCACGTCGTTGATGATGCCGGCCTGCGCGGCCAGGCGTGCGCCCTTGCCGATGGTGATGCCGTCGGCGATGCCCACGCCGCCTGCGATCATCACGCCGTCGTGGATGGTTACCGACCCGGCGATGCCACAGCACCCGCAGATGACCACGTGCGAGCCGATGCGGCAGTTGTGGGCGATCTGGACGAGGTTGTCGATTTTGGTGCCCGTGCCGATGATTGTGGCGCCGAACTTGCCGCGGTCGATGCAGGTGCACGAGCCGATCTCGACATCGTCGTGTAATTCGACGTTGCCGACGTGGGGGATTTTTTCCAGGCCTGCTTTGCCGGGGAGGTAGCCGAAGCCGTCTGCGCCGATGATGGCGGCGGGCTGAAGGATGCAGCGCCGGCCGAGGGTGCAACGGTCGAGCACGCAAGCGCCGGGATGGAGGATGGAGCCTTGACCGATATGCACCTCCGCGCCGATGCGGACACCGGCGTGGAGAACGACGCCTGCACCGATGACGCTGCCGGGGCCGACGGAGGCGTGCGGGCCGATGTGCGCGGTGGGGTCGATGGTTGCGGCCGGGTCGACGACGGCCGAGGGGTGGATGCCGGGGGACAGGGAGACCTTGGGTTGGAGGAGGCGTAGGACAGCGAGCATCGCGAGGTCGGCGTCATCGACAAGCAGGGCGGCGCGGGTGCGCTGGTCAAAGTCCGGGAGGAGGACACCCGCAGAGACGACGACGGCGGAGGCCTTGGAGTCGGCCCAGCGGGGGGCGAACTTGGCCGAGCGTATGAAGGTGAGGTGCTCGGGGCCGGCGCGATCGAGGGCCTCGACGCCCGTAAGAATGGCGGTGGGGCACCCGACGAGGCGCGCGTTGAGCAGCGCGGCCAGGTCGCCGGCGGACATCGAGATGTGCGGTTGGAGGCTCTTCATCTGGTGCACCCGTGCGGCACGCCAGGGCCTGCGGCCAGGGGGTTCTGCGGGGGTTACTTCTTGGTGTATTCGGAGTTGAGCAGTTGGATCAGCGCGTCGGTGATGTCGAGCGTGGGTGAGGCGTAGACGATGCGCTTGAGGCTGATGACGCGCTGGACGTCGGTGGAACTGGCGCCGACGGGGACCGAGACGTTCTCGTCGGTGGCGATAACAAGGTTCAGGCCGCGGGTCTCGGCGATCTTGCGGCCGCCGGCGGAGATCTTGGCAAAGAGCTGCCTGAAACTCTCGCTGCTGCGGCGGTCGGCCAGGGCCTCGAAGACCTGCTTGCGGGCCTGCGCGGTCGCCTGCATCTCGATGGCCTTTTGCACGGCGGAGTTCTTCTCGGCACCATCGGGCAGGGCGCGGGCGGTCTCGAAGGCGGCCTTGGCCTCGCCGTCGAGTTTCTTGAGTTCGTCGTTGAGCTGCGTGAGGTAGGCCTGCAGCTGCTGCTGCATGTCGTTACGCTCGACGAGGGCATTGAAGACCTTTTCAACGTCGATGACGGCGATGCCGCTGTTGGAGGTCGGCTCAGCCGCGGCACCGGCGGGCAGTGGGCGCACGAAAGCGACGAGGGCGAGGGCGGCGGTGACGGCGAGGACGAGGGGCAGGGCGCGGTTCATCTGGTGCTCCATAAAAGGCGTGTCTGGGTGCAAAGATAGCAACCCCTAACCGCCGGGAGAGGGTGGGGGTGATCTTTCTTGGCCCGTGCGCGGGGGTAGGATTGGGGATGAGCAAGATTGCGCTGACGGCGTTTTTACTCTCCCCGGTGGTGATCGTTGCGGGGCTTTACTTTACGATACCCAAGAACCCCAAGCAGCGGCTGATCGGGCCTGCGATGGCTGCGGCGGCGGTTCTGCCCCAGCCGGCGGCGGGGGCGAAGACGGGGATGGTGCGGCCGGAGTTTTTGCCGCAGGGGTACATCATCGTGGTAACCGATGCCGCGGGGATATCGAGCCAGGACTCGCCGGTGTATCTGGCGAGCAGCTACAACGGGTGGAACCCGGGTGATGAGGGGTCCAAACTCACACGCCGGAGCGACCTGCGGTGGCAGATCGTCATGAAGCCCGGCAGCACCGATGCGCCGATCGCGTTCAAGTTCACGCGCGGCTCGTGGGACCTTGAAGAGTTGACCGAGGGCCTTGTGCCGATCGATAACCGCAGCTTGCCCGAGGTGGACGCGGCAAAGTATGGCGACGGGAAGACCCAGCCGATCTTTGAGTTCACGGTGCAAAAGTGGGGAGACCAGAGGCCCAACCCCGCGGCGAGGCCGGACCTGAACCCGTATTTCACGCTGAAGACGCCGAGTGTTGTGCGGCTGGAGGTTCCGGGCGGCGTCGCCGCGCCGTTCAAGCGGGATCTGTTTGTTTGGCTGCCACCTGGGTACGACGACCCAGCGAACGCGGGGCGGTCGTACCCGGTGCTCTACTTGCAAGACGGGCAGAACCTCTTTGAGACCCACCCGGCTGTGCCCGCCGAGTGGAGTGCGGATGAGACGGCCGCGCGGCTGATCGGCGAGGGCAAGGTCGAGCCGATGATCATCGTGGGGATTCCGCACGCGGGCAAGTCCCGCGCCAGTGAGTACCTCCCGTTTGCGACGCCGAGGTTGGCCGACGCCAAGCCGATGGGGGACTGGTATGCCAAGTGGTTGATCGGCGATGTGATGCCGCGTGTGGAGCGGGCGTTTAGAGTCAAAAAAGGGCGTGAAAACACGGTGATCGGTGGGGCAAGCCTCGGGGCGATCATCTCGCTGCACACCGCGAGCCTCTACCCGGGCACCTTCCGCGGCGTGCTCAGCGAGAGCATCGCCCCGCTCGGCGAGAACAACCCGACGCTCACGGCACTCAAAGGTGGCAAGGGTATCAAGGGGATGGATATCTACTTTGGTTACGGCCTGCGCGAAGGGAACCCCGAGAAGGCCGACGACCCGCTCAACGCGGGGTATGTCAAGACGTTCAAGGAGACGTCGGCGTGGCTTGAGGGGCAGGGGCAGACGTCGTTCTTGGTTACTCCCAGCGACCAGCCGCACAACGAGAAGGCATGGGCGGATAGGTTTGGCACGGCGCTGGAGTTCCTCTTCCCGGCCAAGAAGAAGTAAGCATGGCCACCACCCTCCCGACTCCCACCCGGCAGAATTCGATGTTTGGCTCGCACCTGTCTGTGGCCGGGGGTATGGATTTGGCGGTGCGCGAGGCCGTGCGCCTGGGGCTGGATTGTGTGCAGGTGTTCACCAAGAACCAGCAGCAGTGGGCCGCGCCGCCGTTGCGTCCGGAGGCGGTCGCGGCGTGGAAGGAGTCGTTGAGGGAAGCGGGTTGGGAGGGTGGCCCTGCGCGTGTGGCGTCGCACGCGAGTTATTTGATTAACCTTGCCGCCGCGCCTGGGGAGTTGCGGGACAAGTCTCTGGCGTTGATGCGTGAGGAGGTGGATCGTTGCGAGGTGCTGGGGATACCGATTTTGGTGTTTCACCCTGGCGCGCACACGGTCAGCACGCGTGAGGAGGGGGTTGGTCGGATCGCCCAGGCGTGCATCAAGATCATCAACGAGACGCCGGGGTACAAGACGACGTTGTGCCTAGAGAACGTGGCCGGGGCGGGGAGCACGATCGGGCGGGAGTTTGAGGAGTTGGCGGACCTGCGTGCGCGGATCGTTGCGGGAACGGGCCAGCCGGGGCGGATTGGTTTTTGCATTGATACGTGCCACGCGCACGCGGCGGGGTATGACTGCTCAAGCCGGGAGAAGGCCGAGGGCGTGATCAAGCAGTTGGGGGTGGTGCTGGGGTTTGAGAATATCCGGTGCTTGCACTTGAACGACAGCATCGGCGCGATGGGCAGCCGGAAGGACCGGCACGAGCACATCGGCGAGGGGACGATCGGGCTGGGTGGTTTCGCGGCGTTCGTCAACGAGCCGGCGTTTGCGGGCTTGCCGAAGATGCTGGAGACGGAGAAGGGTGAGACGGCCGGGGGTGAGTCGTTTGACGCGATGAATGTGGAACGGCTGCGGTCGATGATCGGCACGCGGGCGCTGCCGGCGCTTACGCCGATTGTCTCGGGCGCGCCCGAGGCCAAGCCAGCGGCCAAGCTGGCTAAGCCAGCCAAAGCGGACAAGAAACCCACGGGCACGCCCGCTTGGCGTAAGCCCGCGATGGACTCCAAGCCCAAGGGTGGCTAGATTCCTCTTCCATGCCCCTTGCGCTTTCTATCAGTGCCCTGCACAGCAAACTGACGCCCCCCAAGGGTGGGCGGGCGATGCTGCTGACGGACGTGCCGAGGTATGTGCGTGATGAGATGGGGCTGGCTGGGCTTTTGCTGACGACGGACGTGCTGGCCGGGGCCGACCGAGCCAGGCTGATGCAGATACTCGAATGCGCCGACAAGGCCTCGTGCCCGGTGCTTGGTCTGTCGGAGGTCAAGCCGATGGACCTGGCCAGCGAGGACGATCGCGTCGGCGATGCGGCCATCGAGCGTTGCATGCGCGTGGCGCAGGCGGCGCACTGGATGGGTTGCAGCGCGTTCTCGATCCCGATCCAAGCGCCGGACACCGACGAGGCCCTCGACATCATCGCCGATCGGCTCAAGCTCGTCGCTAGGCGGAGTGAGAAGCTCGACTTGAACCTTGCGATCGCCCCGGGCAGGGGGTTGACGACCAAGGCCGAGCGCGTCGGCGAGCTGCTCAAGCGGATCGGAGGGTTCCGGATCGGCACGCTGCCTGACTTTGCAACGGCCGCGTTGGATGCTGACCCGATCGCCTATCTGCGCAGGCTGGTGCCCTATGCCAGCATCGTGCTGGCAACGGGGACCAAGTTTGAGTCGCCGGTGCAGATGGGCAAGGGGGGAACCAAGGGCGCGGGCAAGGGTGTTGGCAAGGGCAAACAGCCCGAGCCTGACGCAGCCGTGCTCACGCCGGGCCAGCGTGCGGCGGGCCTTGTGCACACACCTTATGACATCGGGCAGATGGTCGCGGTCTTGATCGCCGTAGGGTTTGAGGGCCCGATTGCTATCGACTATCGCGGCGAGGGCGACCCTGTAGCGCCGATCCTGCACATCAAGGGCATCTTGGACCGGTTCCTGAGCACGGGCGTTGATGAGGACATCCTCGAAGGGCTTGACGACCTGCCCGAGCTGCCGGCCGACGATGATGAAAAGGTCTGACCAATGCCCGCACTCTCTGTGGGCATAGCCTTGTGTGCTGGGGTGTTGTGAAGCCGGGTTGACGGCTTGTTGAAGTGGAGCAACCAGTGAGCGGGGCGATCGTGACCAGTGGGGATGTGATCCAAGCCGAGCGTGCCGGGGCGGGGCTGCCTGATTGCTTTGTGGTAACGATCGACGGGCAGGCCGCGACGGGCAAGTCGTCGGTGGGCCTCCGGCTGGCGCAGCGGTTGGGCGCGGCGTTCTTGGACACGGGGGCGATGTACCGCGACGCGACGGCGCTGGCCATCGAGCACCACGCTGCGCCCCAGGACGCCGAGGGGATCGTTCGGCTTGTTGCGCAGACGCGCGCGGGGATGGACTGGGTCGCCTCGCCGGGGAACAACTATCGGGGCCTTGATGGCGCGATGAACGCCCGGCTGCGGACGCCCGGGGTGGACGCGGCGGTGTCGATCGTGGCCCGGCATGAGGGCCTTCGGCTGTTGCTGATCGACTGGCAGCGCGGTGCGGCACGGGCGCACAAGAGGCTGGTAACGGAGGGGCGCGACCAAGGAAGCCGGGTCTTTAGGGAGACGGCCTTGGCGAAGTTCTTTCTGATGGCCGAGCCGGCCGAGCGTGCCCGCCGGCGTGTGGAGCAGTTGCGTGCAGCGGGGGTGGCGGCCGACGCGGGGGCGATCGAGGCGAATCTTCGGCTGCGCGACGCGATCGATGCGAGCCACGCGATGAAGATCGCCGAGGGGATGGCCGTGATTGATACGACGCACCTGAGCGAGGACGCGGTGGTCGAGCGTCTGGCGGGGCTTGTGCTGGCGCAAGCTGATCGGGCGGGGGGGTAAAGGCTCTTTGAAATGGTGGAGCAGGCGTCCCGCCTGCGCGGAACACCCGGGCCTTTCCGCGCAGGCCAGAGGCCAGCGCCACCAGAGCGGCGGGCTTATCCGCGCAGGCCAGAGGCCTGCTCCACCAGAGCCGGGCCTGCACCAGCAGAGCCGGGCCTGCGCCACCAGAGCCAGACCTTTGAAACGATCTCTTAGAGCGTCTGTCCGCACGGGCGCATAGGCTCGTGGGCATGCACGCGCACCTGATCCAGTTGGACATCGCCTGGGAGGACCGCCCGGCCAACCGCCGGCGGGCGCGGGCGATGATCGATCGTCTGGTGCAGAAGGGTGTGCTGCACGCGGGGGATTTGGTGGTGCTGCCGGAGATGTTTGACACGGGCTTTTCGTTTGACCTTGCCCAGACGGCCGACACGGACCAGGGGACGTTTAGGTTCTTGATAGAGGAGGCGCAGCGGCGGAAGGTAACGCTGGTGGGCAGCCGGACTGTGCTGGGGCCGGAGGGGAAGGGTCGCAACCGTTGCACGGTGGTGGCGCCGGATGGGTCGATCATCTGCGAGTATGACAAGGTGCACCCGTTCTCGATCGGGCGCGAGGGTGAGCATTTTTTGGGCGGCTCGCGGGTTGGGTTCTTTGATTGGGTGGGTGCGAGGGGCGGTGGGCAGGAGAGTGTGCGTGTCTGCCCGACGATCTGCTATGACCTGCGGTTCCCGGAGTTGTTCCGCGCGGGGCTGCTGGGTGGGGCAGAGGTATTTACGGTGATTGCCAACTGGCCACAGAGCAGGGTGGGGCATCGGCGGGCGCTGAGTGTTGCGCGTGCGATTGAGAACCAGGCGTTTGTGCTGTGCGTCAACCGTGCCGGGAGCGACCCGAACCTGAAGTATCAGGGGGAGAGTTTCGTCGTCGGGCCCAAGGGGGACATCCTCGGCGAGCTGGGGCACGAGGAGGGGGTGTTGACCGTCGAACTGGACATGGGCGCACTGCGGCAGTGGCGTGCGGACTTCCCGGCGTGGAAGGACATCAAGTTGCTTGGGTGAGTGGGCGGGGTGGCAACTCCACGAAAGTGCGACCAAAACCGGATTTGGCTCAGGAGGCGTTCGGCAGGGTCGGGTGGACCTATGGAGCCTCCCGAGCGCGGACGCGGCAGAAGGGCATCCAGGCGTCGCCGTGGGGGTGGGTGTGGCAGCAGGCGTTGCGCTGGGTTTGCGTGGCGTGCTCCGAGGCGCAATCCTCACTCTCTCATATGGATCACCGCTGAATATCGTGCGTCCGAAGTCTTCAACCCCACCCCTGCCCCTCCCCTCGGGGGAGGGGTTCCGTGCGAGAAACATCGGCGATCCTGGATAGGACTTGCCGGGCGGTTTGCTGCAGCATCGCCGGCTCGCTTGCGTCGGTGGCGATCTGTTTGATGCGGTCAAAAATCGCTTGGTCGCGCGGCAGTGTGAGCGTGTTGCCCGCGGCGATGAGGGCGTTGCGTTTGAGCATGTCGAGCGTTGCGCGTTTGATGGCTGAGTTGCCGAGGGTCTTGGCGCGGTCGGGGTTGGTCCAGTTGAGCAGGTCGAGTATTGGCAGCGATGCCGTGCGCGGGGCGTAGGCGCGGTGGATGGGTGTGGGGGGTTGTTCTGGGCGTGGGGAGTTGTGTGGGCAGACTTCCTGGCAGATATCACAGCCGAAGAGCCAGTCGCCGATGGCCGGGTGGAGTGCGGGGTCGATGGGGGTTTGGTGCTCGATGGTGAGGTAGCTGATGCACTTTCTTGCGTCGACGGTGTGGGGAGTGATGGCGCTGGTGGGGCAGGCGTCGATGCAGCGTGTGCAGGTGCCGCAGGCGTCGGGAGTGGGGGATTGGTCTGGTGGTTCGGGCAGGTCGACGGTGGTGAGGATGCCGCCGAGGAGGAAGTAGGAGCCGATGCGTGGGTGGATCAGGAGTGTGTGCTTGCCCATCCAGCCGAGGGCTGCGCGTTGGGCGTGCTGGCGTTCCATGACCGGGGCGGTGTCGGTGAAGGTGCGGAAGTGGTGGGTGGGCAGGGCGGCGCGGAGGGCATCGGCCAGGGTGTGCAGCCGGCGTTTGAGGGTGTCGTGGTAGTCGCGCCCTTGGGCGTAGCGGGCGATGCGTGCGGATGGGGTGGTTGTTGGTTGGGTGGGTTCCTGGCCGCGCTGGGCGTAGGCGTCTGCGACCATGATGATCGAGCGTGTGCCGGGTAGTTCGCGGGCGGGGTCTAGGCGTGCTTCGAGGTGCTCGGCGAGGTAGTGCATCTGCCCGTGCTTGCCCTGGGCCAGCCACGCGTGCAGGTGCGCCTGGTGCTCGGCGGGGCGGGCCTGGCAGACGCCCGCGAGCGCGAAGCCAAGATCAGCGGTGCAGGCGCGGATGACCCAGCGCGACAGCTCAAGGCCCATGGTGCCCGGAGGTGGTGCGGGGAGCGGGAGCGGGTTTGGCGCACGCGGCGGCATCGGTGGCACCCCCTAACACCTAACACCTAGTACACGCTCGCCGGGATCGGCTGACGCGCGACGGCCGGGGCGGCCCGTGCCGTCCACTGGTAGATGGTCCGTGCGGCGTGTTCGAGGGCGAACTCCGGCTCGCCGATTTCAGGCAGCCAGGCGCGGTCCCACTCGTATACGCACCAGATGTCCGGCTCGCCGGGGTTTGTTGCTGCGTCGCGGGCGAGTTGGGCGATGAGGGGTTGGACGGGGATCGTGCCGGTGCCCAGGGGGACGGGGCTCCCGTCGCGCAGGTCTTTGACGCGGATCATGCCGAGCTCTTGCTGGGCTGTGAGTTTGGCGGCACCCTCGGCGGGGTTCTCACCTGCAAGCGACGCGGCGGCGGCGTTGTAGCAGACTTGCAGCAGCGGGCTGTTGATGGCGGCGACGATTTCGAGGGCGTCGGCGGCGGTGCGGAAGCTGCCGCCGTTTTCGAGCACGACGACGACACCGGTTTTGTTGGCGTGGTCAACGACCTTGCCGAGGCGTTCGACGATGCGTGCGACGCAGGCCTTGTGCGGGTCCATAGGGGACTGGTAGAAGGCGAAGACGCGGATGAAGTGCGCGTCGATCGCGGCGGCAAGGTCGATGGCGCGCTTGGCCTTGCGGACTTGCACTTCCTCGTCGGTAAAGAGGTGGCCGATGACCGGGGGGAAGACCATCTTGTCAAAGGAGGCGTCGGTAGCGACGGAGCAGACCGAGACGCCTGCGTCGGCAAAGAGGCGGCGGACCTTGGCCGGGTCTGTCAGGGCGGGGTCGTTGGCAAAGAAACGGGAGGAGGCATCAAAGGTGCGCAGTTCGACGCCGAGATACCCCATGCGCCCGGCGGCGTTGGCGACGCGGTCGAGTGTCCACTCCGGGCAGGCAACGGTGCTGAAGGCGGGCTTGAGCATAGATGGCAGATGATAGATGGGCAGGTGCGCCCCGGTTGCCCGGTTGTGCGTAGTTGCGTGCTAGGCCTGCTGCCAGGCGTTGATCGCTGTGGCGGCGGCGGTTGCTTGGTCGGCGAGCGTGCGCAGGTCGAGCACGATGCAGCGCACCGGGGTGCTGATGCTGAGGGTGGCGCGGAAGGCTGGCAGGTCTAGGCGACCGGTGCCGACGGGCACCCGGCCGAGGCCGGTGGCGTCGGTAAGGCGGGCGGCGACGCAGCACTGGCCGAGTTTGGCGATTGTTGCGATGGGTTCGCGCCCGGCGAGGAGCTCGGCGGCAGGATCGACGCCGACGCCCAGGCCGGGCGTTGGGGTGTTGGGTGTGTCAACCCTGCTGTGGGCGGCGGGGCCGAAGTCGGCGAGTTGGACGCCTTGTGTCGCCGCGCTGGTGCAGAGGGCATCGAGCAGCCCCGGTGGGGTGCCGAGTGCGGGAAACTCGATGCAGACGGTCGGGGGGAGTGTGTGGGCCTGGTTTGGGCAGAGTTTGGCCAGGTCGGCCGCGAGTGTGATCGCCGCGGTGATCGCCCCGGCGGCGCGGTCGGCTCGTGCGTTGTCGGCCAGGTGGGCGGGGGGGATCCACAGGTCAAGGCCGGAGAAGGTGAGGCCCTCTCGGCGGAGGTGGGCGGCGACGTCGCGCCTGGCCGAGCGGTCGAGCTCGCGTGGGCGCAGGCCCGGGTGCGTGGCGTCCAGGTGCAGGGCTTGGCAGCGGGTGGTGAGGGCAAAGGTGATGGCTTGGCGCAGGAACTCAGCGGGCGTGCCGGGGGGAGTTTGCAGGCCGGAGAGGGAGAGGGCAACGTCGATCCTGGCATGGCTTGGGTGCATCAGTGCGGCCCCGTCCAGGTCTGGATCGCTTGCAGGACTGCGGCGGTGTCGCTGAGGTCTTCGACTGCCAGGTCGGGTGAATAGGGTGTGAGTTGGTCGATCTCGTACGGCCCGGTGGCAACGGCGATGCACCGGCAGCCGTGGACTTTGGCGCAGCGGATGTCGTGCGGCGTGTCGCCGATGACGATCGCGTGGCGTGCCTGGGCGTGGTTGCCAGCGTGCTTGCGCCACTTTGCTAGCCCGACGCCGGGCAGGTCGTCGCGCGTTGGGGGTGTGGAGGTTGAGGCATCGGCCCAGATGGCGATGGGGAAGCGGGAGGGGTCTATGCCGCAGGCGTGGAGTTTGAGTGTGCCGGTGTCGGCGTAGTTGCCCGTCAAGAGCGCGGGGGTGATGTGCGGGTGGGTTTGCAGCGCGTTGAGCAGGTTGAGCACGCCGGGCAGGGCGATCGCCTCGGTGCTGGGGTCCTTGAGTATCGCGGCAAGGTGCGCGCGGTAGCGGGCGTGGAAGGAGGCGATCTCGGCGGTGGTGGCGTCCAGGCCGCCCAGGGTGAGGATGTCGGCGATGATGAGTGGGTCGAGCTTGCCGGCGAACTCGACCTGGTCGATATCGACGACGGGGCCGAAGAGGTCATTGGCGGCCAGGCGCATCGCGCGGATGCCCGATCGGCTGGTGCTGATGAGCGTGGCGTCAACGTCAAAGAGGATCAGGGCTGGGTTGGGCATCGGTCCTCGGGCAGTTGCCGGGCAGTATATGTTGACTGGTTCAGTAGGTGATGATGAAGGCTTGCTCGCCGGGGACTTCGTCGATGGTCTGGCGCTCGGCGGCGGTGATCTTCCCGGCCATGCGTTCGGCCAGCTCGGCCAAGAAGGCCTCGACTGCCTCAGGCGTGCCCTGGGCCTGGAGCCAGACGGTGCCGGCGTGGTCGTTGCGGACCCACCCGGTGACGGGGTGGCTGCGGGCGATGTGGTGCGAGGCGGCGCGGAAGCCGACGTTCTGGACGCGCCCGGAATAGATGATCTGTAGCCGCACGGGGGAAGGTAGGCGGCGACAGGATCGACCGGGCTTGTGCGGGGGGCTATGTTGGGTGCGTGTCCAACTATCCACTCCCATCGGCCCTGGCGGCGCAGACGCGGTTTATGAAACTCGGCCTGGCCAAGGTGCCCGCGATGCTCTCGCACCCGGACTGGCGTACGCCCAGGCCGACGGTGCTGTGGATGCACGGCAGGACGGTGAGCAAGGAGATCGACAACGGGCGGTTTTTGCGGTTTGTCCGCGCGGGGATCGCGTCGGTCTCCCTGGACCTGCCCGGGCATGGGGAGCGGTTGGATGCGGCTATGCAGCACCCTGGCAGGACGCTGGATGTCATCGAGCAGATGCTCGGGGAGGTTGACCAGGTCGTCGCTGCGATTGGGCAGGGGGAACTGGCCGGGTTGTTTGATGGCGGGAACCTGGCGATCGGCGGGATGAGCGCGGGGGGGATGGTGGCCCTGCGCAGGTTGTGCGATGCGCATCCCTTCAAGTGCGCGGCGGTGGAGGGGACGGCGGGGAACCTCAAGATGTTGTACTTGGACACCGATGCGCCCGCGGAGCGGGTTGGGCTGCGATACCCCGCCGAGCGCGTTGCGAGGCTGAGTGCGATCGAGCACCTGGCGCTTTGGCGGCCGATACCGATCTTGGCGCTGCACAGCGAGAGCGACCGTGTGGTGCCGGTGGGGTGCATCCGGACGTTTGTCGATGCGTTGCGCGAGCACTACGTGGCGGTGGGTGCCGATGCGGGGCTTGTGGAACTGACGACCTGGCCCCAGACGGGCGCGCCCGAGGAGCACAACGGGTTTGGGAAGGTGGGTGCCGAGGCCAAGACACGGCAGGTGGAGTTTTTGACGAAGGCGTTTGGGATCGAGAATGTTGGGTGATTTTTGGGTGGCCTTCGGCGTGGGGCTGTTAGTTCTGCTATCTTCCCGGCATGGTCAAGGGGCGTGTTATCTCGCCGGTCTTTGCGCTCTGCCTGCTGCTGGGGCTGAACCTGCTCAACTATGCCGACCGATCGGTGCTCTCGGCCCTCGAAGTGAAGATCGAGGGGGACATACTGGCACCGGGCGATCCGTACGCCAAGACCAAGATGGGCGCGTTGATGTTCGCGTTCCTGGTTTCATACATGCTGCTGGCGCCGGTCTTTGGTATTTTGGCCGACCGGTGGCGGCGGTGGTGGATCGTGGGTCTGGGTGTCATCGGCGGGGGGCTTGCAAGCTTTGGCACGGGGCTGGCGCCGGCCTTTGGGGTGATGTTTTTGATGCGGGCCTTGGTGGGGGTATCCGAGGCCGCGTACGGCCCGGCTGCGCCGACGCTGATCTCGGACATGTTCGCCGTCGATCGGCGCGGGCGTGCGCTGTCGTGGTTTTATCTGGCCATCCCCGTCGGCAGCGCGCTTGGGTATGTCTATGGGGGCCTCGTCGGCGGGATGCTCGGGTGGAGGTGGGCGTTTTATCTGCTGCTGGTGCCGGCGGTGGTGATGGGCGTGATCTGCTTTTTCCTGACCGAGCCGAAGCGCGGGCAGAGCGAGGGTGTTGAGGTCAAGCCGCTGGGCAGGGCCATCAGGTTCGCCGACGTGTGGGCGCTGCTGCGGATCAAGAGCCTCTTCTGGAACTTTGCCGGGGGGACGGCCATGACGTTCGCGATCGGTGGGATCGCCTTCTTCATGCCCAGGTTTATCTGTTCGAGGTTGTCGCCGACGGGGGTGATCGACAACGCCCTGCTCAGCCGTGTGAACGTTATCTTTGGGGGCGTCGTCGTCGTAACGGGTCTGGTCGCAACGCTGGCCGGGGGGATGCTGGCTGACAAACTCCGCACACGGTTCCCCGGTGCGTACCTCTCGATGTCGGGCACGGCGATGCTGCTGGGGTTCCCGATGTTCCTGGGGGTTTTGTTCGCCCCCTTCCCGATGGCGTGGGTGTTCGTGGGCCTGACGGTCTTCTTCGTCTTCCTGAACACCGGCCCGAGCAACGCGGCGGTGGCGAACGTAACGCACCCGGCGATCCGCTCAACCGCCTTCGCGGTGAACATCTTTGTCATCCACCTCCTGGGCGATGCGATCAGCCCGTTCCTCATCGGGTTCGTTGCCGATGTGCGCGGGAAACTCGGCGATACCCCGGCCGTGGCTTTGCAGTGGGGTTTCGGGCTTGTCGGCCTGGCGATGCTGCTGGCCGGCGTCTTCTGGCTCATCGGCTCGCGCACGCTCGCGGCGGACACGGCGAACGCTTCCAAGAGCCTGGTATAGGCATCGGGCTGTGCGCACCACCCACACTTTGATGGTTGTCTAACATCCGGGCTTGTCGCCGGCGACCGTCAAACCCTGGGTTGTAGCCGCGCACCTCGGTGCGCTGGTGCTGACGATCTCGACGGCTTCGTCGGTCTCGTTCCAACTGCCGATCATCGCGCGCAAGGCCTTCGGGGCCAACGACTGGCAGACTCTGCTGATCACCTCCGCGCCGGCGGTGCTGCTGATCCTGTCGATCTTTTGGGGCGACCTGCTCGGGCGGATGAGCCTTGGGCGCTACCTGCTGACGTACTGGCTGTGCGCGCTGGTGCCGCTGGCGGGGATTGCGCTGGCCGGGTCGTTCTGGCTCTTTGCGGTGTGCTTCCTCGTTGCCGCCGCGGGCGGGGCGGCGTGGCCGGCGGTGCAGGGGGAGATTATGAAGAACCTCTACCCCGACCGCATGCGGGGGCGCATCTATGGGTTGATCGTAACGTTCACCACACTCGCTGCCGCTGGCGGGTCGCTGCTGCTGGGCCACTGGCTCAAGGCCGACGCGGACGCCTTCCGCACCTTTCTGCCCATCGCGACGGTCGTGCAGGGGATCGGGCTAACGTGCATGGTGCTGATTCTTCGGCTGACGGGCGTGCACGCCGCCCGCGGGCACGATGCCAGCAAGGACACGCGGTCGATCGTCCGCCGGGTTATTGAGCCGTTGACGCACACGCGGCAGGTGCTGCGCGAGGACGTCGTCTTTGCACGCTATCAGGGCGCGTTTATGACCTATGGCGCGGCGTGGATGATCTGCGAGGCGCTCAAGCCCGTGCTCATGACCGATCGCCTGCACCTGGATTATGCCCAGATCGGCACCAATGCGTTTATGGCATTTCAACTGGCCGTGGTTGCGTGCACGTTCATCGCAGGGATGCTCATGGACAGGCTCGGGCCCACTCGGCTGTGCGTGCTGGCCTTTGGCCTGTATCCGCTCTATCCCATCATGCTGATGTTGGCGCAGAACAGCCAGCACCTGATGCTCGCGAGCGTTATCTATGGCGTGTGCAGCGCGGGTGTCAACGCTGGGTGGCTGCTCGGGCCTGTGGCACTCGCCCCCACCCCGGCCAAGGTGCCTCAGTATGTCGCGATCCACGCCTCGATGGTCGGGCTGCGCGGGACGGTCTTTCAGTTCGCGGGCATGGCGATCTACAAAGTCTCCGGGTCGTTTGCGGTCAGTTTTTCACTGGCCGCGATCGGCTTTGCGTGGGCGAGCTGGCAGATGTGGCAGCTGCACAAACTGATGGTGGCGCGCAAGCGCGCGGGGATAGGCATCGGGATCGGCAAGCTCTGATCGGCTCGCGGAGAGCATTAGCCGTCAAACCAGTTGCTTGAGACGGATGCATCGACCTTGATCGGCACGCTCAGGGTCATCGCCTGCTCCATGCGTTGGGTTACCAGCGTGCGTGTGGCCTCGGCGGTGGCGGTGGGCGTCTCGAAGACCAGTTCGTCGTGGATCTGCAAGAGCATTTTGGTGCCGGGCAGTTCGGGGTTCGGGCCGGTGAGGCGTTGGTGCAGGTCGATCATGGCGAGTTTGATAAGGTCGGCGGCGGAGCCTTGGACCACGGTGTTGATCGCCGTGCGCTCGGCAAAGGCCCGGCGGGCGGGGTTGGTGCTGTCGATCTCGGGGATAGGTCGCCGGCGTTTGAGCATCGTCTGCACGTAGCCGAGTTGTTGTGCCTGGTCGACGCACTCTTGCAGGAAGGTGGTGATACCTGCGAAGCGTTTTTTGTACCCGGTGATGATCTCATCGGCCTCGTGCGTGGAGCAGCCGAGGCGGCGGGCGAGGCCGTAGGGCGTTACGCCGTAGACGATGCCAAAGTTGACCATCTTCGCGCCGCTGCGCTGCTCCCTGGTTACCTGCTCTAGCGGGACGCGGTGAATCTGTGCGGCGACCGCGGCGTGGATGTCCTGCCCCTGGTGGAAGGCCTCGATGAGCGCAGGGTCGCGCGACAGGTGCGCCAAGAGGCGCAGCTCGATCTGCGAATAGTCGGCGCTGAGGAGCTGGTGCCCCGGCGCGGCAACAAACGCCCGCCTGATCTCACGCCCCACCTCGGTGCGGATCGGGATGTTCTGAAGGTTCGGGTCGCTGGAGGACAGTCGCCCAGTTGCCGCGACGGTCTGGTTGAAGCTTGCGTGCACGCGACCGGTCGCCGGGTTGATGGCATCCTTGAGCGCAAGCAAATAGGTGTTGACGAGCTTGGAGAGTTGACGGTATTCGAGGATGAGCGTGGGGATGGGGGTTGTTACGGCCTGGTCCTGGGCGAGTTTTTCGAGCACCTCGATGTCGGTGCTGTAGCCGGTCTGGGTTTTTTTAACGGGTTTGAGGCCCAGCCCCGGCTCGGGCGCGTCGGGCTTGTTGAAGAGCGCCTCGCTGAGCTGCTTGGGGCTGTCGGGGTTGAACGTGCGGCCGATGGTTGCTAATGCGGCGTCCTCGACCTGCGCCCTGAGCGTGTCGATCTGCTTGGCCAGGCGGGTGCGCTGGCGGTCCAGCTCGGCGGGGTCGACCGTGATGCCGTTGAGCTCTAGCTGCGCAAGCACCTCGACAAGGGGCATCTCAACGTCGCGCATCAGGGCGGTCAGGCCGAGTGCTTCGAGTTGCGGGGTCATCGCATGGTGCAGGCGCAGGGCAACGTCCGCATCCTCTGCGGCATAGTGCGTGGCGCGGTCGAGGGGCACCGTGTCGAAGGTGCGTTGCTGCGGGCCGCTGCCGATGAGTTCGGTGATCGAGGTGTTGGTGTGCCCGAGCAGGGCCAGGGCCAGCGCGTCCAGCGAGTGGCTTGAGCGTGTCGCGTCGATGAGGTAGCTGGCGATCATGCTGTCGCTGCACGTTGCGCTGGGGGCAAAGCCGCGGACGTGGACGCCGGCTTGGCGGAGGATCATGGCGTCGAACTTGAGGTTGTGCCCGCACTTGGGCCTGGCCGGGTCTTGCAGGATGGGGGAAAGGGCGTCGAGCACGTGCCGCTCGGTCAGGTGCGTGGCTGGCTGTGGTGATCGGACGGGCACATACCAGCCGGTGTGCGCAGCGGTAGAAAAACTGATCCCGCACAGGCGGCTGGAGATGGGGTTCAGGCCCGTGGTCTCTGTGTCGAAGGCGAAGATCGGTGCTGCGTGCAACTCGGCCAGGAGTTCTTGCAGGTCGGCGGCGGTGCGGACGCAGCGGTAGCCGTCGTGCAGCACCGCCAGTGGGGGTTCAACACTCCCCCCCGCCCCGTCGGCCGGGGCAAATAGCCCTCCGGCAAAGAGCGATTCCCCGGCCGGGTCGCTCTTGCTCTTGCGCACCGGCCGGGGCGTGGCCTCGGCGGTTGCCGGGGTCGTACCCTCGCGGGGCAGGCCGGCCAACTCGCGCACCTCGTCCTGATAGCGGTTGAAGCCGAGTTCTTTGAGGATCGGGATCAGTGCGGGGAGGTTGATGTTCCCCGTCGCGCTTGCGGGCAGGTCCAGCGCGATCGGCACGTCGTGCCGGAGGGCCACGAGCTGTCGGCTGAGGCTCAACAGGGCCGAGGCGGCGCGGATGTTTTCGCCACGCTTGCCCTTGATCGACCCAGCCGCGGCCAGCAGGCCATCGAGCGACCCGTGCTCGGCGATGAGGGCCGCGGCGGTTTTCTCGCCGATCCCTTCGACGCCCGGCACGTTGTCGGCCGTGTCGCCCATCAGCGCGAGCATATCGATGACCTGCGCGGGGGCAAGGCCCGTCTCATCCCTGAGTGTCCCGGCATCGATGACCGCGTCGGCGTGCACGTCGTACATCTCAACACCGCCTGGTACCAGCAACTGTTTGAGGTCCTTGTCCTTGCTGACGATGCGGATGCGCAGGCCGGGGTGTGCCGCGTGCAACTCGGTAACGATCGTTGCGATCACGTCGTCGGCCTCGAAACCCTCTGCGCCCAGCACCGGCACGCCGAGCGCATCGAGCGTGCGCAGGCACCGCTGGACCTGCGGAAAAAGGTCCGGCGGCGCGGGTGGTCGGTGGGCCTTGTAGTCGGGGTAGAGCGTCGAGCGGAATGTCTGCTTGTCCCCGCTGACGTCGATCGCCACGGCGATGTAGTCCGGCCGGCCGCCCATCTTCCCCTGCCCGCGCAGCAGCTTGAGCATCATGCCGACAAAGCCGAAGGTGAGGTTGGTCGGCTCCTTGGTAACCGGCGAGGTCATCGGTGTGCGTATGGCGTGGTACGCGCGGAAGAACTGTGCGTAGCCGTCGATGAGGTAGAGGGTTTGCAAGGAGCGTTACTCCGGAGAAGCTTTACTCCAGAGGCCCAGAGGGCCCGGAGAAAAACTTGGGGTGGTTAGACGCAAACTCGGCGAGCTTGAAGCGTTTGATGCCCGTGGCGAGCACCTCGGAGTTGAAGTTGATCAGCAGCCCGACGGGCAGGTGTGCAAGTTTCATGTATGTCAGCACCTGGGCCTCGTGCACACGGGCAACCGCATCCACAGACTTCAATTCGACGACAAGGCACCCTTCAACGAGCATGTCAAGTCGGTACCCTGCGTCAAGCCTCAGCCCGTCGTACACCACAGGGAGCGGCACCTCGGTCTGGATGTCTAGGCCCATCTTGCGGAGCTCGTGTGCCAGGCAGACCGAATAGGCCGTCTCAAGCAACCCCGGCCCAAGCACCCAGTGCACGGCGATCGCCGCGCCAACGGCGCGGTGCGTCAGCGCGTTGAACCCGGCCGAAAGCTCCTGGTGCCTTTGTTGCATAACTACTTCTTCTCCAGGTTCTTCTCCGGGCTCTCTGGGCCTCTGGAGTAAAGCTCTCTCAACCGCTCCAGGTACGCCGCAGATGGGGACACCTTCCGCCGCCCCATCACCACCCGCGCGATTTCCACAAACTTCTCCAGCCGAAACGTCTTGCTCCCCGGCGGGTGCTCGTCTGTGCACCAGGCGAAGTGCGGGATGTTCCCACCCGCCGCGGCCGACGTGGCCACCATCGCGCCCGTGTGCAGCGTTGCGCCGGTGTTGATACGCGTGCAGATCGCCGTCTTGACGTGGTCGCCGATGATGCAGCCCATGAAGACCTCGCCGGTCTTTTCCAGCGGCTCGCCCGGCGAGGCGCGCATCGCCACCTCGGCGTAGGTGTTCAGCAGGTTGCTGTTGGTCGTCCCCGCGCCGAGGTTGGCCCACTGGCCGACGTAACTATCCCCCAGGTGCCCGTCGTGGCTCTTGTTGGCGTACCCCTGGAAGATCGTCCCGCCGACCTCCCCGGCGACCTTGCACCACGGCCCGATGCTGCTGTTCGCCTTGATGAGCGCCCGATCCAGCACCGTCGCGTGTGGGCCGACATACACCGGCCCGATCAGCACAGCGCCAGGCCGCACCGTTGCGTGCTCGTCGATGACCACCGGCCCGTTTTCCGCGTCGATGACCACACCCGGATATACCCGCGCACCTAGGTCGTCGCGGATGAGCACCGGCGCATCGCCGACGATCGTTACACCCTTGATCGTGTCGTTCTCACCACCGGCGGCCAGCTCCAGCAGGTCCACCGTCAACGCCTGGTCGCGGAAGGTCCGCACATGCCACGGCCGGCTGATCAGCGCACGCCGGGGCAGCTCGATCACCGAACGCACGCACGCGCTGTACGTACGGAAAAACTCGGCATAGTCCCCCGAGGCCCCAAACCGCGCGGCAATCACATGCCCGGTCAACTTCTCAACCAACCCCTGCCCGGGTTCGAGCGCCTTGACCTCCTCGGGTGGTAGCGGGCAACGCCCGTTGATCAGCAACGCGCCCGGCGGCAACGCTGGCAGGTTGCTCGGCCCGCGGGCCAACTGGTGCCCATAGAGGTGATACTCATTCGTTACTGCCGCGAGGGACGCGGGGGTGATGAACCCGAGGACGTTCAAGTCGAGCATCCGGCGTAGCCGCCACGCGGTCGTCCACGCCCCGGTGCGGATGTCAAAGGCCGCACGCAGGTCCGTCAGCGAGCCGAGCTTGCCCAGGCCGTCGTCGAAGATGATCGCATCGCGCATCCGGCAGGGTACACGGGCGGGCACTGGCCGGGGGGCAAGGCCGCTCGGCTTGGCTTGGTTATGTTTGCACCATGGACCGTGTTGTTCGGCTGTTTGTCGCCCTTGTTCCACCTGCCGATGTCGCCCAGGGGATGCTCCAGGCTGTGCAAGCGGGCCTTGATGGTGGTTCGCTCACACTCCCCGCGCACCGCCTCATCCCGCCGACCGACCTGCACATGACCCTGGCCTTCATCGGCGACACGCGAGCCAAGGGCGTGCGCGACGTTATCGAATCGGTCGACCGTGCTTGTGCCGGGTTCGGGCCGTTCGTCCTGCGCCCCTCAGCCCTGGTAACGATCCCCAC
>VYKU01000072.1_pt1 | contig 39287 bp, 36 predicted proteins | sample 5114491 | NCBI WGS metagenome assembly VYKU01 (sample SAMN12291796, study PRJNA351875) | freshwater metagenome | isolation source: freshwater lake | place: USA: Michigan, Gull Lake | collected 2011-07-05 | reverse complement strand
CCAGATGAGGTGGGCCAGATTAACGGACTGGCCCGGAATACGACGCAAACCGTGCGCCCCGGCTAAGATAAGTACGCGTGCCCAAGGGAAGATCATGAGCCCTCCTCTGTGGTGACATTTCCCCCGCCTGTACATAAAGACCTTGAAAGAGTGAGTTTGGAACACACTCAAGGAGATCCCGCGAGTTTTGTTTCAAGCCTAGTGAAAGACTTGACCTCCGGCTTCACACGGCAGTCGGGCTCAGGCACACCGGGCATGAGGACGAGCTAACCCTCATGAAAACACGAGGCAGCCACGTCCACCCCGATTAACCCCGCTTACCCATCCCCAACCGGTGTCACCGCTGCAGCAACAACGCCCTCTCGTCGGAGATGAGGACAGGTTACGGGGGTGAGGCATAGGGTGGGATAAGTTTTGTTTTATGCTCTCCCCTCTCCCTACTGGGAGAGGGGTCGGGGGTGAGGGCCTTACACTCATAATCCTGTGTTCTGGATTGTTCAGCTTTTGCCGTGAGAGGCAATAAGCTTTTGCGCCCGTAAGCCCTCACCCCCTACCCCTCTCCCAATAGGGAGAGGGGAGAGCCCCTTGCACATGTCATCCCCGCCGAAGCGTGAGCTGCGAGCGGGGACCCCATTGGACTTCGCGGCACAAGGTCCCGGATAGGCTGACGCCGTCCCGGATGACGATGCGAGGGACTGAAGGGGTCTCTGCGCAAAGTCGCCCCGCTTTCGCCCCAAACCTAACCCGCCCGCACCGCCCGCACATCTTTCGCCACCACTTCTTCGCCGCACGCCGTGCAGGCGACATAAGGAGTGAGCACATGGCCGCAGGTTTGGTGGCGGTGGCGGACTTGGGTTTCGGGCCGGTTGTCGACAGCATTACGGCCCCATTCGCCCAGCATCAGCATCACGCCATTGAGCGCTTTGCCTTTCGCCGATAAAATATAATCATAGCGAACAGGGCGGTCCTGATAGGGCCGCTGAACCAAAATGCCTGCTTGGACCAAATGCGCCAGTCGGTCGCGCAAAATCGTACGTGAAATGCCAAGATTGGCCTGAAAGCCTTCAAACCGATGGACGCCCAAAAAGCAGTCGCGCAGGATCATCAAGGTCCAGCGGTCGCCCACTAGGCTCAAGGCTCGGGCGATCGGACAATCGGCTTGATCAAGCTCGCTCCAGCGCATGTGCAAATTCTCTCTCGGTTTCCGTTGCGGAGGTGATTGACGCCCGAAGCGCCTAGCCTTTAAGTGAGTTTAGTTTATAAACTGACTATAGTCGTTGAACCAAAGAAAAGGCAAGCATGACCCAAGAGCGCGCGAAAGTTTGTCTGGTTGTCGGTGCGGGCGATGGTCTTGGCGGGGCCATAGCGCGCGCCTTTGCCGCCCAAGGCATGATTGTGTGTCTGACGCGGCGGCCCCGAAACCTCGACAGCCTAGAAGCCTTGGCCCAGTCCATTCGCGATCAAGGTGGTCAGGCCCATGCCTTTGGCATTGATGCACGCGAGGAAGAGCCGATGGTCGCTCTGATTGAAAAGATCGAGGCAGAGATTGGCGATCTGGAAGTAGTGGCGTTCAACATCGGAGCCAATGTGCGCTTTTCCATCACCGACACTACGTCCCGCGTCTATCAAAAGGTTTGGGAGATGGCGGCCTTTGCAGGCTTTGTCGCCGGGCGCGAGGCTGCGCGCGTGATGACCCCACGTGGCCGGGGCACCATTATCTTTACCGGCGCGACGGCAAGCTTTCGGGGCCGCGAGGGCTTTTCCGCCTTTGCCGGGGCCAAGCACGCGCTGCGGGCGCTGGCCCAAAGCATGGCCCGCGAACTGGGGCCGAAAGGCCTGCATATCGCCCATGTAATCCTAGACGGCATGGTTGAAGGCAGTTTTATCAAAGGCCTTTTACCCGATTATGAAGCCCGCTTGCGCGCAGGTGACATCATCCAAGTCGATGAAGCCGCGAAGAATTGGGTCTGGCTGTGGAGCCAAAACAAATGCGCTTGGACCCATGAATTGGATCTTAGGCCTGGAAATGAAACCTGGTGAGGATGACATGAAACAGCTTGAATTTATTTTCGATTTTGCGAGCCCAAACGCCTATTTGGCCTATCATGCCTTGGGGCCCATCCTCGAAGCGACCGGGGCAGAGCTTATTATCACCCCCTGTCTGTTGGGCGGTATTTTCAAAGCCACCAGCAACCAAGCCCCCATGGTGGCGTTTGGCGGCATTAAGGGCAAGATGGACTATGAGATGCTGGAGATGCGCCGCTTCATCGCCCGTCACCACTTGACCGCCTTCAAGATGAACCCGCATTTTCCGCTGAATTCCATCCACGCGATCCGTGGACTGGTGGCTGCGCAAGCTGCGGGGGTTGGTACAACCTATCTCGACGCCGTGCTCAAAGGCTTTTGGGAGGATGGCTTGAAAATGGATGATATGACCGTGATCGCAGAAGTCCTTGTCAAAGCAGGTCTCGACGGCCCTGCCCTCATGGCCGCCACCGCTGAACCGGACGTTAAGGCAAAGCTGGTTGCCAATACCGAAGCTGCGGTTACCCGTGGCGTCTTTGGCATTCCAAGCTTCTTTGTGGCGGGAGAGCTTTACTTTGGTAAGGACCGTTTGGGCCAAGTGCATGAGGCCTTGGCCGCATGAGTGAGGATCAAGCCCCTACCCGCTTTGATACGCTTCTAAGCCAAATGGCTGAAGCAGACGGGCAGTTTCACGTCGCGGTTGGGCCGGACTGGATGCAAGGCCGCACGCTCTATGGTGGGATTTCTGCGGCCCTGTGCCTGCGCGCAGTCCGCATGGCCTATCCAGGCCTGCCTGCCCTGCGCTCTGCCTTGATCGCCTTCGCGGGCCCCAGTGCCGGCGACGTTTCCATCCAGCCAAATATGTTGCGACAGGGCAAGTCTGCCGCCTTTGTAACCGCTGATTTGACAAGCGAAGCGGGCTTTGGCGTGCATGCAACCTTCTGTTTCGGGGCCAATCGAGTGTCTGCAAAGCGGCAAGTGCTGCTGGAAATGCCCAGCCTGCCGACCCCAGATGACGTCTTTCGACCCTTTCCGAAAGATCGACCCCGCCCCCTCTTCGCCGACCATTTCGACATGCGCCTAGCCAAAGGGGCCTTGCCCGTTTCTGGCGCAACGGATGCAGACATTTATTGGTGGCTGAAAGCGCTTGATAGCCATGAGGATTATGCCGAAGCGACCCTTTTGGCCTTGGCTGACGCGCCGCCGCCCGCCGCTCTTAGCTTGTTTGACAGCTTCACGCCGCTTAGCACGATGACGTGGATGGTGGATTTTCTCTCTGACGACCCATCCAGCCCTGACGGCTGGTATGCGACCCATCTGAAAAGTGAGGCGATTGGGGACGGTTATTCGGCCCAAAACGCTTACCTGTGGGCCTCTGACGGCAAACCCTTGTTGGCCTGCCGTCAGACAATTGCGCTTTTTGGCTGAAACCGTTTAAGACGCATTGCGTGAGAGAATGATCAGGTCATCGCTTCGCGCCGCGAGGTGATCGCCGATCCGTTCTTTGGGCGGCTCAATGGCGGAAGTCACTTCCCCGGTCCGCCGACACGGGCCAATATAGCCTTCCGACGTGATAAAGGGCCGGGGCTTTTCCAAAGCATTGGTTACGCGCGCCATCAGGGCTGCGCTTGAGAACGGCTTGGCGACAATTTCTGTCACGCCCGCCTCGCGCGCCTCATACACAAAGGTCATGTCGCTGCGATGGGAGAGAAGAATGATCACCGCTTCGCGGTTGCGACCCAATTTGCCGGAGCGAATGAAACGCGTGACCGCGATGGCATCTAAATTTGGGATAGAGGAATCCAGCAATATGACATCAAAGCTGCTTGTTCGAATAGCATCTATAAAGGCTTTTGAATCTGAAACTTCCGTGATTTTGCTAAATTGATGGTGTAAAAGAATAGATCGGACAGCCGAACGGAATTGTGGGTTAAACTCAGCCAATAGGATCGAGACGGCTCTGTTTTGAGAGGATGGGCGCATCGCCACCTTGCCTTGTTTTTTGATGTGGATAGAGCACGCACAAAGACATTACCTACTGGTAACACCAATGCGTTACAGATTACCTAACAGCTTTAGAATTTGAGGCAGGGCGGCTGAACTAGCCTAGAGAACGGGTGGTACCCACTTTTCTTTCATCGTCACCAACTCTTCCGCCACCGTGGGGTGTACCGCACAGGTGGCGTCAAATTGGGCTTTGGTCAGGCCATGCTTGACCGCAATGCCGACGGCTTGGATGATTTCTGCCGCATCTGGTCCGACAATGTGACAGCCAATCACCACGTCATCGACAGGCCGCACGATCAGCTTCATCAGCATCCGCGTCTCGTCATTGGGCATGACATAGCGCATAGGCCGGAAGGTCGTCTTATAGATGTCGACCGGGCCATATTTCGCCCGCGCATCGGCTTCTGACAGGCCGACGGTACCCGTGGGTGGTTGCGAGAAGACCGCCGTCGCGATCGTATCATGGTCAAACGACATCGGTGTGCCGCCAAACACGGTCGCGGCAAAGCACGCCCCTTCGCGGATCGCGACTGGCGTCAAATTCATCCGATTGGTCACATCACCAACCGCATAGATGGAAGCCACGCTGGTTTGGGAATAGGCATCAACCTTGATCGCGCCATTGGCCTGACGCTCCACACCCGCCGCCTCACAGCCAAGGCCATCGCTATAGGGGTCGCGGCCCACGGCCAGCATTAGGGCGTTTGTGTGCACCGACTGGCCATTGGCGAGATGGGCAGTCAGGCCCGTTTCAGTCTTATCAATGCTGGTCAACACAGTATGCGTCACGACCCGAATGCCCTTGCGCTTCAGTTCGCCATGCACATGCAAGCGCACATCATCATCAAAGCCACGCAGCACCGTATCGCCACGATAGAGCAACGTCACATCGACGCCCAAGCCCTTCAACAAAAAGGCAAATTCAACCGCGATATAGCCTCCGCCCGCGATCAAGATCGACTTAGGTAGCGCATCCAGCAGGAAGATTTCATTCGACGTAATCGCATGCTCAATCCCTGGCACATCGTCGGGTACCGAAGGCTTGCCGCCTGTCGCAATCAGGATCGTCTTGGCCGTAAACGTCTCCCCGGTGGAGAGCTTCACGCTGTTGGGACCGGTAATTTCGGCGCGCGCTTCCAAGATGGTGACGCCGGAATTGCGTAAGTTTCGCGCATAAATCCCGCTCAAGCGGTCCACTTCTGCGCCCACATTGTCTCGAAGCGTGGGCCAGTCAAACTTGGCACCCTCAAACGTCCAGCCATAACCGGGCGCGATATCGGCCATCTCATGCCCAAATTCCGAGGCATAGATCAAAAGCTTCTTCGGCACACAGCCACGGATCACGCAGGTACCGCCAATCCGATACTCTTCCGCCACCGCCACCTTCGCCCCAAACGCCGCACTCATCCGCGCCGCCCGCACACCCCCAGAGCCCGCACCAATGACAAACAGGTCGAAATCAAAGGCGGTCGCGTCAGTCATGGGGGTCAGCTTTCATTAGAGGTATTGGCCAACCATGTAGGGTGCGGGGCGGGTGATTGCTAGGTGGGGGGTGTGGTTGGGGGTTAGGCAAGCTGGTCGCGAGCCTGTGCACTTATTTTCCCGAATAGCGTCTCGTGACATTGCCTTTGGCGGTCAAAACACCCTCACGCTGCTTTGAGTGGACCTCTTGGCGAAGAATAAGTCCCCCCTAAACCTCCACCATATCCACCCCATCCTCATGCCCGAACAGCACCGTCCGCACGGTGCGCGGAAAGGTGAGGAAGATGCCGTTTTCGACGACGCCGGGGATGGTGTTGAGGGCGGTGGCGGTGGCGGCGGCGTCGGGGATGTGGCCGCAGGCGCAGTCTAGGATGTAATTGCCATTGTCGGTGATGAAAGGCCTACCGGGGGCACCGGCTTCGCGCAGCTTGATATCGGCAGTCTTGCAGCCTGTGGCGCGTAAGGCATCAAACACTTTTTTCGCGGTGATGGTAAAGCCAAAGCTGGTGACTTCTACGGGTAGAGGAAACACGCCTAAATCATTGACCAATTTGGACTTATCGGCAATCACCACCAGATGATCGGTGGCGTGGGCGATGATTTTTTCGCGCAATAAGGCCCCGCCGCCGCCTTTGAGGAGGTTCAAATATTGGTCGACCTCATCCGCGCCATCGACCGTGACATCGATCCGGTCGGCTTGGTCGACTTCGATCAACGGGATGCCGAGGCTGGCCGCAAGGCGTCGGCTGGCTTCTGAGGTGGGGATGGCGCCAATGGTCAGGCCCTCGCGCACCCGTTCGCCCAACATGGAGATGAAGTGATTAGCGGTAGAGCCGGTGCCAAGGCCCACGATCATGCCGTCTTCGACATATTCGAGTGCCGCAGCGGCGGCCTGCATCTTGGCAAAGTCGGGCCCGGTCACGCACCCTCCCCCTTGGATTTCAGCGCTTTAGCGGCGGTCTTGCGGGCGCGGAATTTGGTGGCCCAGCCTTCGAGATTGCGTTGATCGGCGCGCTCTAGCCCCAGCGCCCCTGCAGGCACGTCCTTGGTGATGGTAGAGCCTGAGCCCGTCATGGCGCCTTCGCCAATCGTGACCGGGGCGACCAACATCGTGTCAGAGCCGATAAAGGCGTTGGCACCGATTTCGGTGTGGTATTTGTCAAACCCGTCATAATTACAGGTGACGGTGCCAGCCCCGATATTGGTTTTGGCCCCCACGGTAACATCGCCCAAATAGGTCAGATGATTGGCCTTGGCCCCTGCCCCGATCTTGGCCTTTTTGGTCTCCACGAAATTGCCGATATGGGCGTTCTCGCCAATGTCGCTGCCGGGGCGAATGCGGGCATAGGGGCCGATCAGGGCACCTTTGCGGATGAGGCAATCTTCCAGATGCGAGAAGGCGCGGATAACGGCCCCGGTCTCGACCACGACTTTGGGGCCAAAGACGACATGGGGCTCAATCGTCACATCATTGGCGATCTCGGTATCATGGGCGAAAAAGACCGTGTCGGGCGCAATCAGGGTCACGCCTGCGACCATCGCCTCGTGGCGCTTCTTGGCTTGGAATTGGGCTTCGGCTTGGGCCAGCTCCACCCGGCTATTGACGCCCAACACTTCACCCTCCGTGCCGGGGACGGCGGTGGCGCGCAAGCCCCGCGCGCGCGCAAGGGCGACGACGTCGGTTAAATAATATTCGCCCTTGGCATTGTCGTTTTTGACTTCCGACAACAGCTCAAACAACAAGGGCGCGGGGGCGGCGAGCACGCCGGAATTGCACAGGCGGACGGCCAATTGCGCGGGGCTGGCCTCTTTGGCTTCCACAATCGCATCCAGATCGCCTGCCCCGTTCAGGATCAGGCGGCCATAGGCGCCGGGGTCTGCGGCCTCAAAGCCCAGCACGGAAACGGCAAAGCCTTGCGCGAGGCTGCCAAACACTTGCGCAGCAGTCTCGGTCCGGATCAGGGGTGTGTCGGCATAGAGCACGATGGCGTCGCCCTCAAAGCCTTTCAGCGCGTCCTTGGCCGCATTCACACCATGGGCAGTGCCAAGGGGTGGATCCTGCAGCGCGGTCGTGCCGGGGCCGAGGCTGGCTTCGGCCACCAGCTTGGCATCTGGATTATGGCTGCCGACCACCACAATGATCTTCTCACAACCCAAGCTTTTGGCCAAAGCAATCGTCCACGCCATCATCGGCCTGCCGCCGACGGGGTGAAGGACTTTCGACAAGCTCGACTTCATGCGGGTGCCGTGACCAGCTGCAAGAATGATGGCGGCGCGCGGGCGAGACATGGGATTTCCTTCCAGGATGCAAGTGCTGATTCGGCTTGTGCCCAAACGTCTAGCCTTCTAGCCGTCGAACAGGCAGACAGGCCAGAGGCTAAACAGAAAAACCTTTCTGGGTCGAGTTTGCAAAGAACCAGAAAACCAAAGGACGATGGGACATGCGCGGAATAGATGGGCTGGCGATCTCCTTTGATCTAGATGGCACCTTAGTCGATACCGCGCCAGACCTCGTGCGCGCGACCAATGCGGTCATGGTGCGCGCCGGCCTGCCTGAGATTTCCTTGGCCAGTGTACGTGGCATGATTGGCCAAGGCGCCCGCGCCCTCGTCATCAAGGCGGGCCTTGCCGCCGGTGTCAGCTTTGATGAAGCGACGCTGGCCACCCACATCGCGCATTTTTTGGAGGTCTATCAAGCGGGTCTGACGCAAGAGAGCCTGCCGTTTGATGGCGTGATCGATGCCTTAGAAACCCTGTCTGCCAAGGGGGCGATCCTCAGCGTCTGCACCAATAAGCCAGCGCATTTGGCCCTGCCAGTGCTAGAGGCCTTTGATATGGTGCGCTATTTCAAGGCTATCGTCGCCAATGGACAGGCCGGCGTCAACAAGCCCGATGGCCGCCATTTGACCTATACGATTGAGGCCAGCGGCGGCAGCGTCGACCGCGCGCTGATGGTAGGCGACAGCATCACCGACCTTCAGGCCGCGCGCAATGCGTCGATCCCCGTGGTACTTGCAACTTTTGGCTACACCATAGAAAAAGCGTCCGCTTTGGGGGCGGACGCTATCTTTGATCATTACCATGAGCTGCCTGATTTGATCGAGCAGCTTTTGATAAGATGATTTATGCGGCTTCGGTCGCAGCGCGACGACGTGGCAAACCATTCACCATGTCAGAGCGCACATCGGTACGGCCCGAACGCATCGCAGGCACGAAACCTTCTTCAACCAGATCAACGCTGACGTCATAGCCACGCTCGCGCCAATACTCTTGAATCTTCAGCTTCAAACGTCGTGCGCCGTCGTTCGTGCAAAAATCGCCTTCCATTGTAGTCCTCATTTTTTCTGTTTTTGATTGGGTGAGACAAACCCATAACGAGCATCGGTTTGTTTTGGATGGCGGCTTTAACTACACAAACCTGTCACATTCAAGGCAAAAATCGACGAATTTTAAGCTTAGTTGAAACACCAAAAAATCATCAAATCGGGACTTGACATCAGAATTTCTCAACATGTCCCAAAAACGGGAAAAATCGCGGTAGAAACTTCCACAATTTTCCTCATATGCAGAATTTTTTTGGTGCTTTTCGGTCGAACTCCATGAATTACCGGAACTCGGGACCCTTGTTTTTGGTAATCATAGGTGCATTGCAAATTTGCATGGAACCGATTGCGCTGGGCGATTCAGGGTGAAAAGCCGCTGAAATGAACGTTCACAAGTAAAATCGCGGCCATTCCCGCCTCGCACGTACGCGGATGAATTGATTCCTTCTGTGCCAAACTGGGGGCAAATTGGAAATAGAGCAGCTAAACTTCAGGCCCCGATCCACACACAATTTTGATGCGCGAAATCAAGGATTGGCACCTGCCCCTCTTGACGTTACCGGCCTCAAGCGTCATGACGCCGCCTCTCGAACGCACCGCCCCTTAGGCGGCACGGCGGACGGGCGATTAGCTCAGCGGAAGAGCACTGCATTCACACTGCAGGGGTCACTGGTTCAATCCCAGTATCGCCCACCATTTATCTCCAACGTATTCATGAGGTGTAGGGTGCGGTCCTTAAGGATCGAACCGTCACAGGGGAATCTGGCACGAATATGGACCTGTCCCACGGTCAGCGCGATGTTGCGGATAAGCGGTGCATTCCTGAAGGAATGCACCCTACGGCGCGGAGCGTAATACTAATGGTAAGTAAGCATCGAGACTTATAGATAGGTGTGATACTCGCTGCCCAATACGCCTGCTAAAAACAAGAAGCCATTGCGGACTGCCTCGATCTCATTGTCGGCCGGTACCTTTCTCTCCCACGTAACACCATCTTCATAAAGGACTGTAACGAGGCAGAATACGGGCCGTTTAGTGGGAGTTCCATCTGACGAGGTTAAGGAAATATCGACCGTGACCTTATAATAAAGAAGGCTTCCTGAAGCATCGGTAGCTTGGCCAATGATCACCCCATCCACATAATTCGATGGTTGCTTTTCTCCAAAAACCATTTTGTTTGTCATCTTTTGCATTGCGCACGACACTGACCGCCTTCAAGAGCGGCTTGTCCATAACAAACTGCCCTTCGATAAGCGGACTCTTCCATACTACAACCTTCTTCTAAATCGTCTTGATGCTTATTGCAGCGGATTATGCATTGAGCGATCGTTTCACCCGGACACCTTCCTCCTAACTCATCGCCTGCACACGCATCCGTGCCCAAATACTGTATGTTTTGCAATGGAACCGCGTCAATTCTTGAGGCTCCCCAGCCACCAATAGGAAATCGCAACTGCCCATCGCTATTGCTACCCAATGACATAATCTTTGCAAACTCTCCTCTTTGCGGGTCAATGTCCTGCGATGGTATGGCTGTGGAAGTCGCGGAATACACTGCCAGCGCTGCAGCAACTGCTACGCCAAAGGTACCGCCGAAAGTTGCCATTTGATTTCTCCTAGTTCAAAGGGCATCATAAAATCACACAACCTAAAAAACACAATCTCTTTTTTTCTACCCGCAGCGGTAGAGCGGTAGCAACTGTCTTGGTCTGCAGATTTCACGCTTAGAACGGTTCAAGGCCGCACTCCGCTTGCCTTGAAGCCGCTCGACAATTCTTGTGGCGCAAGCTGGGGGGTCAAGGGGCGCGCTTCGCGCGTCGGCGAAGCCGATTTCACCCCTTGACGCCCCATCTTGCGCTCGGACAATTGCAAGCAGCCTTTGCGAAGGCAGAGCCGCCAGCAAAGGCGTTCTAAGTGAAATTTGAACGGTGGAAAGCGGACTATCGATATCGCCCCGCCCTACCCCCCAGCGCTGCACACCAACCCACTCGCCCATCAAACCCGGTGTCCAACCTCGAGAACCCATGCTAGGTTCCCCCTTAAGGTTTCGCGTGTTGAGGGGTGGAATGGCTTTTAATCGACAGGTGCGTTCGCTTGGTTTGATCTTTGCGATGCTAATGGCTGTGACTGGATGCGCGAGCGATCCATTGATGCTCAAAATTGTTAGCGCGCCTGAGGCCTTCATTCACGGCAAGCTCAATACCACCAGTGACACCAAGCCAATCTCCGACCTTCCTGGCGGCGGCATGTTGTATGCGACTGATCGTGCCCCGGTGGATGGTTCCGAGAACGGGTTTTATGGCGGCGTTCGCAGCCAAGCTTTGCGGGTGGGGCTGGCAAAGCTGGAAGTGGGCGATATCAACCTGACTTGGGAACAGGCGCGGGAGATTTCCATTCTGAAGAATCAGGCGGCCCATTATCCGCTGCGCGTGACGGGCGTGGAAGAATTCGGTGCCCTAGACCGCCGCACACCCTTAACCGAGGATGGGGTGAGCGATGAGGCAGGCGTTGCCCGCGCCCGCTTTGCCAAGGCGATCAATGAACGCCTAGACCAATCGTCGCAAAAGGACGTCTTCATCTATGTGCACGGCTATAAAGTCGTCTTTGAGAATCCAGTGCTGGTAAGTTCAGAGCTCTGGCACTTCTTGGGCTATGAAGGTGCGTTTATCGCGTTTTCCTGGCCATCGACGCCCAAAAGCACCGCCTATTTTGGCGATATTGACGCAGCAGCCGGCATGGCGCGCAATCTCCGCGAATTGATCGAGTTTGTGGAAACCTCCACCAAGGCAGAGCGGATACATATTTTGGGTTATAGCGCCGGCACCCGCATGGTCGCGCGCGCGATGGAGCAAATCTCGCTGATCAACCGGGGCCGTGAGGCGGACCCCAAGCGCCTGGGTCACAAGCTGGAAAACGTGATGCTGGTCAGCAGCGATATCGACCGGGATGTTTTTGCGGCCTATCTGGCGGACGGCATCCTTGGGTCTCAACGGCATCTGATCATCTATGGATCACAGCGCGACCGCGCTTTGCAGGTGTCTGGCTTGGTCACCGGCCACAAGCGGCTGGGCTCCACCATGACGTCGAGCGAACTGACCCCCGCCTTTCGCCGCTTGCTGACCGACAATAAGGACCGGATTTCCTACATCAATGTCTCGAATGCCGAGGACATTACGCTCGATAACGGACATGGCTATTTCCGTTCCAGTCCTTGGGTCAGCGGCGACATCCTGATGAAGCTGGCCTATCGTCTGCCCCCTGAAGAAAGAGGCCTCGTGCGCGACCCCTCGACCGGGATCTTATCGTTTCCGCCAGACTATCTGCAACGCATGAGCACGATACAATCAGCGAGCTTCGCCGCTTTGTGCGCAAACCAGCCCGCAACACAGGCACCAATCACCCCAAACTGTAAGGCCAAACCTCTGCCGACGCCGCCTAAGAAGTGAGATTAGAGGGGTCGGTTGGGTAGTGTGTTTTCGTTTCGGGAGTTAGCTCCACCCAGTGGCTTGATCTAACCGTTCAAAAACGCCCACAGTGGAACTAGGCTCTCCGCCGCGCCTTCCTCATGCGGTACATGGCCGAGGTTGTCGAACGTTGTCAGTGACGCATTGGGCAAAGCTTTGAGATAATCCTGCGCATTCGCCACAGGGATAAGGGCGTCTTTCTTGCCCCAGAGTAGCAACACCGGCTGGGTGATTTTAGGCAGGATTGGCCGGGGGTCGACAAGCACGGTTTGCTGCATCCGGGCCAATAAGGCATTTCGGCTGCCGGGGGCTAAAGTCAGGTCGTAATAGCGCTCAAAAACTGCCTCGGTCAGCCGTTTTGGGTCGGCGTAAGCGGCCTCGATATTGGGCCGATAGAGGGCTTTGGGCAAAACATAGGACATCACGGACAAAAGCACGGGCACTTCGGCCTTGTGGCCATAGGCAAAGCCCGGGCTGGCAAACCCGTCTGGCGAGATCAGCACCAGCTTGCTGACCCGGTCTGTATGCTTGGCCGCAAAGGTCCAAGCCATCCTGCCGCCCAAGGAATTGCCGACGAAGACCGCCTGTTTGATGCCCAGCTTGTCCATGAGCTTGAGGATGAGGGCATGGGTGCGCGCGTCGGTATAATCGCCGGTCGGGTCTGGATCAGACAGGCCGGCACCGGACAAGTCTAAACGGACGACGCGGTAGGTGTGCTCTAGTTGGCCTGCCCAACCGTCCCACGTTTGCAGGCTAGAGCCAAAGCCATGCAGGAGGATGATGGTTGGGGCTGTCTTGGGGCCAGTGTGGCGGACATGCAGGCGAAAGCCGCCCATATCGACGAGGTCGCCCGGACTATTGAGGTATTGCGCCTCAAGCTTTTCCCGCGAGCGATCCGGCGTCCAAAGCCAGAAGGCTAGGCCCAAAAGCAAGATCAGTCCGATTGCGCCCGCTAATTTGAGTGTCATTGCATCCCTGCTTTCGAAGCATTTACTGCCGATGGTGCTGACTGGTCCGGAAACCTAGTTGTAAGTCTAATGCAGATATTTAAGATAGGACTCTATTGCACCAAGCGAAGGAGTAAGCCGTTGAAAAAAGCGATCCTATGCCTGCCCTTGCTTCTCGGTGCCTGTGTGTCGCCCTCTGGCTTATCTGGCACGGTGCCGACCCCGGAAGACGCCAAGTATAGCTCACCCAATTGCCGCGCTATTCGTGCGATAGCGGCAGAGCATGACTTCACCTCTGCCTCTCGTTCGAGCTTGGCCTTGGGCACGGAAGAACCACATGGGCGCATCAAGCGCGTACCTTCAACTAAGGATGTTGCCGCTTACCAAGAACGACGCCCCATGATTGAAGCCGGCGTGCGGGACCTTTGCACGTCTTAGCACTATCGGCCCCTCACCTTTTTTGACGCTTCTGGTCGCGCCGCCAATCCCAAGGCGCTTCAAAATTACCATTCCACATGCCTGCCTTCGCTGCTTTGGCCTCCGCTTCATGAGGCCGGTAGGCTTTAGAATAGCGCCGAAAGGCCAGCGCGTGGCCATTGCGCACCATCCAAACCTGTAGGTCTTCCCCCGCCACCGAACAGCGTGCCACCACGCGGCCATAGCGGTCCTTGCCAGTCGGCTGGCAGGAGACTGGCCGCGCGCCCACCTTATCGGCCAAGGCAAATGCCGCGCGCTGACCACAGCGATAGGTTTTGCCCGATTGATCCAAACAGGTTTGAGCGGTCTCTGGGGCATCAATGCCGAACAGGCGAATGCGCGTGCCTTGGACCTCCAACGTGTCGCCATCAACGACCGAGGCCCTGCCCTGAATGGCAACTGTCGACGCCTTTGCGGCCGCCTGCATGGCCACGGAAATCAAGCCGCCAAAAACGACTAGACACAAAATACTTTTAGTTGTATTTTTAAATACGCTACTTTTAGGAAAAAACATGAACGCGACACACTTAAAAACACTCCTAGCTGGCCTCATCATGGTTTGTGCGCCGGTGCAACTCCAGTCCTCGCCAGTTCAAGCTGGCGTCGTGGGCGCTTTTGAATACAGCGTCGGCCGGTGCAGCGGCTGTGGCTGTCGCGGTGGCCCAGGTTGGCGCTCTAAGCGCACTGGGCAGTGCGTGGGCTGGGACAACCTCTACCGCGAATGCGGCAACCCTCCGAGCCCAAAGCGGTGCACGAAGGAAAACTGAGCGTGCTGAGATGGTAAGCGCGTTTAGTTGTCAAAACCGACAAAAGTGGTGGCGTCGGCCACGCTCTTGCGCTCTGACACCACCGCATTGGCTGGGAATGTCTCATCTGGCCAGCCCAGCGCAATGCTCTTCATAATGACTTGATCGTCCGCAATACCTGCATGTTCGCGCACGACGGGTGATTGCATGATGCCTTGGCTGTTGATCACGGTGCCTAGCCCACGCGACCAAGCCGCGTTCACCAAGGCAGTGGCCACTGCCCCACAATCAAAGGGCGTATCGTCACTGCCGTCGAGGACTTTGTCATAGGTGATGATGATGCATACCGGGGCGTCAAACTGGCGAAAGCCGCGCAGCACCCAGTCTTGCCGCATGACTTGATCTTCCCGCGCGATGCCCATAGCGGCGAACAATTGCTTAGCGACGCCCACTTGGCGATCCCGGTGCACGCCCGCAAAGGCCCCGCCAATGCGAAACTCGCGTGAGTGCGGCACACCAGCCAGATTACGCTCTGTATTGCCGGCGCGAATGCGGTCCAAAGGCTCACCCGTCAGCACATAGAAGTTCCAAGGCTGGGTATTCATCGACGAGGGTGCGCGCATGGCCAGCGCTAAAATCTCTTCGATCAGCTCTTTCGGCACTGGGTCTGGCTTATAGCCACGAATACTACGCCGACCCAAAACAACTTGATCGAATTCCATGTGATACCCCTGAGCCATTTTATGCTTAACTTGCTTACCCTCTCCTACAGGGACTCAGTCGGAAAGGTCAAAATGCCGTAGGGGTAACCTGATCTTGCGCTAGCCTAAAACCAAGTCTCCAACGTTTCTGAATTTACAAAGCCCAGAAACGCGCCCACAATCCGTCAAAAGCGCCCATGATTTCAGATCAAGAGCAGGCGCAAATGACGGGGGCGGACATGACAGACTGGCATAATTCTCAATCTGACGGCACCGGCATGAGGGCGAGCGTTCCGCCACCCAGTCTCGCAACCAAGATTTCCTATGGCTTTGGAGCCATTGCTTACGGGGTGAAAGACAATGGCTTTGGCTTCTTTTTACTGATTTTTTATAGCCAGGTTTTGGGGGTAGATGCGCGCCTGATTGGCCTTGCTATGACGATTGCCTTGTTTCTGGATGCGCTCAGCGATCCAGTTGTTGGCTATTGGTCTGATAATTTTAGATCGAAATGGGGCCGTCGCCACCCCTTTATGTATGCGTCCGCCCTCCCGGTTGCGGCGTCCTTTTTTCTTCTCTGGAACCCTCCGGAGGGTTGGTCGGATATCGCCCTGTTTTGGTATGTGCTGGTGATTTCTGTGTTGATTAGAACCTGCATCACCTTCTACGAAACACCCAGTTCTGCCTTGGCCCCCGAGCTTAGTGATAATTACGACCAACGCAGCGGACTCTTAAGCCTCCGCTTTTTCTTTGGCTGGACTGGCGGCAATCTGATGGCCGTGATTATGTTTGTGGTGCTGTTTCCAGCTTTTGCCACTCCCACCATCCCCAATGGCCAGTTCAATAAGGATGCTTATTCGACTTACGGCATGATTGCTTCAGCGATGATTTTTGTCGCCATCATGGTCTCTGCGCTTGGAACCCATAAGCGCATTGTTCATCTCAAAGCCCCACCTCCCGTGCGCACTCTGTCGATCGGATTAATTTTCAAGGAGATTTTCGAAACCTTGGCCAATCGCTCGTTCATCGCTTTGTTTCTCGCGGCGATCTTCGGATCGATTGCTTCGGGCCTGTCTGCGTCCATGACCTTTTACTTTACCTCTTTCTTTTGGGGGTTCACGCCCCAACAGACAGGCCTTTTGACCATCAGCGTCTTTGTCTCTGCGATCATCGGGGCTGTCATGGCCCCCATCGTGACCAAATCTATCGGCAAAAAGCAGGGAGCGATGATCATTGGGTTAGTCGCTTTTCTGGGAGCACCATTACCCATCGTGCTGCGTCTTTTGGGAATCATGCCAGAAAATGGCGACCCCAATCTGTTCTGGATCGTCATGCTCGCCAATATGGTTGACACTGGGCTGATCATTTGCTTCCAAATCCTGTCCGCATCCATGTTGGCAGATCTGGTGGAGGATGCAGAGATTAAGACAGGGCGACGGTCTGAAGGCATTTTCTTTGCGGCATCGACCTTTATTCGCAAATCCGTCCAAGGGCTTGGCGTCATCACGGCAGGCTTTGTCTTGGCCGCTGCGCAATTCCCTGCCGGCCTCAAACCAGACCAGATACCCGAAGAAGCCCTAACCCGCCTCGGCCTATTTTATGTGCCAACCATCTTGTTCCTATGGTTGACCATGCTGGCAATCATGTCGACCTATCGCCTCAAGCGCGAGGATCATGAAAACAATCTGCGCGAGCTTGCATCGAGACAGAGCCAAGTTGCCGACTGAGAGAAGGCTTTACACAAAACCGCCCAGCAAAAAGGCCAGCCTGTTCGGCTGGCCTTTGCGTATGTCTATGTTTGAGTAAGCTCTAGAGCTTAGGCCGCAGCCTTTTCCCCAGCGCTCAAAGCCGCATAGCGCTTCAAATGCCAATCGGCGCTTCCGGCTTGGGTGTCGATCATGGTCAGGCGCTTGAAGTAATGGCCGATGGCCAACTCGTCCGTCATGCCCATGCCGCCAAAGATTTGGATGGCGTTTTGGCCAACAAAGCGACCGCCGCGACCGATTTGCGTCTTGGCACCGGCGCAAGCTTTGGCGCGTTCCAGCACGTCATCTTCGCCACAGCGAATGGCGGCGAGATAGGCCATGGAAGTCGATTGCTCGGTCCACATGAACATGTCGACCATACGGTGCTGCAGCACTTGGAACGAGCCAATGGCGACGCCGAACTGCTTGCGCTGGCGGGCATAATCAACTGTCATCGCATGGGCAACGCGCATGCCACCGACAGCCTCAGCGCACAAAGCGGCGATGACATTGTCTTGGGTCTCTTCCAACGCGGGCAGGATCCCGTCGACGGGGCCGATGACGGCATCAGCACCGACCGAAACATTTTCCAGATAGACGTCGCTGGCACGCAGGCCGTCAACGGTTGGATAATCCTTGGTCGACACACCTGGTGCAGACTTGGAAACCAAGAAAGCCGTCAGGCCTGCACGCTCGCGCTGGCCACCGGCCGTGCGGGCGATGACGATCAAAGTATCGGCTTGTGGCCCGCCAATAACGACCGACTTATGGCCGTTCAAGACATAGCCTGAGCCGTCCTTTTTCGCGGTCGTCGACACATCGGCCAAGTCATAACGGCTCTTGGGCTCGCTGGTCGCGAGGGCGTAGATCCCCTCACCTGTGGTGATGCGACCGCCATGCTCTTCTTGCTGGGCGGCAGAGCCGGCCACGCGCAGCAGATTGCCGCTGGCGACAACCGATGGGATGAAAGGCTCAACCACTAAGCCTTTGCCGAACTCTTCCATGATGACGAGCGTGTCGATTGCACCCCCGCCTAGACCACCCATGGCCTCAGGCAGTGGGGCCATCATCAGACCCATCTCAGCCATTTCAGCCCAGATTTCAGGCCGCCAGCCCAAATCGGAATGAATGGCTTTGCGACGTGTATCGAAATCATACTTTTGCTGGACGAGCTTTGCGATCGAGTCCCGCAGCATGTTTTGTTCGTCGGTAAAATTGAAATCCATGTGGACGTTCCCTGAGTTCGTGCCTGTTCAGGCTCTGCATTATCACTGAATTGATAGCGCGTTTAGCGCACGATGCTAGAGGGGAAGCGCGGTTTAAGTCAGGCGATTACACATCAAAAACGCAAGCAAGCCCGTGATCAGGCGGGCTTGCTCAATAGGTTGAATGCGAATTCCTAGCCCAAACGGGTCAAAGCCGCTTCGTATTTCTGCTTCTCAGCTTCGTAAGCGGCGCGACGTTCGTGTTGTTCCTCGATCACCTCAGCAGGTGCTTTGGCGACAAAGCCTGGATTATCAAGCTTGCGGGAAACCGTCTCGATTTCCTTAGCACAGCGGGCGATCTCTTTGGACAAGCGGGCTTTCTCCGCCCCAACATCCATGACGCCAGCCAAGGGAATGGCGACAATCGCTTCACCTAACACAAAGGTCACACTGCCAGCTGGGGCGGCATCTGCCACCACCGAATAATCCAAGCGTGCGAGCCGGTCGATTTCGGCCTGATAGCGCTCAAGGCGTTGCGCGGTCTCTTTTGACGCGCCGATCAAAAGGGCTGGAACTTTAGCGCCCGCGGGCACATTGGTTTCGCTGCGCAAAGACCTAAGGCCCGTCACCAGATCAACCACCCAGCCGACTTCAGCAGCGGCCGCTTCATCAATCAGGCTGGCATCGAGTTTGGGCCAAGCTTCATTGATCAACAAGCCAGCTCGCTTGGGGCCAAATTCGGAAGTCTTGTCCCACAATTCTTCGGTCACAAATGGCATGAAGGGGTGGAGAATCTTCAAAATCTGATCGAGAACCCAAGCCACCGTCCGGCGAGTCTCTGACTTGGCTTCTTCATCCTCACCATTCAGCAAGGGTTTGACGAGCTCAAGATAAAGGTCACAGAAAACACCCCAGACAAAGGCGTAAGACGTTTGGGCCGCCTCATCGAAACGATGGGCTGAGAGAGCCGATTCAATGCCATGAGCGGTCTTGGTCAATTCAGAGACGATCCAGCGGTTCAGTGTGTGCTTTACCGCGCTGGGGTCAAAAGCTTCCCACAAAGTGCACTCATTCATCTGGGCGAAGCGGGCTGCGTTCCACAATTTCGTCCCGAAATTGCGGTAACCTTCCACCCGCTTGTCACTCATGCGGATGTCGCGGCCGGGGCCTGCGGCAATGGCGAGGGTGAAGCGCAGCGCGTCGGCACCATAGGTGTCAATCAGCACCGTTGGATCAATGATATTTCCCTTGGACTTCGACATCTTCTTACCGTTCTCATCCACAACGCGGGAGTGGATCACAACGGTCGAGAAAGGTGCCTTGCCAGTGAAGTGGCACCCAAACATCATCATCCGAGCGACCCAAAAGAAGATGATGTCAAACATCGTCACCAAAGTACTGGTTGGATAAAAGCGGCTCATTTCTGCCGTGTCTTCAGGCCAGCCCAAGGTCGAGAATGGCCAAAGCCCCGACGAGAACCAGGTATCGAGAACGTCCTCATCTTGGATCAAAGTCACATCGCGGCCATATATGGCCTTGGCCGCCGCTTTGGCTTCGGCTTCGGTTTCTTCAACGAAGATATGGCCTTCTTCATCATACCAAGCCGGAATCCGATGCCCCCACCACAATTGGCGTGATACGCACCAAGGCTCGATATTGCGCATCCATTGGTAATAGGTCGCCGTCCAGCTTTCGGGCACGAACTTGGTCTCGCCACTTTCGACCGCTTTGAGCGCATTGACGGCAAGCTTGGCTGCATCGACATACCATTGGTCCGTCAACATGGGCTCAATCACGACGTCGGAGCGTTCGCCTAAAGGCTGGGTGATCAGCTTATCTTCGACTTTGAGCATCAGGCCGCGCGCATCAATATCGGCAACCACTTGCTTGCGCGCGTCAAACCGGTCGAGTCCGCGATAGGCTTCGGGGATATAGTCGGCGTCCAGCATCCGGCCCTTGGTATCCAGCAGGATGAACATCTCAATATTGTGGCGACGGGCAACTTTATAATCGTTGAAGTCATGCGCGCCGGTAATCTTGACGGCACCGGAGCCAAAGTCCGGGTCGGGATATTCATCCGCAATGATCGGGATCAAACGATCTGCCAGAGGCAGCAAGCAGCGCTTGCCCACAATCGACGCATAGCGCTTGTCACTGGGGTGAACGGCCACCGCGCCATCGCCCAGCATGGTTTCAGGGCGCGTGGTAGCAATAGAAATATAGTCCCGGGTCTCAAACTCGGTTGGCTCGCCATTGTCATCAAAGGCGATTGGGAATTCATACGTCTCCCCATTTTCCAATGGATATTTAAAGTGCCAGAAATGCCCCGCCCGCTCCTCATTGACCACTTCGAGGTCCGAGACGGCGGTTTCAAAGTGCGGATCCCAATTGACCAAGCGCTTATCGCGATAGATCAGACCCTCCTTATGGAGCTGGACAAAGACTTTGCGCACGGCCGCAGACAAGCCCTCATCCATGGTAAAGCGTTCACGGCTCCAATCGCACGATGCGCCCAAGCGCTTGAGTTGGGTTGTGATCGTCCCGCCGCTTTCAGCCTTCCAAGACCACACACGTTCTAAGAATTTCTCGCGGCCCATCGTGCGGCGCGTCTCGTTGGTACCGCTTTGCGCCATTTGGCGCTCAACCACCATTTGGGTCGCAATTCCTGCGTGATCGAGGCCCGGTTGCCACAGGACCGACTTGCCGCGCAGCCGCTCAAAGCGGCACAAAATGTCTTGCAGCGTGCAATTCAGCGCGTGGCCAATGTGCAGGGATCCAGTTACATTCGGAGGTGGAATGACGATGGAGAAAGTTTCAGCGTCTGGATCGGCCTTGGGCTTGAACGCGCCTGATTCTTCCCACGCCGCATAAAGGCGAGGCTCAGCAGCTTGAGCGGAAAAATGACTTTCTAACATGTGTGTCCCGAGTAAATGTGGTTTGGGCGGCGGGGATCAGCCCCGGTGGCACCAAACAAAAGCGACGTTGGCATACCATGCCAACGCCGTTCTTTTGAAGACTTTCTGCTGTTGGAAGCGGCCTGAAGGGCCCAAAGCACAGTCCTAGAAGGAGCGACGGGCGATCCGTGCGACTTCGGCTTCGACTTTTTCTTCCACAATGCGGGGCAAATTCGCATCAAGCCAGTCTTTCAACATCGGCTTGATAAGCTCGCCTACCATGGCTTCCACCGTATTGCCCGAGATAAACATGCCAGGCAGCGTGGTGTTAGGTGCCAATTTTGCAAACACGGTTGAAGTCTTGTCCGCAATTGGATTGCTGACGAGGCCCTGATCGAATGGGAACGGCGATGGTGCAGGCTCCGGGGCGCGCGCGTATACTGGGGCCGCCACGGGTGCTGGTGCGACTGGCGGAGGTGCCGGTGCGGGCTCAGGCTCTACCCAGCGGTCTTCGACAATAATTTCCTCAAGCGCGACTTCTGGCTCATCCTCGACAGGCAAGGCGTCAAAATCGAAGTCTGGCGAGACCGTTTCCGGCATTTCCATAACAGGCTCGTTCAGTTCCAGAACTTCGTCACCGAAATCTGGTGCCGCCACAGGTGCGACATCAGCTGCTGGAGCTGCACTCTCATCTTCAGAAATAATCCGGCGGATCGATGCCAGGATTTCTTCCATAGTCGGTTCGGCTTGTGCGTCTGCGGCGCTCATAATATCCCCATGGTGTGCGAATCGCACATGAAGTTCAGTAAGCTAGCTTGGATTACCAATCAAAGTCTAGCGATGCCCCGAATCTGACAACAATTCGTTAAAAGGCAAATGCAGGTGCAATCGAAAAACCTGGCAAAGCAGGAACTGTCGCATCGAAAACGACGCGACCGGCAACATTTGTTCCACTCTTAGTAAAGATATTGGCTGTACCCATCGGTCCTTTCAGAACGACAACGCACAAGCGGCCCTGCTCTGCCAAGATTTTTGTCCAAGTGTCTGGGAAAGCTTCAACCCCGCCGTCGACGAATACCAAGTCAAACGGTCCGGCCGGCGGGGCATCTAAGGCACCCACGACGCTTGTAACTCCAGGAACATCAACAGCCACCTCATCCAGCACGGTGACCGTGCAACCTAAAGCCGCGAAAACCGCCGCACTGTAACCACCAGCGCCACCAATCACCAAAACTTGCTCCCCAGCCACGACGTTGGCGGCTTGGGCCAGTTTCGAGAAATCGCGCGGCTTCCAAAGCCAGCGGCCCGACGGTGTAGGGGAAGTAACCTCGGCATAAGCAAAGGCGCGTTTTTCCGCGACAACGAATGCCTCGCGCTCCACAACGCGCATGGCCCCTTGCAGCGCTAGATCGCTAACATCGTTGGTTCGGACCTGGCTTTCGATCATCGTGTCGCGTGCTGCCGCAAAATCCATGTCGGTCCCCATACCCTTGCTTTTAGCAGATCAATCCAGTGTGCGGACTCATTACAAGGAATTGGGTCATGCGAGCAAGAATGGATCACTGTCCAAAGTCTGCAACATCGCGTTTTAGTTGCAGCACCAACCTGCAGACATACATTGCCGCTTAAGGTCTCCTCTGGTACATCGCCCATCCACCCGCTTGCTTCTGCGTCTAGAAGGCCTCGTGGCGGAGTGGTGACGCAGCGGATTGCAAATCCGTGTACCCCGGTTCGATTCCGGGCGAGGCCTCCAAAACCCCTTTTTCCTTGAACCGATCCTGCGACTAACTCGCGCCGCTCGTTGGGATGTCATCGCCCATCAGATAACGTGGCCCAGACCCATGTTTTCTGGCTTGGTCATTGGGATTGAATAGCGCACAGGTCTCTAAGGACAAGCAACCACAGCCGATACAGCCATCAAGACGGTCACGCGTTTTGGTGAGTGCTTGAATTTTGGTGTCGAGAGTCACAGCAATAGCTTGGCTGATAGTGCGCCAGTCGCGGGCATTTGGAGCGCGCCCCAGCGGCAAACGGTCAAGCTCAGCCTTAATCTCATCGAGGCTTAGTCCAAGCTGCTGGGCGATCTTAATAAAGGACAGCCTGCGAATATCAGCGCGGCGATAGCGCCTCTGCTGGCCCGAACTGCGGTGTGCACTAATCATGCCTCGGGCCTCGTAAAATCGGATTGCCGACACCGAAAGGCCGACCCGCGCGGCAATTTCCCCGATGCTTAACACGTCATTTGGCTGCACTGCGATTTCCTTGATCTTAAAGCTTGACCTCAAGTTAGGTTGAGGTTGCATAAACCCATCTGTCAAGTCAGCACTCACGCTAGGAGCTTTTCAGATGACCCAGTCTTTTCTTGAACACGTCAATGTCACGGTCGCCGATGCAGATCATGCTGCAGTGTTATTGGTCGACCTATTTGATTGGCACATCCGCTGGTCTGGCCCTGCCCGCGATGGCGGTTATACGGTCCATGTAGGGACAGCCGACCAGTATCTTGCCGTTTACCAGCCGCGAGATGGCCAAAGCCGCGATTTTCCCAAAGGCACACCGCTGAACCATCTGGCAATCGTCGTAGATGATTTGGACGCTGTCGAAGGCAAAGTTGTTGCGCATGGTCTGACGCCCTTTAACCACGGCGATTATGAACCCGGCCGCCGCTTCTATTTCTTCGACGACAATGGCATTGAGTTTGAGGTGGTGTCTTACTCTTGATGCGTCTGGACCCATTGGATCGGATCAGGAGTTCCATACTCGATATGAGGGAACATGGCCGCTGCAAACCAATCTTAGTTTGCGGCGATCTCCCAGAATTCTTAAAGCCGGAGCACATGAAACAAACGTAAATGGGGCGCGCCGCCCCCCCCCCCTTACAGTCCCCACTATTCCATCACAGCCACTGGCACCCCAGATGACACCCAATCGGCACCGTGCTGATCACCAGAAGGAAATTCACATGCTTATCGATCAGCTCAAGTGGCGCTATGCAACCAAGAAAATGGACCCCAGCAAAAAAGTCAGCGAAGACAAGATTGCTGCGATCCTGGAAGCCATTCGTCTCACGCCAACTTCGAGCGGTTTGCAGCCCTACGAAGTGATTTTGGTCACCAATCCAGAAGTCCGCGCGCAAATCCAAGCCGCGGCGTGGAATCAGGCCCAGATCACCGAAGGCTCGCATGTTCTAGTTTTTGCGGCTTGGGACAATTATACTGTTGACCGTATCAACCACATGTTTGACCTAACCAACGAAATCCGCGGCTTTAAAAACGAAGGCTGGGAGAATTATCGCAACATGTTGTTGGCGACCTATCCACAGCGCGATGCGGAAGCCAATTATCAGCATGCTGCACGTCAGGCCTATATTGGCGTTGGTGTGGCGATGGTTGCCGCCGCTGAAGCCCACGTAGACGCCACACCGATGGAAGGCTTTGACCCAGCCGCTGTTGACAAGATTTTAGGCCTTGGCGAGCGCGGTCTGCGCAGCGTTGTGATCGTGCCCTTGGGCTATCGCCAAGAAGAAGGCGATTGGCTGGCAAATCTTACAAAAGTGCGCCGTCCTACCGCCAATTTCGTAACCGAAGTCCACTAATAGAATTAAACAATATACCCATCAGTAATAGACATCTTAACCAAACATTAAGGTTAGAATCATATTAACTGATCCTGTCTTCTTCGGAAGACACCCCACCATACCCGATCTCAACGGGGGGCCCGCAACGGCTCCCCGCTTTTTTTGGGCGGTGTGGTTTAAGGCAGCTCAGATGTCTTGTTCTGCAGCTCGCTGCATTCAATCCGCATCAAAGGCTTGCACGATCCGAAGGTGGAGGTATAAGGCGCGCCTCCAAGTGTTCCCCGATAGCTCAGTTGGTAGAGCAAGCGACTGTTAATCGCTTTGTCGTAGGTTCGAGCCCTACTCGGGGAGCCACTTTCCTCCATCCCTCAAAAGAAACCTCGGGCAGCAGATTGGCTAAGCGTGTGTGGGTTGCAGGCTCTCCGCAACAGACTGAGCATTCATGCGGGCCTGCATTTCCCACAATTCGGCATAGACCTCGCCCTTGGCCAAGAGCGCCTCGTGGCTGCCCCGTTCTGCGACTTTTCCATCCGCCAGCACAATGATTTCGTCCGCATCGGCCACCGTGGATAGGCGATGCGCGACCACCAATGTCGTGCGGCCTTTCGCAGCATCTTCTAGGGCTTCGCGAACTTCGGCTTCGGTAACGGAGTCGAGGCTTGAGGTCGCTTCATCGAGCACGAGGATCGGCGGATTTTTCAAGAGGGCGCGGGCGATACCAACGCGCTGACGCTCCCCACCTGACAATTTCAAGCCCCGCTCACCCACTTTGGTTTGCAGCCCCATGGGTGCTGCCGCGATTAGGCCCTCTAGGCGCGCCATTTTGGCCGCCTCGGCAATTTCCTCTTGCGAGGCATCTGGGCGTCCATAGGCGATGTTATAGGCCAAAGTGTCATTAAACAGGACCACATCTTGCGGCACGAGGCCAATGGCGGCACGCACGCTCGCTTGGGTCACATCGCGCAGATCCTGGCCATCGATGCGCACAGCCCCAGCTTGGGGATCATAGAAACGGAACAACAAGCGCACGATGGTGGACTTGCCAGACCCGGAAGGCCCGACAATCGCGACGGTCTTGCCACTAGGGATTGTGAACGAGACGTCAGATAGCCCCGCATGGCGACCATCATGGACAAAAGCCACATGGTCGAATTGCACCTCGCCTTGCCTGACGCTCAGGGCTGCCGCTGCAGGCTTGTCCGCAATGTCGGGCGTTTCATCAAGGAGCGCGTACATGGCTTCCATATCGATCGAGCTTTGTTTGATCTCGCGCCACGCAAAGCCCAAGATATTGAGTGGTCCATACAGGTTCAGCATGACAAGCGTCACTGCCGCAATATCGCCTGCCCCCATTGTGCCGCGTGAGATCGCATAGCCAGCCGCTGCCACCATGGCTGCCAGCCCCAAATTCTGGATAAAGCCTTGCGCCGCATTGAGGCCTTGCAGCGTCGCGTTGGATTGCACGGAGGCTCTGGCATAGGTTCGAACCGCTTGATTATAGCGCTCGGTCTCGCGCGCTTCTGCGGCGAAAGCTTTGACCGTTTCGAAATTCATCAAGGAATCGACGGCCCGGCCTGTTGCTTCGCTGTCGGCATCATTCATGTCGCGGCGATATTGTAACCGCCACTCCGTGATTGCCAAAGTGATGATCGTATAGATCACGACGGTGGCAGCCGCGATCAGGGCAAAGAACCACCCATAACGAAGGCCTAATACTGCCGCTGCCATCACCAGTTCAATCAAGGTTGGCCCAATATTGAACGCGACAAAGCGGGTCAGAAAATCGATGGCGCGAACACCACGTTCAATCGTACGCCACACGGCACCAGTGCGCTTGGATTGATGAAAGCGGATCCCGAGGGCATGAACGTGGCCGAAAACGGCAACCCCTGCCCGCCTTTGCGCTTCCTCACTGACAGGCTGAAAGATGGTGTCGCGCAATTGAGGTGCACCAGAGCCTAAAAACCGCATCAATGCCCATGCGCCAATCGCCATCAGAAACACCGCATCCCAAGACGGATTGTTGCCGCTACTCAGGCCATTCACGGCATCAGCCAGGACCAAAGGTGCGCCGACAATAAAAACCTTTGAAACGAGCGTGAGGCCAAGGGCTAGTGCCACCCGAACCCGCAGCTCTGGTGTGTCCAGTCCGCCGATCAAACGCACTAAGCGCGCTAAGGCCCGCCCAATCGGTGAAATCTCATTGGCTGCGTCGGAAGCTGTGCGTTCGCCTTTTCTCATATGTAGCACATAGGCAATCTTGGCATGGATTGAACAGTCCAAATGTGTTTGCTGGCAAGGCCTGATGCACAATTGTCAGGAAACATGCATATAGCGCACGCAGAATCAGGTGTGGCCTTGACGTGAGTCGGGCGCATTTGGACGACCGCTTGAGGAACAAGGCATGGCCAAACTGAAATCTGTCTGCGTCTATTGTGGTTCATCCAACAAAGTAGATCCTGCATTTCTAGAGCTTGCCACAAAAATGGGCCAAGAAATTGCGAAACGTGGCGTCCGCCTTGTGTATGGCGGCGGCAATGTTGGCTTGATGGGGGCCTCATCTCGTGCAGCGCATGAAGCCGGTGGCGAAGTTCTTGGCATTATGCCGCACTTTCTGACCAAGTGGGAAAAGCCTAATCCCGCCTTTGAGACCCGCATGGTTGAGACGATGCACGAGCGCAAATGGGGTTTGTTTGCCGAATCCGACGCGTTCATTGTCCTGCCCGGCGGCATAGGCACTTTGGAAGAAGTGGTTGAGACATTGTCTTGGCAACGCTTAGAGCTCCACCATAAGCCAGTCGTATTTGTGGGTCGGGCTTTCTGGCAGCCTTTTGTTGATTTGATTGAAGCGACCATCGAGACGAAATTCACGCCTGAGGCTTTTCGCGACTCCTTCTTCTGTGTGGATACACCAGAAGAAGCGATGGACGGCTTAGAAACGGCGCACGCGTTAGTCTAAAGCCACTTTCACACGACCAACACGGGTTCTCCAATTGACAGCGTTGCCAGCCACTGGCGCGACGGCCCACACTTGCCCCGAAATTCAGGCCCAACGGATACCCTCGAAAATCAAAAATACGTAAAAGTAAATTTGATTAGATTTTTTGTACATTGATATTAAATTTTGTCGAAAATATATTTAAATTTTTATATTATACACTTTATCGAAGAAATTAGTGAATTTTTAACTCATAAGATATTGATTTTTATATGATTTCAATCGTTAACTGTAATTGAATATTTATTTTGAATTTGATTCGTTTTATTACTTTAGTCGCAACCAAGTAAACACTTTACTTTTCAGTAAATTTGTCCGGCCAACTCTTAAGATGGCGTCCTGTCGGAGGCCAGCAAGCTCGAGGGTTTAAATGCGGCAAAGCGGTTCGTGGGCCAATTCCGGCTCGCGGCTAGATGGAAACAAAGTGTCAGCTTGGGGGCATAGGCACCAGCCGTAACGCAGCTGGGGAAAAAGAGGCTGTAGGTTGATGAAACTGGATAACTTTACGCTTGCGCTGCAAGAAGATGAGAGTCTGGGCGGAACAGCTATGCGGGCCGACAGCATCGCTCCTGCCGGCGGCCTTGTTTTCGCTAATCAAGTCCGACGCTATCTGAAGGCTGCTGTTCGCCGTCATGACCTAACAGCCCGCAGAAATCGCACGCTGGCGAGTGTTCTGCAGGAATGGATCGAGGTTGGTTACGCAAAAGCACAAGTTGCCAGCATCGCGAACCGTGCCGGAATGTCGACGGCAACCCTTCATCAGCAATTTCCAGACAGGACGGTCCTGTTCTGTGAAGCCCTCAAGTTCGGCCACTCGATCCTGCTGGATGCGCTTGCAACTAATAGCGAGCATCCAAACCCGATCCGCGACTTAACGGCCATGCTTTGCAATTATGCTGAGACGGTGTCCCATCCCGCGCCCCAACAAATGTTGTTGGCCCAAAGCAGCATGTTGCTTGAACCAGACCTCCAAGCTGATGTGAGCGCGATTGCATCTGAGTATCACACCAAGATTAAGCAGATCTGGTTCGCGAAGATCCAAAAATTGGCCGACGACGGGTTGGTCCGTATCGATCAGCTTGAGTGGCAACGATGCCGCCTCGTTGGTGACTTAGAGATACAGACTGTCAAGCGCTTTATGATGGGGCAATCGCCAATTGCGCCCGGCGGCGATTGGCAAGCCGAGGCCCATCAATTCGTAAGCGAATTTTTCAAGCTCTACGGCACCGAAAAATTCAACCAGCAAAAGGCCCTTTCTAATTGGGACTTCGAGCTAGCAGCCTTCTAGACTTAATAGATACCTATAGGACAAAAAGATGATCAGCCTTTACCTCTCCGAGCAACTCAATCGACTAACATTCTACTTAGCCAACCGGTCAGCGGAAAAGCTCAGAAGGGGCTAAAGATGATTGCTGCATCAGCGCATCCTAAGCCGTACCTGTTTTTCGAACAGCAGATACGCCAGCGACTATCGGTGCCGACGTCCCGACAAGATGACGGCACGCGCTCGTATCTCGTTTTGGCTGCAGTCTTGCAAGAATGGGCGGAAGTGGGCTTCTTAAGTGCCCAAGTGCCAAGCATTGCTGCGCGCGCTGGTCTAACGCCTGCGACTCTCGACCGATTATTCCCCAATCGTGACGACCTGCACCTGGAGGCCTTAGCGTTTGGGCAACAATTGATTGTCGAGGCGATGAAAAAGTATCTGTCGCACGCCAATCCGATGTTGGACTTGCTTGAATTGGCACAACATTATGCGTCCATCTTGCAGGAGCCCTATTTCAAACAATTCTCGCTCTGCCAAACCATTTTGGTTCGGATGGATTCCCACGTGAGGGAGCAGGCCAGTGTTATCGCTTTGGCTGGGAATGCTGAAATCAAGCAGTTTTGGCACGACCGGATTACTTTGTTGATACAAGATGGACTTTTGCGTCCCGCATCGCTCAACCATATGATTTTTCGCCTCACCGCACCAATCGAAGCTCAAACATCGTATTGGTATCAAACGAGCCATAGCAGCCATGCGCCCGATGAAGAATGGCTTCAAGAGATTACCAACATCGTTGAAGGCTTCTTTGAGATTTATGGCACGACGAAGTTTCAGTTTCAGCGCTTAAGACTTGGACGGGACTGGTCGGGCTTATCAACCACTGCCGATGCTCAAATGTTGTGCCAACAAGGGAGTTGGGAGGCAAATCCAGCCGCCCAGATAATGTCTGAGCACAACACACCTTGAATTCTGGTTGAGGAAAGCCGTACCGTATAGTAAGCAACTAAGCTGAGCCGGGACTTTCCCAACAACTTCGTCCGACTTGTCTTGCACAAGAAAGTCAAAGCGACAACCTTGAAATTCTCGGAAAAATACAAATGGATGCGCGAGTTCAACCGGTTAAGAATAGCCATAATCTAGAGGCGAAAATTCAGGCTCTTTTAGCCGCACAAGCCAAGCGGCAGGATGACGATACGCGCAAAAAATTAATCTGCGCGAGCGAATTAAAAGAGTGGCTAGAAGCCGGCTTCAATGAGGCCAATGTAACAAGGGTTGCTGATCAAGCAGGCGTGTCCACGGCCACGCTCTATCGCCTCTACCCAGATCGCAATCACCTTTACCTTGACGCGCTTAGGCTGGGCAATCAACTCTTGTTGGACATGGTTTTGGACGCCCCACACCATCCCCACCCATTTCGTAATCTCGTTGAATTCACCTACCATCTCATATCGATCTGGCGACAAGCCAATGTCCAATTGTTCTACTTTATCCAAGGCTTTATCCTGCAAACCGAAACTGAAATCTCCGCCGATGCCCGCTTGATTGGAGCGAAAATCAGTCAGGAATTCAGAAATTTTGTGGAGGCAATTTTCGACCGTTTAGTTGCCGATGAGTTTGTTGAGAACAATGATCGGCAACTCATGTTCATTAGGCTTGTTGGCGAAATCGCCGTAAGAACCCGAAGTTGGCATGGCGACATTGGCATGCCGTACAAACCTGCAATGGGCTGGTATGAAGAAGCCATCAAAGTCGTTGAAGAATTTTTCGCCTTATATGGAACTGCCAAGTTCAGGTCCATGCGGCAACAATCACCTATCGGATTCTTGGATGGAAAATATTTGCGAAAGACGCCGATTGAGGAAATCAACAAAGCAAAATTCTATGCAACGTTAGAACGTCATCTTCCATTTCTAAGGGACGTAGAGATTTCGTTAAAGGAAAAGCCGACGCCAGCAAGTGCCCACGAATTTATACTGCGTGAATTGCAGCGAATGTTAACCAAAAGCCCAAATAGGCTGGATGCCACCAATCGTCGCGGCCGCATTGTCGCCTCCGCGGCCATTGTTATTTATTCGCGCGGCTTTCAGAATTTAAGCATGGCGGAGGTGGCCAAACAGGCTGGGGTCTCAACCGCGACCTTGTATCGTCTTTATCCAACCAATTGGGACCTTTATGACGCTGCCTATGGGCTGGGAGTAGGAATTTATATGGCGTGGCTCGGGAGAGATATCCAAGCAGCCAACCCCTTGGTTCAATTTACGCACTATGCTTGCGCCTATTTTGAAGCGTTTTTTGATGTTCACTCCAAAAATGCTTGGTCCTTGGACCAATTACGCGGTGAACCCTCGGAAATTGAACAAATGCAGCGCTATAGCGAGATTAAGGTCCAACTCGAAAGCCTAGTCTGGCAAAAGCGCTTTTCCAGGCTCTACGCAGAAGGTTACATCAAGGAATTGCCAAGCTGGGACATGATCCACACCTTCCAAGGACCAACCTCAATCTTGATTATCCTGTTTATACGCGATGGCTTGGCGGCCCTGCCTAAAAGCGCTTGGTTTGAAGAAGCTTGGCGCACCACGGATGAGTTTTTCCAAATCTATGGCACGCCCCATTTCCATGCGATGCGCAAGAAAATGAACTGGGACGCAGAGCTAGTAGCTCATCGGGCGAGGGCGGTCTAGGTTGCGTGTGTAGAACCTAGACCGACACGCTATGTCCCGATGTGAAGCCTGCATTCCTGCCCGACAACCGTGCCCAAGTGCCCCAAGGGGCATTGCTTTGGCTCAATCCTAAAAGCGTTTTGCGAAACCAAGAGAGACGCGATGAACTGTTTCCTCGCTGTCGACACCAAATCGGGCATCATAACCGACCCGCACGTTTAGACCCGCTATGCTGCTGGTATAGCCCAGCTCGGCCGCCACAAAGTCTTCGCCACCGTCCATGTCGCCCAATTGGATTGTGCCTAGGCTGGATCGCGCACTGGTTAGCATAGCAGTCGTAGCTTTCACACTTTGCTCGCGTGAATTGTAGAGCACGCGCGCTGAGACTACCCCAGCCAATGCGTCGGCCGATATTTCGCCGCCGCCAAAATAATCTGTCACTTCCGCCTCAATTGGCGAGAATGTGACATTAGCGCCGCTTGCACCACGTTCACTATAGCCGTCAAGCTCTGCCGTCATTTGGCGCGCGCCAATTACCGGGCCAAGCTGCACTACGCCTAAGTCAAACAACTTACCGCCTTCGGCCCGCACGTTTTTGCTTGTGCCTTTTGTAGCGCCACGGGCCGTTTGACCATAGGAGGCTGGGCGCAGGATGTTGCTATATTCTAAATTGCCATAAGTATAGGAACCGTTGGCAAACCAGCCATTTTGCGAATAGCCACCATAAACAGAAACTTTGGTTGCGCCGTGATCATATGAGAAATCACCACCATCGCCATTGCTCTCTTGCTCACCCAGCGCGGCACCAATTTCAAAGCCATTCTTTGTGCGGTAGCCCATGCCAACCGTAAAGTCAGCTAGGTCGCCATCATCAGTGTCGCCCCAAGTCTGCCCAAGGCTACCCCAAAATGTGACGCCCTCTTCTGGTCCACCAGCTTTTGCGCCTAAGTGGCGCTGGCTATTTAGATGCGCCGTAATGTTCAAACTGTTTTCTTGGGTAATACGATCTGTTGCCAAGCCGAGAACACGCGCAGTTAAAGGTGCGGTAGTTTCCAGTGCTAGCAAATGCATCGGATCAACATAGGTTGGCAGCGTCAAGCGGTACACCAACAGCATATTGTCATTTTCGACGCCGTCATCATAGGTCGCATAGTTGAGGTCACCAACCATAGCCCCAGTGCGCGTCTGGAAATCATTGTCATTGCCAACAAACAAAAAGAAATCTTGCGGGGCGTTCTCGTCAAGAACAGGCGCCAATGCAATGGCTTCCCATTTCTCTGAGAGGGTCATGCGGTTGTTCGTACGTGCCAAGTCCGCTGGGTTTGCATCGAGGTTAAGACCGAAGCGCGTCAGTTGGTCGGTATTGAGCATGTTTACAAACTGAACACTCGCAACTGTTGTAATGTTGGGAGCCAATACGCCACCCGGCGAGACAGGCGTAGCGCTTGTTTCGTAAGGCGTGCCCGCAATATTTGTTGCACCTGTGATGTCCACCAGCATAATGCTTTTGAATACGAGTGGGTTATTATCCCCATTATCGACCCCGTTGCCATCACGCGACAACATCAGGAATTGGCTTTTGTTCAAGGCCAAGATATCGCTCTGCGCGGCTGTTCGGTCCGCTGCGCCGGCGACACCCCTGCGGTCAAATGTCGGCAGCTCGAGCACATAATGAGCCGAAGGTGCAGACGGCGCTGGATTAGTCGAAACATCGTAAACCAGAACGCGTGTGAACTTTCGTGTTGCTTGATTTGCAGCAATGGAATCCTGCACGGTCGAGCTTTGCAAGACACCGAACAGCGTCTTCCCATCAGGAGACAAGGATAGCGATTCCATCCCTTGGTTATTGCGCCGCCCTGACGTCGTTGGCTGTGCCAGAGAGTTGAAATTCGTGACTCCAGCCGTAAGTGGGGCAATGGCTGGCGGGGGTGCCAAATAGCCAATCATTCTGCCTGTGGCATTATAGTGATAAATGCCGCCGGTATATTCATCGCCGATATAGAACGTACCATCGCGCCGGAAGGCCAAGGCTTCAGCGTCTAAACTCACGCGGCCCGCACCTTCACGACCCGCAGGAACGACTGGCAACACATAGCCATTTTGAGTGACGGTCCCTGTACCGGGGTCTTCGCCAGTCGTCGGCGCATTGTTAAAGTCATTCAGGAAGAAACTGCGTGACGCATTATAGGTTAGGATGACTTGGTTTTGCGAGGCGACGTCTTGGGGCAAAGTGCCGCCAGTATAGGGGGTAAATGCCAAGTTGAATGCGCTGATGCGCGACCGATAATTCGAGAAAAACACATCATTATAGCCACGATCGGGCAAAGTATAGAGAATGCCAGAATAACCATTCGCTGCGCGCCGCCACGTTGTTAAGTCCAACGCCATGCCCGAAAATGACCCAAGCGTATCGCCGTTAAAGTCGCGCAAGCTGGCCAAAGATCGCCCGGCCCCAACCATCCCCTGATTGACGAAAACCTGCCCACCTACTGTGACGCTGGTGGATCCAAGACCCGTAGCGCGGTTTGGAACACCGTAAAATTGCGCGGAAGCTTCACTAAAGCCCAAAGTGGTTAACGCAGTTACGAAAAGTGCCGTGTTACGCAAACGCGTTTTCGTCAAATTCAGATTTTTCACGATAATTACCCCCGTTAAGGGAAATTTCGTAGCAACTTCTTGTGACAGAAAAATCTCGTTTTTGCGTCACTTTGAGGCCGATGACTTTGACTGCCTAAAACCTAAGACGCCTTGCCGGCCAAGCGGCTTGCAGCACGCTCTGGACCGATCAGCATGAAGATCCACTTCATCTCTGGCCCATGCTCCTGGCCCGTGAGAGCCTTGCGCAAGGGCATGAAGAGGCCTTTGCCTTTTGCCGCGGTCGCCGCTTTCACCGCTTCGGTAAAGCCTGACCAGGACGTTTCATCATAAGGGCCAGCCGGCAGAAGGCTCAAAGCCGTGGCGATGAAGTCTGGCTCATCAATCTGAGGCTCAATCGGGCCTTGGACGACGCGGGCCCACAGCGCCACATCGTCAAACTTTGCGAGGTTGCCGCGAACGGCCAGCCAGAAAGCTTCACCCAGATCGCACTCAATTGCGGCTAGGCGCGGCTGAATCGCCGTATAGTCCGCATGCTGCAGCAATTGCGCATCCAGACGGCGGACGTCTTCGGGGTCAAAGCGAGCTGGCGCGCGGCCTATTTTACCAAAATCAAAGCCAGCGATCAGCGCGTCGAGATTATCGACAGCCTCAACCGGGTCCGACGTGCCGATCCGTGCCATCAGGGACAAAACCGCCAAAGGTGCAACCCCCTGCTCGCGCAGGCTCTCAACCGATAGGGAGCCAATGCGCTTGGACAGGGTCTCCCCGTCGGCACCAACCAACAGTGGGAAGTGGCCGAACTCAGGGCGCTTTCCCCCTGTCAGCGCTTCAAAAATCTCAGCCTGTGCGCCTGTGTTGGTCACATGGTCTTCGCCGCGGATCACATGGGTGACGCCCAAGTCCACATCGTCCACGACCGAAGGCAACGTATATAGATAGGCCCCATCTTCGCGGATCAGCACGGGGTCGGACATCGAGGCGGTATCAACCGTTTGCTCACCCCGGATCAAATCCTGCCAAGCCACGCGCTTGCCCGAAAGCTTAAAGCGCCAGTGGGGCCTTCGCCCTTCGGCTTCAAAGGCGGCCTTGTCTGCATCTGTGAGGGCGAGGGCGGCACGATCATAAACCGGGGGCAATTTGCGCGACAACGCGATCTTGCGCTTACGGTCCAATTCTTCCGACGTCTCATAGCAGGGATAGAGCAGGCCAGCTTCGATCAACTGATCCCGCGCTTTATCATAAATATCAAAGCGGGCCGACTGCCGCGCTTCTTCATCCCAAGTCAGGCCCAGCCAAGTCAGGTCCGTCCGGATACCGTCTTCATAAGCTTGGGTGGAGCGCGCCGTATCGGTATCATCAATGCGCAACAGGAAGGTGCCGCCATGTTGGCGCACAAACAACCAATTCCGTAATGCCGTGATGACGTTACCTACGTGAAGCTTGCCGGTTGGCGAGGGGGCAAATCTGACTTTCATGTTTCTTTCCTATCACGGCTGACTTAGCAGTCATGCCGCCGACAGGCGAGAGGGGCATGTGTAGGTAAGCCGTCTGGGGGCTGCGGAAAAATTTTCATAAGGCTATAGACGAAAAAACGGAACAGAGTTAGAACATCGCCACTTTGTTCGCGCATCGTTCACGGTGCCATCGGATTTGACAGGGGAAGCGTGCGCGCGCTCCGCAAGATAGGGGAAGTTGATGCTGACGTCCAAACAACGAGAGCTTTTGCTATTCATTCATGAGCGTCTCAAAGAAACCGGCGTCTCGCCTTCCTTTGACGAGATGAAGGATGCGTTGGACTTGGCATCTAAGTCAGGCATTCACCGCCTGATCACCGCGCTTGAGGAACGGGGCTTCTTGCGCCGCCTCGCCCATCGTGCCCGCGCGCTAGAAGTCTTGAAGCTGCCCGATAGTGCAACGACGGCAGCACCACCCAAAGGCCGCCAACCCTTTACGCCACTGGTTGTGGGTTCCAAGCCCGCCCCCGCCATCCCGGCCACACCGCCTTCAGCTGCCAATGATATCGCGGTCTTGGGCCGTATCGCAGCGGGTGTGCCTATCGCTGCTATCCAGCACGAGATTGATCGGATTGCGGCACCCGACAAATTGGACCCTGCCCTGCACTTTGCCTTGGAAGTCAAAGGCGATTCCATGATTGATGCCGGCATCTTGGAAGGCGACTTTGTCATCATCCGCCGCACCGATGATGCCCAATCCGGCGATATCGTGGTCGCTTTGGTCGACGATGAAGAAGCCACGCTCAAGCGCCTGCGCCGTCGCGGCCAGTCCATCGCGTTAGAAGCCGCCAACCCACGTTACGAGACCCGCATCTTCGGGCCTGACCGGGTGAAGGTGCAAGGCGTGTTGGCGGGGCTTTATCGGCGATACTAGAGCCATGTTGGCGCTGCGGGAGGGTGCAGTTTTGCAGGACTGTACCCAACAAACAAGTTGCTAAGCACAAAACCTATGGAGCTCAAATAATGTCTCGTATCTGCTATATTGAGCTACCCGCCACCAACTTGGCCTCAACTCGCGCCTTCTATACCATTGCGTTCGGCCTTGCCTTGACCGACTATGGCCCCAGCTATTCTTGCACGACGACCGGTGACGTGGACATCGGCTTGCAAGGCGACTTAAGCGAGGCCAGCTCCGCGCCTTTGCCCGTCATCGCCGTCGATGATCTAGAGGCTTGCCTTGAGGCGGTGACACAGGCGGGCGGTGTCATCACCAAACCCCTCTTTGCCTTTCCAGGCGGCCGCCGCTTTCACTTCCGCGACCCAAGCGGCAACGAGCTTGCCGCCCTGAAGGCGGACTGAAAATCGTGCTATAACTTAAGCAAGTAGGGTGCAGTCCAGAAGGGGTGGACTTTCTCGTTTGCGTTGGTCTTGGGTTTAGCTTCTTTCCACATAGACAGGCTCTGCCTTAGCAAAGGCTTCCTTCGAGTTTGAGCGCGCATGATATGGGGTCAAGGGGCGCGCCTGTGGCACGTCGGCGAAGCCGATTGCACCCCTTGACGCCAAATCTTGCGCAAAGACAATCGTCCTAGGGCTTCAAGGCAAGCGGAGTGGTGCCTGAAGCCCTTCCAAGTTAGCCCTACAAAAGCACAGCCCTTTGTCGCGCAGCCTCGGAGCGCGCAACAAAAGTTCCGCATGCCGCCGCGCCCATATGCGCAGCCCTTGCTGCGCGATCCTTGGGGCAAGCAGGGCGAGCCTTGAAAGCGTTCCGAAGCACTTCGCTTAGGGACCGGACCCCCCCCTAAAACTCCGCCACCAAATCCACACCCGACGCGCTCTTCAAAGCCCGCCGCGCCGCGACATCGATCGGGAAACGCCCTGGGGCTTGAATTTCGACTTCGCGGCCATCTGCGAGTTCAACGACGACGCGCAATTCGCCAAAGCTGGATGAGGTGGCGCCGCGTAGAGTTTCGGTGACGCGTGCTAATTCGTCGATGGGTGCGCCGCGCGCCAGAAAGACTTTGATCCCGGCACAACCCGACATGTCAGTTTGGTCGAGGAGCTCAATCTTTTCAGCCGATAGCTTCAAGTCGCCATCGCGTAGCCGTGCCTTGGCCCGGAAGCTCACCGACGTGCCGGGATCGAGAAAGTCACGGGCTTCGTTCAGGGTTTCAGGCATAATCATTACCTCAAACTCGCCCGTTGGATCGCTCAACGTCACCCAAGCAAACTTACCGCCATCCCGTGCAGGGCGCTCTTTGCGCGCCCGAACAACGCCCGCCATGCGGAAGATCGCGTCGGAGCCTTGCATCTTGGAATTGATTTCAGAGAAGAAAACCGTTTGGCGGCGGCGCAACGCCTCGATCAAATCGTCCAACGGATGGCCCGACAGGAATAGGCCAAGGGCCGCAAACTCATGGTCCAAACGCTCTTGCGCAGACCATGGTTTCACACTCGGCAAGGGGGCACGCGGCGGCGGGGCGGCATCGCCAAACAGACTGGTTTGCGCGCTCTGCCGATCTGAGGCTGCCGCATTGGCATGGGCCACCAATTGATCGGAGGAGGCAAATACCAACGCGCGGTTAGGCTCAATGGAGTCAAACGCCCCAGCTTTGGCCAGTGTCTCCAAGGTCCGGCGACCCAACGTGCGCGGATCAACCCGCTCGGCCAGATCATGCAGAGATTTAAACTTGCCGCCTGCGTGGCGGATTTCAACCACCTGCGCCATCGCCGCTACGCCGACCGATTTAATGCCGCCAAGGGCATAACGAATGGCATTGTCTTGCACGGTAAAGTCTGCGCCAGAGTAATTGAGATCTGGTGACAACACTTTGATCTTCATGCTTTTTGCCTCTTGCATGAAGGCACCCAGCTTATCGGTGTCATCAATATCGAGCGACATGGAAGCCGCCATAAACTCGACCGGATAATTGGCCTTTAGATAGGCGGTTTGATAGGCGATCACGGCATAGGCAGCCGCGTGGGATTTGTTGAAGCCATAGCCGGCAAACTCACTCACCAACTCAAAGATACGGTCAGCAAGCTCTGCGTCCACGCCCCGTTCGGTGGCACCGCTGACAAACCGGTCCTTTTGCTTGGCCATTTCCTCAGGCTTTTTCTTACCCATGGCGCGGCGCAAAAGGTCTGCTTCACCTAAGGAATAGCCCGACAAGATCTGGGCGATCTGCATCACCTGCTCTTGATAGATGATGACGCCTTGGGTCTCTTTCAGGACCTGGACCAAGCTTTCATGCAGATAATCAGCATCTTTGCGGCCAAACTTCACATCACAATAGGTCTCGATGTTCTTCATCGGGCCCGGCCGATAGAGCGAGATCAAAGCGATGATGTCGTCCAACGTGTCAGCGCGCATCTTGCGCAACGTGTCGCGCATGCCTTGGCTTTCCAATTGGAACACGCCCATGGTCTTGCCGGAGGCCAAGAGCTCGTAGGTTTTGGGGTCATCAAACGGCAAAGTGTCGAGATCGACGACAATGTCGCGGGCTTTCAAAAAGTCTAACGCACGCTGGATAACCGTCAGCGTCTTCAGGCCCAGAAAGTCGAACTTGACGAGGCCCGCAGGTTCCACCCATTTCATGTTAAACTGCGTGGCAGGCAAGCTAGAGCGCGGGTCCTTATAGAGCGGCACAAGCTCGTGCAGTGGACGGTCGCCAATCACAACGCCAGCCGCGTGGGTGGAGGCGTTGCGGTAGAGGCCTTCAA
>VYKU01000071.1_pt1 | contig 39913 bp, 38 predicted proteins | sample 5114491 | NCBI WGS metagenome assembly VYKU01 (sample SAMN12291796, study PRJNA351875) | freshwater metagenome | isolation source: freshwater lake | place: USA: Michigan, Gull Lake | collected 2011-07-05 | reverse complement strand
AACAGCATAGTTCTTGATATAAACTCACATTTATGCTCGAATCAAGCATCGTCGCCGGGGTCGTGCCCGGCCGCGTGCGCTGTTTGAAATGTGAAGAAAGAAGAAGCGGGATTTTGCCCAAAAACCGCTTTTGCAACATGTAACCGCGATTCTTCGCCGTGGTTACATCGTTGGAGAATCAACGGCTTAAATCGGTTTCGGTCGCGAATTGTCGCGTTTGGTAACCTATTTCTTCGGTGCGCTTACGCGCGGCGCGGCTCGGCCGTGCGCAGGGTCCATTCGACGACGCGGCGCATGGCGGTGCCCAAGGCTTCGTCGAACGCCAGCACGATATTGTGGATGTCGCTGTTGACCGCAGGCTGCTGGGCCTCGTGCGCGAAGCTCGCCACGACCATGCGCTCGGGCAGGCGCACAAGGCGCACGGCAAGCCGCACGCGCGCCGTGGGCGGCGCATTGCCGCGCAGTTCGGCCTGGAACTCGCGCAAATCCACTTTCAGCAGATAGTCGGGCCGCAAGCTCGAGGATTCGCGCCCCACCGCGACGATGCGACCGGTATTCTCGAAACTCTCGACGAGCAAGGTTTGCACCATGCGCGGGGCCGTGTCGGTCCAGTTGGCGCGCGCGAAATAGTCGAGCGTGACGGCCGAGCGCGCGAGTGCGATGCGCGAGGTGTCGATGCCGCCCGAAGCGACCGGCATTTCCACGGCAAGCTGCCAGTCGGCGCGCGGCAGGTCGCTTGCGAAGGTGGATTTGGGCGTAAGGGTGAAAAGCTGCGGCGGATCGCCCGAGCCCGGCAGCTGGCAGCCCGCCACGGTGCCGGCGGCGGCGAGGCCCGCCAGCGTCAGGAATTTGCGGCGTGTCGCGTGGTGCGGCAGGAGGCTCATCGGGCTTCGACCCCTTTTTGCTGGTCGCCGAACAGGAAACGCGCCGGGTCGCGTTCGAACGTCGCGATCACGCGGTTGAGTGTGGCCATCAAGGCGCGTCCCTCGGTCATGAATTGCTGCAGCTCGTAGACCCCGTGCTGGCCGAAATCCTGCACGCCGGGGCGGGCGGCCTGCACGGTCTGTTCGAGCACGTCGGCCACGCGCCCGAAACTGCCGGCCGTGCGTTTGAGTTCGTCGAGTGCGCTTGCCGCCTGCGGCCCGACCTCGCCCACATCGCGCAAGGTGCGGCGGCTGTCGGCGATAAGGCCGCGCACGTCGCCGGTCGCGGCATCGACCGATCCCAGCAATCGGTCGACGCGCTTGAGCGTGGCGTTGGCGTCGTAGACCAGGGTTTCGACGCCGAGCAAGGCGTTGGCGAGGCTCGCGGCGGCGTTGGCCGAATTGTCGATCAGGCGGTCGAAATTCTGGATGTTGTCGGCGTCGAGCAGGGTCGCGACGCGCTCGGCAAGTTCGGCGATGCGCGCGACCGCAAGCGGCGCGTCCGACATGATCTGCTCGAGGGCCGAGGGCCGCGACGGGATCACGGCGCGCCGTTTGCCCTCGTCCGGCAGGAGCGGCGGCGCGTTCTGGGTGCCGCCGCTCAGCTGCACGAAGGCAAGGCCGGTGATGCCTTGCGGCTGCAGCCCTGCGACCGTATCGGTCTTGATCGGCGTGCCGGGCCGCAAGGCGAGCGTCACCTGCACAAGTTCGACGTTCCCGGCGTCGAGGGCGATGTCCGACACGGTGCCCACCGGCACGCCGCGATAGCGCACGACCGAGCCTTCCGAGAGGCCGGTCACCGAGCCTTTGAAATAGGTGTAGTAGAAGGTGCTTTCCTCGCCCAGATTGGCGCGCGCAAACCAGATGCCGGCAAAGAAGATGCCCGCCATCAAGGCCAGCACGAAGCAGCCGACGAGGAAATAGTTGGCGCGCGTTTCCAAGATCTACGTCCCTTCTTTGGCGGCGCCGGCCGAGACGGCGAGGCCCGTGCGTGCGGCCCGCCCGCGCGGGCCCCCGAAATAGGCCTGGATCCAAGGATGCGGGTGCGCGCGGATTTCGTCCAGCGTTCCGACGATGATCTTGCTGTCGATCAGCACGGCCACGCGGTCCGCGATGGCGCACAGCGTGTCCACGTCGTGCGTGACCATCACGACCGTGAGGGCGAGCGCTTGCTGCAGGTCGCGGATGAGGCTGTCGAAATTCGCGGCCCCGATCGGGTCGAGCCCGGCCGTGGGCTCGTCGAGGAACAGAATGTCGGGGTCGAGGGCGATCGCGCGCGCAAGGCCCGCGCGCTTGCGCATGCCGCCCGACAATTCGGACGGCAGCTTGGCGCCGGCCGATTGCGGCAGCCCGACCATCGAGAGTTTGACGCGGATCAGCTGCGTGACGAGACGATGGTCGACCTTCGTGTGTTCGAGGAAGGGCAGGCGCGCATTCTGGGCGACCGTGCGCGCGCTGAACAAGGCGCCGTCCTGGAACAAGACGCCGATGCGCTTCAGAATCGGGCGGCGGGCCTCTTCGTCGAGCGCTTCGAGATTGGCGCCCAGCAGCTCGACCGTGCCGCCGTCCGGCGATTTGAGCCCCAGGATCGTGCGCAGCAGCACCGATTTGCCCGTGCCCGAGCCGCCGACGATGGCGAGAATTTCGCCGCGCCGCACGTCGAGATCGAGCCCGTCATGCACGGTCTGGGCGCCGAAGCGCGTGACGAGGCCGCGCACGCGGATCACGCTGTCGGCCGTGCGGTCGTTCACAGGCCGATCCGCGAAAAGAAGATCGAAAACGCCGCGTCGAACACGATCACGAGGAAGATCGATTTGACGACCGACTGCGTCGTGTGCACGCCCACGCTCTCGGCCGAGCCCGAGACTTTGAGGCCCTCGTAGCACGACACGATGCCGATCAGCACGGCGAAGACCGGTGCCTTGATGAGGCCGACCGCGAGCGTGTTGAGCTGCACGGCGTTCTCGAGCTGCTCGATGAACTGCGCGAACGACAGATCGAGCCCCAGCATCACCATGACGGCCCCGCCCACCAGCGCCATCGTGTTGGCGAAAAACACGAGGAGCGGCAGCGCGATCGCGAGTGCCAGCAGGCGCGGCAGCACCAGCGTTTCCATCGGGTCGAGCCCGATCGTGCGCATCGCGTCCACTTCCTGGTTCACCTTCATCGTGCCGATTTCCGCGGCAAAGGCGCTGCCGGTGCGGCCTGCGACCATGATGGCCGTGATCAGCACGCCGATCTCGCGCAGGATCGACACGCCCAGAAGATTGATCGTGAAGACTTCGGCCCCGTAGGCGCGCAGCTGGTCGGCCCCCTGGAAGGCCAGCACCACGCCGATCAGGAACGCGAGCAGCCCCAGGATCGGCACGGCGTCGATGCCGATGCGCTCGATATGGTGGACCGTGCTCACGAAGCGCACGCGCCCCGGATGCCGGATCGCGCGCAGCGCGCACACGGCCGCCGCCCCCACAAACGCGATCAGCGCTTTGGCTTCGAGCGCAAACTCGGTTGCCGCCCGGCCGGCGCGAATCGCGAGTTCCGCGAAAGCGCTGCCGCTCTTGCGCAAGAGCGGCACACGCTCTTCGTCGGCAATGTTCATGCGCTCAAGGAGGGCTGCTTGCGCATCGCTGGTGCCGACGAGTTCGATCTGCGCGCCGCGATCCTGCCAACGCCGCAACTGGCGGTGCAGGATCCAAGCGCCGCACGTGTCGATCGCGTCCACCGCCGACAGATCGACATGCAGAAGCGCCGCCCCTTTCGTGTCGAGCGACTGCATGGCGGTTTCGAGCAGGGCGGCATTGGCAAGCGTCCAGCGCCCGCCCAGCGCCACGCGCGTCGCCGACCCGTCGAACTGGGTCTTGGCCCAAACCGCCTGTGCTTTCGAAAGCTGCGTCGTGTCTGCCATTGCGGCGGCGGCCCTTTTTTGCGTGCGCGTGCCATTCTGGTCATTAGCCTGCGGCAAGGGCAAGGCTCGGCGTGCGGGGTGGGGCGCTGGGGCTCGCCAGAAGGCGGTGTTATGGTGCGCTGCGGTATTCTGGCACGGTTTTTCTGAAACAAATGTCCAGCAAACTCAGGCAGATACTGCTGGAACGCGCCTTAGCCTCTGATTTTTAACAAACTTGGTCGGTTTAGGCCTTGATTTTTGCGCCGCAACAATTAAATTGTGCATTGCGACATTGATTGTCGCAGCTCGAAATGGCCTTTGCGCCGTTTCGTGGGCGTTTCCTCCCTAAACTTGGGCCGTGCCTTCGGGCGCGGCCCTTTTTTTTACGAAGCCTGGGATTTTGCGGCGCCGCCGCTTCTTGTGGGGCGGAAATGCGCGCAGCAAATCCAATTGGATTTCCTTAAAACGACCCCGCCATTATTGTATCGCGACGAGGCGCACCCGCGCGTCTTGCGATCTGCACCGTTGGACACTCTTTTCAGATGCCGCAGTCGGACTTTGTCGAGATCCACGCCGAATCCGATCTGGGTGCTGCCAATCCGCGGGTCCAACGTTTCTGGCGCTACACGCAAGCGTGCCGACGCGACGGGGGCCTGCCGTTGCGCGAGCATTTCGATCCGGTCGATATCCCCGATCTGCTGGCGAATATCTGGATCCTTGAAGCGGACGTTGCGAATGGCAGCCTGTTCTACCGCCTAACCGGCACCAAGATCGTCGAGGGCATGGGTTTCGAGCCGACCGGGCAATACATGCACGATGTCTTGGCGGCGCGCTTGACGGAGAATCCGAAGCTGCTCGACCGCTATTGGCTCGGCGCGCGCACCGGCATCGTCACCTGGCGGCGCGGTGCGGCGCGGTTTTGGCCGAAAATGGACTATATCGAAATCGAAAATCTCATCGTGCCGTTCGCCGTCGCGGACAGCCGCTTGCGGCATCTGATGGCCTTTTCCGTCCACTACCGAAGCGACGGCGCCGAATTCTGACGGGGCGGCGGTTTCAGTCCGCGAATTCGGGTTCTTCGCGCGCCAGCATGCGCTTGAGCGCGTCGAAATGGACGCGCGCATAGGCCGCCCGCCCGTCTTCCATCTGGCGCGAGGTGCGCGCGGCAAGCTGGCCGGGCACGAGTTTCAACGGCCGCCCGGTCGACATCGCGAGCACTTGGGCCTGGGCGGCACGCTCGAGATAGTAGAGCTCGTCGAACGCTTCGCCGACCGTGGGGCCGGTCACGATCACGCCGTGATTGGCCAGGAACAAGACCGGCTTGTCTTCCATCTTGGCGGCCATGCGGGCCCCCTCTTCGGGACCGTCGGCAAGGCCGTTGTAATCGTCGTCGTAGGCAACGCGGCCGTAAAAGCGCAACGAGGTCTGCACGCACGGCTCGATGCGCCCGCCTTCGACTGCGCACAAGGCGGTCGCGTAGGGCATATGCGTGTGCAGCACGGCCGTCGCGGTCGGGTGACGTTGATGGATCTGCGAATGGATGTGCAGGGCCGTTTCTTCGATCGGCCATTTGCCTTCGAGGATGCGGCCCGCCGCATCGACGAGCAGAAGGTCGCTTGCGCACATTTCCGCCCAATGCGGCCCCCACGGATTGACGAGAAAACGGTCGGGGGCCACCTGCAGGCTGAAATGGTTGCACGTCCCTTCGTTGAGACCCAAGCGCGCTGCCCAGCGAAACGCGGCAGCAAGGTCGATGCGGGCGGCGGCAAGATCGGTCATCTGGGCCTCGGTGGATTTGAGGGGGCGGCGGTGCGAAACGGCGGCACCCAATCTATTGCAAGCGCATGGCCCTGTGCTAGGTTTGCCGTCAATCGCAAACGACGGTCGCCATCCTTCAACAACGGCAGGCCGCAAAACCGAGAGGAACTCCCGCCGATGAAATCCCCGATTCTTGATCGTCGTACCGTGCTTGCGTCCGGTCTGGCCGCCCTGGCCGCCCCGGCGATCGTGCGCCCGGCGCATGCCCAGGCCGTGACGCTGCGCCTGCACCATTTCCTGCCCGCCGTCTCCAACGTGCACACGAAGGTGCTGCAGCCGTGGGCCGACCGCATTGCGGCAGCCAGCAACAATGCGCTGAAGATCGAGCTGTTCCCGTCGATGCAGCTCGGCGGCACGCCGCCGCAGCTCTACAACCAAGCGCGCGACGGCGTCGCCGACATCGTTTGGACGCTGCCGGGCAACACGCCGGGCCGTTTCCCGCGCACCGAAGTGTTCGAACTGCCGTTCCTTGCTTCGCAGCGCGGTGCGGTCAATGCGCGCGCGGCCCAGGAATTCGCCGACACGCACATGGCCGAGGAAACGCGCGACGTGAAGCTGCTCGCCTACTGGACGCACGATGCGGGCGTGATCCACGCCAACAAGCAGGTCCAGTCGCTCGACGACATGCGCGGCCTCAAGCTGCGCAACCCCACGCGCCTGGCGGGCGAAGCCTTGAAGGCGCTGGGGGCGGTCTCGGTCGGCATGCCGGTGCCGCAAGTGCCCGAGTCGCTTGCCCAGCGCGTCATCGACGGGGCGGTCATTCCGTGGGAGGTGGTGCCCTCGGTGCGCGTGCACGAACTCGTGCGCTTCCATACCGAAATTCCGGGTTCGCCGACGCTCTACACGGCGAGCTTCTTCCTCGCCATGAACCAGGCGAAGTTCGACGGTCTGCCGGCCGAGTTGCGCGCCGTCATCGACCGCCAGTCGGGCATGGCCTTCTCGAGCGTGGCGGGCCAAATGTGGGATGCCGAAGCCAAGACCGTGTCGGACATGGTGCGCGCGCGCGGCAACACGATCTCGGTCTTGAGTGCGGCCGAAAAAGCGCGCTGGGTCGCGGCGACGGAGAGCGTGGCCCCGGCCTGGGTCGCCCAGATGCGCGAGCGCAATATCGACGGCAACGCGCTGATCGCGTCGGCCAAAGCTTTGGTTGCCAAATACGAACGGGCGTAAGTAAATAACGCGACGGCTGCGGCGGCGCCGGGAACGGCGCCGCCGTTCTCTTTGCGCCCCGTTGATATGTAACGTCAGGTATCGCTCACGATGGATGCCCAACCCGCACAGCCCGACAAGCCGGCCTTGCTCGAACGCGCTGCCGGCGTCTTGGCGATGCTGGGCGGCATTGTCGCGATCGGCATCGCCGTGCTCGTGTGCACGAGCGTGCTCGGGCGCTGGTTGTTCTTGAAACCGATCGAAGGCGATTTCGAATTCGTGCGCATGGCGACGGCCGTCGCCGTGTTCGCGTTCATTCCCTACACGCAAGCGCGTCGCGGCCACATCATGGTCGACACGTTCACAAGCTGGCTGCCGCCGCGCGCCCTTGCCGCGATCGACGCGTTCTGGGATCTGTGTTTTGCCGCCGCCATGGGGTTTCTCGCCTGGGGCCTCTATGTGGGCTCGCGCGAGGCGCGCGAAAACTTCGAAACGACCATGCAGCTGCAGCTGCAGATCTGGCCCGTGATCCTGCTGTGTGCGGCCTTGTGCGCGATCTTGAGCTTGACCGCGTTTCTGACCGCCCTGCGTCTGGCCTGGGGCAAATCCACGTGAGCGGGGCTGCGATCGCGTTGCTGGGTTTCGGCGCGATGCTGCTGCTGATCGCGTTGCGCCTGCCCATCGGCCTCTCGATGCTGCTGGTGGGGGCGGCAGGCTATATCCAATTCACGAGCTGGCCCGCTTTCTTCGGGTACATGAAGACGAACACCTACCACCAATTCGCCAACTACACGCTTTCGGTCATCCCGCTGTTCATTCTGATGGGTGCCCTTGCCGAGCGGGCCGGCATTGCGCAGTCGCTGTTCCTTGCGGCCGAGCGCGGCTTGCGCAACCGCCGCGGCGGTCTTGCGATGGCGGTGATCGGAGCATGCACGGCGTTCGGCGCCATCTGCGGCTCGTCGGTCGCAACGACCGCGACATTCGGGCGTGCGGCGATGCCGGAGCTGCGCAAATACCGCTACGACGGCGGCTTTTCCGCCGCCACCATTGCGGTGGGCGGCACGCTCGGCATTCTCATTCCGCCGTCGGTAATCCTCGTCGTCTACGCCATCACGACCGAGCAGAACATCGCCAAGCTTTTCCAGGCGGCCCTCATCCCGGGCCTCATGGCGGCCGTGTTCTATTGTGCGACGATCGCGTTGATGGTGTGGCGCAATCCCAGTCTTGCGCCGTTTTCGCAAATACCGGTCGAGGCCGCGCGCAAGCAGCCCAAATGGCCGAAGATTCTTGCGACCTTGGGTGCTGCGGCGATCGGCGTGCAATGGCTGCGCGGTGCGGTCGATACGGAAGATGCCGGACTTGCGGCGTGCCTTGCCTTGCTGGTCGGCTTCGTCGATGTTGCGGTCATGCCCGCGATCGCGGTGGCGGCGATCGTCGTGGGCGGCATTTACGGCGGCATCTTCACGCCGACCGAGGGGGCTGCGGTCGGCGCTCTCGCGATGCTCGCGATGGGGCTCTTGCAGCGCCGCTTGGGCGTGCGCGAAATCGTCGAAGCGTTGCGCCAGACGGCCGAAACGTCCGGCATGATTTTCATGATCCTGCTGGGAGCGGAGGTTTTCGGCGCGTTCCTCGCGCTCACGCGCCTGCCCACGGCTGCGGCCGAATGGATCGGCCAAGCAGGCTTCGCGCCGCTTGTCGTGGTCGCGGCCATGATGGCCACGTATGTGCTGCTGGGGGCCGTGATGGACGAGTTGGCGATGATCCTGCTCACCTTGCCGGTGTTCTTCCCGGTGGTGGTGGCGCTCGATTTCGGCCTCACGCCCGACGAGGTCGCGATCTGGTTCGGCATTCTGGTGCTGATCGTGGTCGGCATCGGCCTTACGGCACCGCCGATCGGGCTCAACGTGTTCGTGATTTCCTCGATCGCGCGCGACGTGCCGATAACGCAAACCTATCGCCGCGTGCTGCCGTTCCTTGCGGCCGACATTCTGCGCCTGTGCCTGGTGCTGGCCTTCCCAGGTCTCGCCCTCTGGCTCGTGCGGCTGTTTGCCTAAGTGGGCGGCCCGAAGGCCAGCGGTTCGATCGCGCGCTCAAGGCGCGTGCGCAAGGCGGCCTCGCCGACCGGTTTGACGAGGTAGCCCGATACGCCCAACTCCATCGCGCGGCGCACAAGGGCGGCATGCGCATGGGCCGTCACCATCACGACCGGCGTCTTGCGCATTAGGCCCATCGGTTGCGCGCGCAGCCAGGCCACGAAATCCAACCCGTTTTCAGGTTTCATATCGACGTCGCACAGCACGACGTTCGGCCATTGCTCGGGCGGGGCCTGGAAAGCCAGTTTGGCGCCATCGACGCTGGCAGCCGTATCCACCGCCGCAAATTCGAGCGTTTCGAGCATGCGGCGCAGCATCAGGCGCGTCGCATTGTCGTCTTCCACGGCCAAAACACGAAGTTTTCCGAACAAAATCCAGCTCCTTGCGACTTTTTTACAACCCTCTCGCCGCGTTCGGCAAGCGATCGAATGCAACAATGTGTTTCGTGCGGGCGGTCGGCGCCAAAAAGCGGCATAATGTGGGCTCGTCCGTTGTAATCGGAAAGCCGAAACGAATGCCGAAAGACACCCCGCCCGCAAAGTCGTCCGCTAAACCGGCAGGCAAAGCGCCCGCGAAAATCTACAATACGCGCCTTTTCGTGGGGAACGTGCCGTTCGATTTGGATGTCGAGGGGCTCGCCGATCTGTTCGATGCGCACGGCATCGTCATACAAAGCCAGATTCCAACCGATCCAAAAACCGGCAAAGCCATCGGTTATGCGTTCGTGACAATGGCGACCGAGCAGCATTGCAAGCAGGCGATCGCCGCTCTCGACGGCACGAAGGTCAAAGACCGCAAAATCGAAGTGCGCTTCGCCGACGTGAAAGAAAAGCCCAAGAAGCCGCCGCGCGCACCCCGCGCCCCGCGTCGGCCTGCGGGCGGGGACTATGCGGGGCCCAATGCCGGCCCCGTGCCGGCGCATCTGCGCCCCGATGCCGACAGGTTGGGCCTCGCCCAGCCGATCGTGAGCAGGCCCGTCTCGGCCGCGCGCACTTTTACGGTCGAAAAGCGCCGCCTGGGTCCGACGATCCGCCGGCCCTAACCGGACTTTTTCAGCGCACACCCATGGCCCCGCGCAGGTCGGCGTCGGTCATCACCGTATCGCGCAAATCGGCACCGGCGAGATCGCAATCGACGAGCTTGGCGCCGGTCAGATTGGCGCCGCGAAAATCGACGTCGCGCAAACTCGCCTCCGTCATGTCGACGCCGGTCATGTCGGCGCCGCGAAAATCCGCCTTCTGCGCGCGGCAGCCGCGCATGCGCGCGGGCCATTTGGTGCCTTGCATGCCGGCAAGCGGCAAAGGCGCGAACACCGCATCGCGGAAATTGGCGCCGTCGAGCGTGCATTTGTCGAGATTGGCGCCGCGCAAACTGGCCGACGAAAAATCGACTTCGGCCAGCATCGCCCCTTCGAACGTCGCCATGTCGAAACGGCCCGACGGCATTTTGGCGCGCACCATCGTCACGCGCATCATCTTGGCGGCCGACAGCGTGATGCCGGGCCATTCGATGGGGCCGAGATCGACGCCTTCGAATTTGGCTTGCGTGCCCGCAGCCCCGCCCGTGCGCAGCCAATCATTGTGCGCCACGACGATGTCGCCGAACGAGATCCCGAGATCGGCAAGCGACTTCGGCAGAATGGCTCTGCTCATGTCGCATTTTTCCATCTCGGCCATGACGAAGTAGCTCGCACACAGATCGGCCCCGTCGAGATTGGTGCCCGACATCTGGGCGCCCACCAAAACGGCCCCGTTGAGCTTGCAGCCCGACATGTTCGTGTCGGTGAGGTCCGCCCCCGCCAGCACCACGCCCGAAAGATTGGCGTTGGAAAGATCGGCCCCCGACAGATTGGCGCCGCGCAGATTGCAGTTGGTCATGTCGGTGCGTTGTGCGGTCGTGCGCGACAGGCGCGCTTCGCCCAAATTCGCGCCTGCGAATTTCGCGTCGTCCATGTTGGCTTTGTGGGTGGTCATGACCGAATAGTCGAGATCGCCGGTCTCGTTGGCCGTCACGATGAAGCCGTCGCGAATGTCGGCCTTGCTGAGATTGGCCCCCTCGAGGATCGCACCCTTGAGGATCGAGCCGCGCAGATCGACGCGCGTCATGTTGGCTTCGGCGAAGATGGCGTGGCTCAAATCGGCGCCGAAGAAATTGGCGCGATCGAGATTGGCGCGCGTGAAATCGCATTCTGTCAGATCGGCACCGACGAATTCGGCCTCGGCCAGTGCACGTCCATGGAAATTGTTGCGCGGGATTTGCGCAAAATGGATCTGCATGCGCGCCCCGCCGGACGCCTTCTTCACAAAACGCTCGTGCGCCTCCATGCGTTTGAGGAGGTCGAGTTTGCTGAGCTTCTTGCGCTCGACCTGCTTGACGTTGCCCATCTTGCACGCCTCTCGTCTTCGGACCTGCAAAGGTTTACATTAGAAAGGCAAATTTCGCACCACGCGTATTTTGGGGCCGATGGAGATCGTCGTCGAACCCGATCGCCGTCTGTGGGAAGAGGCCGCCCAGCGATCGGATTTCTGGCCGTTGCAGCAAGATTGGGACTACGGTCTTGCGGTGCGCTGGCAAGCCCAGCCGGTGCTGCGTTTGCTTGCGCGCGACGCGGGCGGGCCGGTCGCGTGCGTGCAATTGGTCGGACGGCGCTGGTTCGGGCTGGCCGAATTGTGGCTGGGTTTGCGCGGACCCGTTGCACTCAAGGGGACTTCGAGCACACCGCCGCAATTGCTGGCGGCCTTGCCGCAGGGGCTGCTGCGGGCTGTGCTCCTGGCGCCAGAAATCCAGGAAAACGCCGGCACGCAACGGTCATGGCTCGGTCGCCGCCGCGTCTATACCGGGCATAGCTGCGCCATCGTCGAGCTTGCGAATTACGGGCGCGGCAGCTTGCGGCAGAAATGGCGAAATCGATTGAACGCGGCGCAAGCCCGCGGGCTTCGCATCGAGCTTGCCGACCGCGGCAAATGGCTCGATTGGGTGGTTGAGCAGTACGACCGCGTGCGCGCAGCCAAAGGTTTTGCCGGCCCCTCGGCCGATTTTGTCGCCCAACTCGTGCGCCTCAAAAGCCCGCGTCAGACCCTGGCTGCGATCGCGCTGGACGGGCGCGAGCCGGTGGCGGGGGCGCTGTTTTTGCGCCACGGTCCCGATGCCAGCTACTATGTCGCGGCGTCGGATGCGCAAGGGCGCGCGGCCAGTGCTGCCAATCTCGTTCTGTGGCGCGGGCTCATGGCGCTCAAAGAACAGGGTGTCCGCAAGGTCGATCTGGGTACGATCGACACCGAGAAAAGTCCGGGCCTTGCGCGCTTCAAGCTTGGGGCCGGCGGCCAGCCGGTCACGTTGGCGGGGACGTATCTATGAGCGAGAAAAACACCGTCTACGGCATCCGCATCGCGGCACCACGCCGCACCTGGGCGCTGGTGCCATTGCTGCTGTGGCGCTTTGCCGTGCCCGTGCTCGCCGCTTTGATCGTGCTCGATCTTGCGGTTTTCGCCGTACTGAACGGCTTGTTCGACGCGTGCTACGGCGCTTTTGCCTGGTTCGGCGTCTGCTGAACGGGTGCCGGCAAGTCTGTGCGCGTGGCAACTTCGCTGCGAATGCGCGCGATCACCTCGTCCACCGTCATCGCGCCCAGATCTTGCCCTGAGCGCAGCCGCACGGCGACCTTGCCTTCGGCCGCTTCCTTGTCGCCCGCGACGAGCATGTAGGGGATCTGCTCGAGCTGCGCGTTGCGGATTTTCTTTTGCATGCGCTCGGTCGAATCGTCGACATCGACGCGAATGCCGCCGTCCGTCTGCGGCAATTCGGCCGCCATCAGGCGGCGCGCGACGTCGCGCGCGAAATCCGCGTGGCGGTCGGCGATCGGCACCATGCGCGCCTGGATCGGCGACAGCCACGTGGGCAGGCGGCCCGCATAGTTCTCGATCAAGATGCCGATGAAGCGCTCGAACGAACCGAGGATCGCGCGATGCAGCATGACCGGGCGATGCTTGGCGCCGTCTTCGCCGATATAGCTCGCATCGAGCCGCTCGGGCAGCACGAAATCCACCTGCAGCGTGCCGCACTGCCAGTCGCGGCCGATCGCGTCGCGCAGCACGAATTCGAGCTTCGGCCCGTAGAAGGCGCCTTCGCCCGGATTGCGCGTCGTCGTGAGGCCGGCTGCGGCCGAGCCCTTTTCGAGGGCCGATTCCGCCTTGTCCCAAATGTCGTCCGCACCGGCGCGCTTTTCCGGCCGGTCCGAGAATTTGACGAGCAGATCTTTGAAGCCGAAATCGGCGTAGATCGAGCGCAGCAGGTCGCAAAAGCGCGTCGACTCTTCCGGGATCTGGTCTTCGGTGCAGAAAATATGGGCATCGTCCTGCGTAAACGCGCGCACGCGCATGATGCCGTGCAACGCACCCGACGGCTCGTAGCGATGGCAAGCGCCGAACTCGGCCAAGCGCAGCGGCAATTCGCGGTAGCTGCGCTGGCCCTGGCGGAAGATCTGCACGGCCCCCGGGCAGTTCATCGGCTTGATCGCGTAGAGCCGGTCGACTTCTTCGCCTTCTTTGCCGGGGGTCGCGACGAACATCGCGTCGCGGTAATTCTCCCAGTGGCCGGATTTCTCCCAGAACACGCGGTCGACGAGCTGCGGCGTTTTGACTTCGACGTAGCCGTCGGCGTCGAGGCGCGTGCGCATGTAGCGCTCGATCGTGCGGAACAGCGTCCAGCCCTTCGGATGCCAGAAGATGGCACCGGGCGCTTCTTCCTGCAGATGGAAGAGCTGCATGGCGGCCCCGAGCTTGCGATGGTCGCGCTTCTCGGCTTCTTCGAGGCGGTGCAGATAGGCTTTGAGATCGTTCTCGTTGGCCCAGCACGTGCCGTAGACGCGCGTGAGCTGCGGATTGCGCGAATCGCCGCGCCAATAGGCCCCGGCAAGCTTCATCAGCCGGAAGGCACCGACCTGGCCCGAATGCTCGACATGCGGACCCCGGCAAAGGTCGGTGAAATCGCCGAGCTGGTAGAGCGACACGGACGAAACGCCCGCAGCGCCCGCTTCGACGAGGTTCGGATCTTCAAGGCCCTTGGCCGCCGTCGAGCCGCGCGTGCGCAGCATCTCAAGCAGCTCCACCTTGTAGCTCTGCTTCGTCGATTCCATGAACGCGACCGCTTCGCCGATCGGCACTTCGCGGCGCACGAACGGCACTTTGCGCTCGCGGATCTTGCGCATCTCGGCTTCGATCTTGGGCAGGTCCTCGGTCGTGAGCGGCACCGGCGTTTCGATGTCGTAGTAGAAGCCCGAATCGGTCGCCGGCCCCACGCCGAGCTTGGCGTCCGGAAAGAGTTTCAAAACGGCGGCCGCGAGCACGTGCGAGCACGAGTGCCGCATGCGGTCGAGATCGGGGGCTTGAGATGCGTCCATGGCGAAGGCTTCCAAAAGCAAAAGGGAGCGCGAAGATAAGGGGTTCCCCCCGCCATGGCAATCGATAGCGCCGGGCCGCCATTCGCGCTAAGGGTTTGAGCTATGAAACGCTTTCCGCCCCGAGGCCCCCACCGCGCGGCCTCCCATCGACCGGGGGCTCGCAAGCCCGGCGCCCATGGCCAAGAGCCCGAGCGCCAGCATCGGCGCGAGATTCTCCGAATTGCGGGTCTGCCGAGCGTGGCGGCGTTGTTTGCGCGCGCACCCGAGGCGGTGCAGCGCCTGCTGGTAACGCCCGGCATGGCGCAGGCGGCGAGCGATCTCTTGCGCGAGGCAACATCGCGCAACATCGCGCACCGCATCGTGCCCGACGAAGCCTTGGCCAAAATCGCGGGTACGCCGCTCAATGGCGGCATCGTCGCCGAGACCGCCCCGCGGCCCGTGCGCCAATTCGATTTGGGCCAAGCACAGGAATGGGCCAAGCGCTGGCAGCCGCTCGTGATTCTCGACGGCATCGGCAACCCGCACAATCTGGGGGCCATCGCGCGTACGGCCGCCTTCTTCGGCCTGCCGCATCTGGCGATCAGCGACCATCCCGCACAGGCAGCCCCATCCGAGGCCGCCTATCGCGTGTCCGAAGGCGGGCTCGTGTGGCTCGACGTGTATCGCTTGCATCGCCTGCCGGATGTGCTGCGCCGTTTGAGCGCGTTCTACACCGTCGTCGGCACGGCGCTCGGTACCGGTGCGCCGATGCCGATGCAGAAACTCGCGACCGGTCCCAAGCCTGTGTGCCTGGTGCTCGGCAACGAGGAAGAAGGCTTGAGTGCGGCGACCTTGGCCGTGTGCGCGCATGTCGCCACATTGCCGCCGGCCGGCCCCATCCAATCCTTGAACGTGGCCGCCACGGCCGCCATCCTGATCCACGCCATCACCGGCGGCTTCCGCACGCGCTGAAGGAGCAGCAACGCCATGTCGGCCCCTGCACGATCGCCATTGCCCGGCGAAATTCCCGTGATCGCGATCGGCGCGTTGCGCGATCGCTCGTCGAGTGCAGCTGTTGCCGCCGCGATCGGCGCAGCATGCCGCCAGACCGGGTTTTTCTATATCTCCGACCATGGCGTGCCCGACGCGTTGTTGCGCGCGTTGCGTGCACAAGCGGAAGATTTTTTTGCGTTGCCTGACGCCGAAAAGAAACGCGTGTCGATCGAGCATTCGCGCCACAATCGCGGCTATGTGCCGTTCGAGGCCGAAAAGCTCGATCCTTCGCGCAAGGGCGATCTCAAAGAAGGCTTCAATATGGGCCGCGAATTGGCGGCGGACGATCCCGACCTTGTCGCCGGGCGCCCGTTCTGCGGCCCCAACCAATGGCCGTCGGGCGTGCCTGCGTTTCGAGACGCGTTGTGTGCTTATTTCGATGCGATGCTGGCCTTGTGCCAGGATCTGCATCGCGCGTTTGCGCTCGATCTCGGCATGCAAGAGACCTTCTTCGAAAAGCTGATCGACAAGCCGCTCGCCACCTTGCGGCTGCTGCATTACCCGCCGCATCCCGGCACGTTCGTGCCCGACCAGTACGGGGCAGCCCCGCATACCGACTACGGCAACGTCACCGTGCTGTGGCAGGACATGGTCGGCGGGCTCGAAGTGCAGGCGCGCAACGGCGACTGGATCGCGGCGACCCCGCTGCCCGGCACGTTCGTCTGCAATATCGGCGATTGTCTGATGCGCTGGTCGAACGACGTTTACGTCTCCACGCCGCATCGCGTGGTCAACCGTTCGGGCCTGCAGCGTTGGTCGGTGCCGTTTTTCCTCGACCCCAACGGCGATGCGCCGGTCGCGTGCCTGCCGAGTTGCGAGGGGCCGGACCGGCCGCCGCTTTATCCGCCCACGACCGGGGCTGCGTATTTGCGCGAACGGCTCGACGCGACCTATGCGTTTCGGCAGTCCTAGCCGGTTTTGCCGCTTGGCAGCGGCGGGCGAATGCCTTTACTTTGCGACAAGCCTGCAGCATGCAGGGGACCCACAAAAAGCGACGGAAAACAGGCGATGACCGCGACACCAGACGAAAAACGCAAACAGGCTCGGGCCGGCGTGCTGCGCGGCACCTTGCTGGTCGACGGCGACGGCCATGCGATCGTCGATTGGAGCCGCAACGGCTGGCGCGTGCGCGCGGCAAAGGCGTGGTCGCCGGTCGGGACGGCGTTCGATCTGGTGCTCGGCATCCGCTCGGATGTGGGCTCGGTCGAAGTGCGCGGGCGCGGCACCATCGTGCGCACCGGCGACGGCGACGTGGCCGGCACGTGGGATCTGCGCACGCCGTCCGATCCCGCGACCGAGTCGCTGCTCGCCGTGTTCCTGTCGAACGGCACCGGGCCTGCGTAGGCCGCAGGCCCTTCGACGCCTTCAATCGTATTTGCGCGCGTCTTCGATGACCTTGCCGTCGTTGGCAAGGCTGCCGGGATTTGCGAACGCGACCGCGCCGCGCAGTTTGGTTGCGGCCTGCAGCGCTTCGACGAGACGCGCTTCGAGGCCTGCATCTTGGGCCGCTTCCACATGCAGCGTCATCGCGTCGTTGTCGCCGACGCGCGACACGACGAGGCGGTAGCGCGCAATGCCGCAGCGTTTGGCGGCCTCTGCGACCTGGCCTGGATGCACGAACATGCCCTTGACCTTGGTGGTCTGGTCGGCCCGCCCCATCCAGCCGCGCAGGCGCTTGGCCGTTCGCCCGCACGCCGACGTGCCGGGCACGAACATCGACAGATCGCCGGTCGCAAAGCGGATCAGCGGATAGTCGGGATTGAGCGTGGTCACCACGACTTCGCCGACTTCGCCGTCGGCAACCGGCGTGCCGGTCCCTGCGCGCACGATCTCGACGACGATCCATTCGTCGAGCACGAGCCCTTCGTCGGGCGTGGTTTCGTAGCCGATGAGGCCCAGATCGGCCGACGCGTAGCATTGGCGCGCATCGATGCCGCAGGCCGCCATCTCGCCGCGCAACGCCTTGGGCACGGCCTCGCCCGAGACGAGGGCAAGCTTGAGGCTCGAAAGATCGGCCTCGAGCTCCTTGCCTTTTTCGAGCAGGATTTTGAGGAAGGACGGCGTGCCGGCATAGCCCTCGGGCCGGATGTCGGCGATCGCGCGCACCTGCTGTTCGGTGTTGCCGACCCCGGCGGGGACGACAGCGCAGCCGATCGCATGCGCACCCGTTTCGAACATCGAACCGGCGGGCGTCAGGTGGTAGCTGAACGTATTGTGGATGACTTGGCCGCGCCGGAAGCCGGCCGCCCACAAGGCGCGCGCCAGGCGCCAATAGTCGGGCCGCATCGCCTCGGGATCGAAGATCGGCCCCGGCGACATGAAGATGCGCGCAAGTCGGCCGGGTTTTTCGGCTGCGAGGCCGCCGAACGGATCGCGCTCGGCCCGCCGCTTTTGCTGGAGCTCGATGAGATCGCTTTTGCGCACCACCGGCAAAGCGGCGAGGGACGCGCGGTCCACGATCTGGCCGGGATCGATGTCGGCCAACGTCTCGGCGAAATAAGGCGCTTTGGCCTTCGCGTGCTCGATCTGCAGGCGCAATTCCTCGAACTGGCGGGCCTCGCGCAAGCCCGGATCGCGGGTTTCAAGCTCGTCGAAATAGGGAGAGTCCATCATTCACGTCTCGCGAAGGCGGCGGATCGAATCGAAGGACCTCAAGACTGGCGAAGCGGCCCCCCGTGCGCAAGCTTCCCGTCGCGCAGGGCGCCCCGTCGCCCGCCGTCACTCGAGCGCGAAGAAATGCCGGATGCGCACGAGCAGATCGGCCGCCTGGCCGCGCGTGGCAGCCCGCCGTTCGCGCGGCGGCAAGGCACGCAAGGCCGCATCGTTGGCAAGCTTGCGGCCGATCACGATGTCGCCCAGACGCTTGGCGAGATCGGGATGGCTCTGCAGGATGGGGGCAAGTGCTTCCTTGCCGATCTCGAGTGCGCTCGTGTCGCACAGCGCCATCACGCTCGCACTGCGCGGGCTGCCGGTCAGCAGCGACATTTCGCCGAAGAAATCGCCCGTACCCAAGCGTGCCACGGGGACACGCTCGCCGTCGCGCACGAGGCTCACCTCGAACACGCCGCGCGCCACGACGAACAAAGAATTGTCCGTGTCGCCCGCGCGCATCACCTCGTCGCCCGCATGGAACGACACGGGCTCGGCGGCCTCGGCAATGCGCGCGCGCAAGGCGGGTTCCAGATCGCGGAACAGATCGACATGGTCGAGCACGCGCACCGCCATCGGCGGTTCGGCCGCGCGCGGCTGGCCCAGCGCGATGCCCGCCGCGTCGAGCGCGTACCAGATCGAGGTTGCGACCTCGTCGTGCACGCGCGCATCGTCGTCGAACGTGTCGACCCAGTAGGCGACCTCGTAGAGGATCGTCGCGTCGCGGATTTCCTGGGTCGAAACGGTCGGCGGCGGTTCCATGCACACGCGCATCGCTTTGAGGGCGGCGGCCGACAAAGCTTCTTTTGCAAGACCCGGCGGGATGCGCGCATCGAGCGGCACTTCCAAGCGTGCGCGATAGCGCGCCACGGGCATGTCGTAATTGACGATCTGGGCGGCCGCGAGTTTGGAATTGGGCAGCACCACCGTGTTGCCGTCGCTCGAGCGCAGGCGCGTGGCGCGCCAATTGATCTCGACGACCTGGCCCGCCAACGCGCCGTCGATGCGCAGCCAGTGCCCGACCCGGTAGGGCCGCTCGAGATTGAGCGCTATACCGCTGAAGAGATCGGCCAAGGTCGATTGCATGGCAAAGCCGATCACGACCGCGAGCACGCCCGAGGCCGCAAGCACGCCCGTGAAAGACTGGTCGAACGCCGCCGACACGACGCCGAACATCGCCACGATCAGCACGAGGGCGCGCACCACGTCTTTCAGCAGTTTGGGCGCACCCACCTCGCGGTTTGCAAGGATGCGCCATACGAAACGCTCGAGCAGCACGAGCGTGAACAGCGCAAAAATGATCCACCACACGACGCCGAACAGGCGCCCGGCATCGGCGAGCAGGCCTTGCACGATCGGCGAGCCGAGCCGCGCGGCCAGCAGCGGCAGCCCGAGCCAGGCACCCGTCGCCGCCAGCAAGGCCACACCGATCAGCGACAGGCGGCGATGGGCGGGATCGGGCGAGCGCAAGCCCGCAACGGCGAACCACACGGTGGCAACCGCAATGATTGCGGCATAGATCCAGTAATGGGCGGGCGTTTCGGGCATCGTGCGCCGACGCTAGCCCGGATCGGCAAGGCTGCGCTACAGTCGCGCACAAGACCAAAACATCGGGAGAAAACGACATGCGTTTGGCCGGAAAAATCGCGATCGTCACGGGGGCGGGCTCGGGCTTCGGCGAGGGGATCGCACTGCGCTTTGCCGCCGAAGGGGCGGCTGTGGCGGTTGTCGATCTCAATGCCGCGGCGGCGACGCGCGTTGCAAAAGCGATCGCCGATGCGGGCGGCAAAGCGCTTGCCCTTGCCGTCGATGTGGCAAACCGCGCCGATACCGAGCGCATGGTCGACGAGACGCTCGCGGCGTTCGGGCGGCTCGACATTGTCGTCAACAATGCCGGCATCAGCCACGTGAACGGGCCGATGCTGTCGGTCGACGAGGCGACGTTCGACCGCGTGTTCGCGGTCAACGTCAAGTCGATCTATCTCGCGGCGCAGGCTTGCGTGCCCGTGTTCCGTCGCCAGGGCGGGGGCGGGGTGTTTCTCAATACGGCATCGACCGCGGGTTTGCGGCCGCGCCCGGGCCTTACCTGGTACAACGGCTCGAAGGGGGCCGCGATCACGCTGACCAAGAGCATGGCGGTCGAGCTCGCACCCGAAAAAATCCGCGTCAATTGCCTGTGCCCGGTCGCGGGCGAAACGCCGCTCTTGGCGACCTTCATGGGCCAGGACACGCCCGAGAAGCGCGCGCAGTTCAAAGCTTCGATCCCGCTCGGCCGCCTGTCCACGCCGCTCGACATCGCGAACGCAGCCCTCTATCTGTGCTCGGACGAAGCCGAATTCATCACCGGCGTTGCCTTCGAGGTCGATGGCGGCCGCTGCATTTGAGCGGCCGCCCCCGAACCCTTCGCATCACGACAGCGTCGTCAGGTCCTGGAACCAGTGCTGTGCCTGGATGTAGCCGCGCGCATTGCGGCCCAGCACGCGCGGGTTGGTGTCGTGCACGACCCAGATCAGCAGCGCTTCGTCCACCACGCGCTCGTGCACCTTGGCCATCAGCGCATCCTGCTCGGCTGCGTTGAACGAGTTCGTCGCCCGGTCGATCAGCGAGTCGATTTCCGCGTCGCGCAGATGGCTCCAATTGACGCCCGTGGGCGCAATCTGGCTGGAGTGGAAGAAGCGGATGAACGCGTAGAGCGGATCCGACGTGACGTACGCGACGTTGTTGGCCGTGATGTCGCGCAGCGATTCGTGGGCGGCGCCCTGGCGCCAGGCGACGTAGAGCGGCTCGAGCTCGACCACGCGGAAATCGAGGGCGATGCCGATTTCGGCGAAGCTCTGCTGCACGAACTCGTTCATCGGCACCGACAGCATCTGGCCGGTGCCGCCGCTCGCGATCAGGAACTTGGTGCGCAAGGGATTGCTGCGCGAATAGCCCGCCTCGGCCATGAGCTTGCGCGCCGCGTCGACGTCGTAGCGGATCTTGAAGCTCGGATTGCCGAACCACGGGCTCGTCGGATCGACCTGGCCCACGGCCGGTTTGGCAAGGCCGCCGAGCAGCTGGCAGACCGCGTTGCGGTCGATCGCAAGATTGGCCGCCATGCGCACGCGCTTGTCGGTCCAGGGCGAGCCCGGCAACAGCGAGGGATGGTAGTTCCACACATGCGGCGTCACGTTTTCGATGATCCGCATGTTGGCTTGGCGCAGGCGGGGTACTGCGTCCGGGGCGGGCGCTTCGATCACGTCCACCTGGCCCGACAGAATCGCGTTGGTGCGCGACAATGCTTCGGGAATGCAGACGAGGATGAGCCGGTCGAGCTTGGCGATGCGCGACTTGTCCCAATAGTCGGCGTTGCGCACCATCTCGGCACTTTCGCGGGGCACAAGCCTTGTCAGCTTGAACGGCCCCGTGCCGGAGGGCTCCATCGCAAAGCGTTCCCAGCTGCGGCCGAGCTTTTCGTATTGGGCGGGGCTCGAAACCAGGAACCAGAGCATCTGGTAGGGGAACAGCGAGTCGACCGATTTGGTCGTCACTTCGACCGTCATCGCATCGACCTTGCGGTAGCTTGCGACCGACGGCAGGCGCGGGCGCACCTGTGCGGATTGGCGCTGGTCGAAATGCGGCGCTTGATTGTTGAGCACTTTTTCGAAGTTCCAGATCACCGCGTCGGCGTCGAAGGCCGAACCGTCGTGGAACTTCACGCCCGGGCGCAGCTTGAAGAGCCATTTTTTGCTGTCGGCCGGATCGACGGTCCATTCGGTCGCCAAGCCCGGCACGAGCTTGCCGGGGCGCTCGGCGACGTTCATTTCCCACGCGACCAGCGGGTCGTAGAGCGTGTAGCCGGTGAATTGGTAAGCACCCGCACCGCGGTCGGGCTGGCCGGTCGTCTGCGGGATGTCGGCCAGCGAAATGCCGTAGCGCAAGGTGCGGTCGGCGGTTTGGGCGCGCGCAAAATCGGTCAGGCCGAGCGTGCCGATGGCGGCGCCAGCACCGAGGCCTTTGAGCAGCGTGCGGCGGGAATGGGAAGAACGAGACATAAGGGCTCCTGGCGCAAAAGTGGGGGGAGCGCTCCCACAGCAACCCTCATGCCAGCAACCCTCATGCCAGCAACCCTCATGCAAAAGAAAAACCCCGGATCGGTTGCTCGATCCGGGGTTCGTTCGTGCCAGAGAAGTCAGGTTCGTCCGACTACTCGTTCTTGTCGCCGATCAGCGACACGAGCGCCTGGAAGATGTTCACGAAGTTCAGGTACAGCGACAAAGCACCCATGATCGCGACCTTGTCCTGCATCTCCGTGCCGTAGGTTTCGCCGTACGTGTCCTTCAGGCGCTGCGTGTCCCACGCCGTGAGGCCCGTGAACACGATCACCGAGGCGACCGAGATGATGAACTGCATCATCGACGACTGCAGGAAGATGTTGACGAGGCCCGCGATGATCACGCCGATGAGGCCCATGATCAGGAACGTGCCCATCTTCGAGAGGTCGGCCTTGGTCGTGTAGCCGTAGATGCTGATGCCCGCGAACATCGCGGCGGCCACGAAGAAGGCGCGTGCCACCGAAGCGCCGGTGAACACGAGCAAGATCGAGGCGAGCGAAGCGCCCATCAACACGGCGAACACCCAGAAGCAGGCCATCAGCGCCGGCTTCGACATCTTTTCGAAGCGGAACGACATCAGCATCACGAAGCCGATGGGGGCCAGCATGACCACCCACTTCAGCGGCGTGCCGAAGATGGCCTGGGTCAGCATCGGCGAGCTCGCGACCAGCAGCGCCACGATGCCCGACAGCGCCACGGCCGAGGCCATGTAGTTGTAGATGCCCAGCATATAGCTGCGCAGCCCTTGGTCGAATACCGCAGCATCGACGCCAGCGCGTGGCATATAGCGTTCTTGGGTCTCGTACATCGTCTTCAAGCTCCTTTTGGGTGGCGCTGCAAAGCCGGGGGCAGTGCAGCGGTACCTTGATTGCCCTAAAATTATGGTCAGTTTTGTGCGGGAATTCAATATCCCATGCGTTAAAATTGGACGATCTTTATGGCAAAACAGTGGCTTATATAACGAATAAAGCGTGTGGAACGTCGATGTTCAAGCGTTGTCCGGCGGTTAGGTCGGCTGTTTAGGCATTTCGCAGCAGCGGTGCAGCCTTCTGCCCCAGGGCGCGCCACGTGCCCGCGAGCCCCAGCACGGCCACGCTTGCCGATGCACCCAGCACGGTCAGGGCAAGTGCGCCCGGCAGGATCACGAAATCGACCTTCATGTAGAATGCCACAAGCAGCCAGGCGCAGAACGTGCCCACAAGGGCCGCCACGATCGCTGCTGCGGCTCCCGACAGGGCGAACTCGGCGATCAGGGCGCGCATCACGTCGCTGCGTTTGGCGCCCAGCACTTTGAGCATTACGGCATCGTAGGTGCGGCGGCGTTGCGTTGCGAGGATGGCGCCCGCCAGCACCAACGTGCCGGCGATCAGCGTCAAGCCGGCCGTCACGCGGGCGGCGGCGGCAATGCCCTCGACCGTGTTGCGCGCGGTAGCAAGCGCGCGTTTGACGCGGATCGAGGAAATGTTCGGGAAGGCGGCCGTAACGGCGCGCTCGAGCGCGTCTTCCTGGCCGTCGGCGACCTGGGCGGTCGCGATCCAAGTCTGCGGCGCACCCTCGAGAGCGCCCGGTGCGAAGGTCAGCGTGAAATTGATGCCAAGGCTGGTCCAGTCGATCGCGCGCAGATTGGCGATGCGCGCTTCCATCTCGCGGCCGAGCACGTTGATCGTGATCGTGTCGCCGACATCGAGGCCCATGCCGCGCGCGATCTGCGCGTCGAACGACACGAGCGGCGGCCCGGCATAGTCGGCAGGCCACCATTCGCCGGCCACAAGCCGCGTGCCCTTGGGCATTGGCCCCGTATAGGTAAGGCCGCGATCCGAGCCGAGGGCCCATTGCGCTTCGGGTGCCACGACCGCCTGTTCGATCGGCACGCCGTTGAGCTTCGAGATGCGCCCGCGCAGCGAGGGCACCTGGCGCACTTCGCCCACGCCCGGATGGTTTTCGAGCAGTCGGTCGAACGCTTCGAGCTGGTCGCGCTGGATGTCGATGAAGAAGAAGGACGGCGCCATCTGCGGCAATTGTTCGGCCAATTGGCGCGCGAAATTGCCCTGCACTTGGGCGATCAGCACCAGCACGGTGAGGCCCAAGCCCAGCGACAGCACAATGCCCGGCGTGGGGCTGCCGGGCCGATGCATGTTGGCAAGTGCCAGCCGCAAACCCGGATGGCGCACATGGCCGAGGCGCTTGGCGAGCCACGCAACGCCGAGTGCCGCCACGCGGAACAACACGAAGGTCAGCAACGCCGCCAAGCAGAAGCCCGCACCCAAGCGTTGGTCGAGCGAAGCAACGATCGCAAGGGCGGCCAGCGCACACACGGCAGCGGCCGTGTAGAGGATGTAGATTCCGCGCGGCCAGCGCCGCACGGGCGCCACGAGATCGCGGAACAACGCGGCGGCCGGCACGTCGCGCGCGCGCGCCAATGGCCACAGCGAGAAGGCAAGGGCGGTGAGCAAGCCGAAAGCACCCGCCACGACGAGCGGCAGCGGATAGATCCCGCCGCGCGCCGAAACGCCGAGGCGTTCGGCCAAGAGCGGTCCCAGCACGCCGGGCACGACGGCACCCACGACGAGCCCGGCCACAATGCCCGCCATTGCAAGGGCGAGGATCTGCATCAGATAAAGCCGCAGCACCAAGCGGCCGGGGGCGCCCAAACATTTGATGGTCGCGATCGACGCCACGCGGCTTTCGAGATAGCTGCGCACGGCGTTCGCCACCCCCACGCCGCCGACGAGCAGGGCGGTCAAACCCACCAGCGTCAAAAACATCGCGATACGGTCGACCCAGCGCTGCAGGCCGGGGGCGGCTTCGCTCACGCCGCGAATGCGCCAGCCCGCATCGGGAAAGCGCGCTTTGAGTTCTTCGACCCACGCGGTCGCATCGCGCCCCGGGGCGAGTGCGATCCGATACTGGTTGCGGATCAGCGCCCCGGGCTGTTCGAGGCCGGTGACCGCCAAAGCGGCTTGGCCGACCATCACGCGCGGCCCCAACGTGAACACATTGGCCGAACGGTCGGGCTCGTTGTCGATGATGGCGCTCACGACAAAGCGCCCGTCGCCGACTTCTATTTCGTCGCCGAGTTTGAGATTGAGCCGAGACAAGGTCGCGGGCTCCAACGCCGCACCGAAGCGCCCGTCGGGGCGCTTTGCCAGCGCCGCTGCAAGATCGCCGTCGCCCTGCAAACGCAGCGTGCCGACAAGCGGATAAAACGCGTCGATCGCCTTGAGCTCGACGAGCGTGCGCTCGTTTTCGGTGCGCGCCATCGCGCGCATTTCCTGCGTGGCCGAAACGCGGCCCGCCGATTCGAGAAACGCCTGTTGGTCCGGCGTCGTGCGGCGATGCGTGAACGAAAGCTCGACGTCGCCGCCGAGCAGCAGGCGCGCATCCTGGCGCAACGCCTCGCGCACGCCCTCGGCAAGCGAACCCACGCCCGCGATCGCCGCCACGCCCAGCATCAGGCACGCCATGAACACGCGGAATCCTTTGATGCCGCCGCGCAGCTCGCGCCGCGCAAGTGCGAAGGCCAGCGAATAGCGGTCGGCGGCGAGCTTGATCATTGGGCTGCCGCCAGCACCGTGTTGGCGTCGGTCAGGCGACCGTCGAGCATGCGCACCGCGCGGTCGCAGCGCCGTGCCAGTGCGGCGTCGTGCGTGATCAGCAAGAGGCCCGTGCCGATGCGCTTGCGCAGATCGAACATGAGATCGACGATCGAATGGCCGGTCCCGGCATCGAGATTGCCGGTGGGTTCGTCGGCCAGCAGCAAGGCAGGCTCGGCCACGAAGGCGCGCGCCAGCGCCGTGCGCTGCTGCTCGCCGCCGGACATCTGGCCCGGATAGTGTGTGGTGCGATGGCCGAGGCCGACCGATTTCAGCACTTCGCGCGCTTTGTCCCACGCATCCTTGTCGCCCGCGAATTCGAGCGGGATCGCGACGTTTTCAAGCGCCGTCATGGTCGGGATCAGATGGAACGCCTGGAACACGATGCCGACATTGCGGCGCCGGAACAGCGCCAAACCGTCTTCGTCGAGTTTGGCCAGATCCTGGCCCAACACCGAAACCTTGCCCGATGTCGGCCGTTCGAGCCCGGCCACGATCATCATCATCGTCGATTTGCCGGAGCCCGACGGGCCGATCACGGCCAGGCTCTCGCCTTGCGCCAATGTCATGTCGACGCCGCGCAGGATATTGACCTCGCCTGCCTGGCTCGCCAATTTCAGATGGACATCGCTGAGTTCGATCAGAGGGGAATCCGATTTGTTCGACATTTTGACGTCCTGGAAAGCTTCAAACGGTTCTCCCAGATATGGGCGTCGCCGTCTCCTTTTCAACGCAACTGCGGCAAGTCTTTGCGGCTTCGTGTCTTTTGGCGCAAAAGCGCAAGCCCCGCAGAAGCGTTTGTTGCTGCTGGGCGACAGTTTGACCGCAGGTTACGGCCTGCCGGCGGCCCAAGCTTTTCCGGCCAGGCTTGATGCGGCGTTGCGGGCGTCCGGCATTTCGCTCGGCATCGTCAATGCGGGCGTGTCGGGCGATACGTCGGCCGGCGGTTTGGCGCGTCTCGATTGGGCGCTCGGCAGCCCGCCATTTCCCGACTACGCACTGGTAATTCTGGGGGCCAATGACGGCTTGCGCGGCCTCGATGTGGCGGCGATGGAGCGCAATCTCGACCAGATCGTCGAACGCCTCAAAGCGCGCGGCGTGCGTACGATGCTCTCGGGCATGCGCGCCCCGCCCAATATGGGCAGCGCCTATACCCAGGCTTTTGCGCAGAGTTTTTCGAACGTCGCGCAAAAACACGGGGTTCCGCTCGATCCGTTTTTCCTCGAAGGGGTTGCGGCAGTACCCGCCCTCAATCAGCCCGACGGCATCCACCCGAACGCGGCCGGCGTGGATGCCGTCGTGGCCCGTTTGCTGCCGGCCTTGCGCGCGTTTCTGGCGGCAGCCTGATCGTGTGTTAGTTGCCGAAAACGAGGCCGCCGAGCAGGCGGCTCGGCAGCAGCGTGAAAGCGCCCGCGATCGCGAGGCCCATATAGAGGCCGATCATCCAGCCGCGATGGGCTTGGATATTGCCGCGCCGCACATTCCAAACAGCCATCGCCAGGCCGAACAAGGTCCAGGCCGACAGAAGATGGATCCAGCTGAATTGGCCGGTGTGCCGGATCCAGAACGAGCCGAACGCGGTCGCGGCCATGCTCGCAACCCAAATGCGTCCGATCAGCCGATGGCTCGGCGTGCCCTTGGGCCGCGCGAACATGACGGCGCCGAGAGCCAAAGCCAGCAAAGCCGTCGATATATGGAAGGCGATCAGCGGCGTCAGACGGTCCATCGCGATTCTGCTTCGCAGGCGGCCTCGAATCGGGCGAGGATAGTCCCGAAATGAGCACGCCGCATCCACGAACCGCATCGCCGCGCATCGCCTCGGCCGAAGCCCATGGCGCCTCGGCCGCCGCATGGGGCCGCATGGCGGTCAGCGTCGGCGAGGCGTTGTCGCGCGATCTTCCCGGCGCACGCCTTGGCATTCTCTACGCGACCGAATCGATGGCGGGCAAACTCGAGGAGGCGCTCGCCGTCGTGCGGCGCGTCTCGGGCATTCCCGATTGGGTGGGGGCCGTCGGCAACGGCATTGTCGGCCAGCGCGAATATTTCAATGCGGCTGCGTTGACCGCCCTTGCGATCGATCTGCCGAGCGACGCCTACCGCCTGCTGCCGCATCTGACCGACGATTTGTCGCCGCTGGGGGCGCATGCCGGCTGGATCGCGTCCCATCGGCCGGGCTTCGGCATCGTGCATGCCGACCCGCGCGGGGCCGACACGGCCGATCTCATTGCCGGCATTGCCGATGCCAGCGACGCGTTTCTCGTGGGCGGGCTCACGGCCGCGGTCGAGGAAACCGCGCAGATCGCCGGGCGTGCGGTCGTGGGCGGGGTATCGGGCGTGCTGTTCGCGGGCTCGGTTGCGGTCGCAACCGGCATCACGCAAGGTTGCATGCCCTCGGGCCCCGTGCATCGCATCACGGCGGCCGACGGCAATGTCGTGATCGGGCTCGACGGCGAGCGGGCACTCGACGTGTTCAAGCGCGATCTCGACATCGAAAGTGCGGCGCAGCTGCGCGGCTATGCGGCCGAAATGCAGATCGCCTTGCCGATCCCGGGCTCGGACATGGGCGACTATCTGGTGCGCGATTTCACGGGCATCGATCCGGCCGAAGGTCTGATCGGGGTGGCGGCCTTGGTCGAGCCCGGCGACCGCCTCTTCTTCGCGCGCCGCGACCGGGCGGCGGCCGTCGACGACATGGAACGGATGTGCGAGGGGCTCAAGCGCCGGGCACCTCGCGCGACCGGCGGGCTCTATTTCAGCTGCGTGGCGCGCGGGCCCCGGCTGTTCGCCGCCGACGGCTACGAGCGCGGGCTTCTGCGCGAGACGTTCGGCGCCTTGCCCGTCGCCGGATTTTTCTGCAACGGCGAGATTTCGAACGCGCGGCTTTACGGCTATACCGGCGTTCTTGCACTTTTTTCGTAAGCGCACCACGAACGGCCGAGAAGGCAACGCGACAAAATGGAATACCGCAAACTTGGGACGACCGATCTTTCGGTGTCGGCTTTGTGCTTGGGCACGATGACGTGGGGCGAGCAGAACAGCGAAGCCGACGCGCATGCGCAACTCGAAATGGCCGTCGCGGCCGGTGTCAATTTTTTCGATGCGGCCGAGATGTACCCCGTACCGCCGCGCGCCGAAACCTTCGGGCGCACGGAAGAATGTCTCGGCTCGTGGCTTGCCAAAAACAAGGCGCAGCGCGGCAAATTCGTCGTCGCCACCAAAGTCACCGGGCGCGGCAATGCGCTGCCGCATGTGCGCGGCGGGGCCGGGCTCGACCGCGCCAATATCCTGATTGCGGTCGATGCGTCGCTCAAGCGGCTCCAGACCGACTATATCGATCTCTACCAGACCCATTCGCCGGACCGCCCCGCCAATCGCTTCGGCCAGATCGACTACGTGCACAAGCCCGAAGACCCGCAAGGTGCGCCGTTCGAGGAAACGCTCGCCACCTTGGCCGATCTGGTGAAGGCCGGAAAAATCCGCCATGTCGGCGTGTCGAACGAAACGCCGTGGGGGCTCATGCGCCAGCTTTCCCTGGCGGCGGCAGGTGTCGGCCCGCGGCCGCAAGCGATCCAGAATCCCTACAGCCTGCTCAATCGCAGCTTCGATGTGGGGCTCGCGGAAGTGGCCTTGCGCGAGAAGGTGGGCCTGCTCGCCTACAGCCCGCTCGCCATGGGCGTGCTCGTCGGCAAATATCTCGGCGGTGCAAGGCCCGAGGGCGCACGCCTCACGCGCTTCGATCGGTTCAAGCGCTATTCCACGCCGCGTGCCGAACCGGCGGCGGCTGCCTATGTGCGCATCGCGCGCGACGCGGGGCTTGATCCGGCGCAGATGGCGCTCGCCTTCGTGACCGGTCGGCCGTTCGTGACGTCGAACATTTTCGGCGCCACGACGCTTGCGCAGCTTGCCAAGAATCTCGCTTCCGCCGAGCTTCGGCTGTCCGCCGACGTTCTGGCGGAACTCGACCGCGTGCACGCCGAAAACCCGAACCCCTGCCCCTAGCATGTACCGCCTGTTTGCGGCCCTGGCTTTGCCCGAGGATATCGTGCTGCGCCTGCAGGGCATGTGCGGCGGCGTGCCGGGTGCCTATTGGGAGACGCCGGAAAATCTGCATCTGACCTTGCGCTTTGTGGGCGACGTGCCCGGCGACGTCGCCGAAGACGTCGCCTACGCGCTCGCCTCCGTGCGCCACGAACCATTCGAGCTCGAGCTTGCCGGTGTGGGCCATTTCTCGAGTGGGCCGGTCGTGCGCGTGCTGTGGGCGGGTTTGCGCAAGTCGGACGCGTTGCTCGGCCTTCGCGCGCGCATCGAAGCTTCCTTGCGCCGCATCGATTTGCCGGCCGACGGGCGGCGCTTCATCCCGCATGTGACGCTCGCCAAGCTCGCCGATCCTTCGCTTCCCAAGGTGCAAGAATGGCTCGCCACGCACGCGCTCTTCAAAGCGGGGCCGTTTGCGGTCGAAAACTTTGCGCTCTATTCGAGTGCGCGCGCCGGGCTCGCGCGCACCTACGAACGCGAAGCCGAATTTCTGCTGCGCGCATGAAATCCAAGCAAACCAAACCGGACGACCGCCCGCGCATCGAGGCCAAATCGCGCGCCGAGCTGCGCGCATGGCTTGCCAAGAACCATGCGCGAAAAGACGCGATCTGGCTCGTGACGTGGAAAAAGGGCGGCGTCGTGCCGCATCTGCCCTGGCCCGAGATCGTCGACGAAGCTTTGTGCTTCGGCTGGATCGACAGCCTGCCGCGCAAGCTCGACGAATCGCGCACGATGCTGCTGCTGTCGCCGCGCCGGGCGGGCAGCGGCTGGTCGGCCATCAACAAGAAAAAAGCCGAAAAGCTGATTGCGGCCGGCCGCATGGCGCCGCCGGGTTTGGCTGCGATCGCGCGCGCTAAAGAGGACGGCAGCTGGACCAAGCTCGACAGCGCCCACGCGCTCGAAATGCCCGCCGATCTTGGGTCGGCACTCGCCGCAGCCGCACCGGCGGCGGCGAATTTCGCGGCCTTCAGCCCGTCGTCGCGGCGCGGCATTCTGGAATGGATCGGCGCCGCCAAGAAGCCCGAAACGCGCGCCAAGCGCATCGCCGAAACGGCGAAGTTGGCGCAGCGCAACATCAAAGCAAACCATCCGGGCGGGCGCCAAGCGCCTTGATCCGCGCCGCCTTTTGGATAGGGTGGCGTTTGCATGCAGGGTTCGATCGTGGTGCTGACAGGGGCGGGCATATCGAAGGAATCGGGGTTGGCCACCTTCCGCGATCCCGACGGCATTTGGGCAAGCGTGCGCATCGAAGACGTCGCGACCCCGCAGGCCTTCGTGCGCGACGAAGCGCGCGTGCACGCCTTCTACAATGCGCGCCGAAGCGCGCTTCGCGACGGGTCCGTGCAGCCCAACGACGCGCATCTCGCGCTCGCCATTCTCGAGGCCAACTGGACGGGCGAGATGCTGCTGGTCACGCAAAATGTCGACGATTTGCACGAGCGTGCGGGCTCGCAGAATGTTCGCCATATGCATGGCGAGCTTCTCAAGGCGCGCTGCATGGCGTGCGGCATCGTGGCGGAGATCGGCGGCGATCTTGCCGTCAATTCGGTGTGCCCGGCCTGTGCGGCCAAGGGGGCTTTGCGCCCGCATATCGTGTGGTTCGGCGAAGTGCCGTTCCACATGGAAGAGATCGAAGAAAAACTTTCGAGCTGCGCGCTGTTCGTGGCGATCGGCACGTCGGGCAACGTCTACCCGGCGGCGGGCTTCGTCGAGATCGCGGCCGCAAATGGCGCGCGCACGGTCGAGCTCAATCTCGAACCGTCGGCGACGAGCAGCGCTTTTGCCGAGCGGCGCTTAGGCCCGGCGACGCAGATCGTGCCGCAGTTTGTGGCTGAGCTTCTTGGTCTGGTGCCGCCTTCATGACGGCACTCCTCGAAGCCTATCGCGCCAAGCTGGCGGCGGGCGAAATCAAGCCCGACCCGGCTCAAGCCTTCGCGGTCGAAAAACTCGAAACCTTGTCGCGCGCGTTGCTCGCCTACAAGCCCGATCCGCGACCGGGCTTCTGGCGCGCGTCGCTCGGGTTCGCGCGCAAATTCGGTGCTGAACAGCGCGGCGCTCCGCCCACGGGTCTTTATTTCTTCGGCGGCGTGGGGCGCGGCAAATCCATGCTGATGGATTTGTTCTTCGCGCATGCCGCCAGCGAAAAAAAGCGCCGCGTGCATTTCCACGCCTTCATGCTGGAAGTGCATGCGCGCATCCATGCCTGGCGGCAGACGGCGGAAGCGAAAAAGGGCGACGGCGATCCGATCCCGCCTTTGGCAGCGGCTTTTGCCGAGGAAGCCTTTCTGCTGTGCTTCGACGAGTTCCAGATCACCAACATCGCCGATGCGATGATCCTCGGCCGTCTGTTCGAGGCGTTGTTCGCCAAGGGCGTGGTCGTGGTGGCGACGTCGAACATCGAGCCCGACGATCTCTATCTGAACGGGCTGCAGCGCGAGCGGTTTTTGCCGGCGATCGACCTCCTCAAGCAAAAGCTCGACGTGCTGGCCCTCGATGGCGGCATCGATTACCGGCGCATCCGCATCCGCGGCCTGCCGGTCTACCACACGCCGCTGGGGCCGGCGGCGACGGCCGAACTCGAAAAAGCGTTTTCGACGCTGACCGAGGGGGCGATCGTGGGACCTGCCACGCTCGATGTCGGCGGGCGCGATCTCGAATTGGCGCGTACCGGCGGCGGCGTTGTTTTCGCGTCGTTCGCCGATCTGTGCATGAAGGCGCTGGGCTCGGGCGACTATCTTGCTCTTGCGCGCAATTTCCACACGCTGGTGCTCGATGGCGTGCCCGTACTCGACCCTGAAAAGCGCAACGAGGCGCGCCGCTTCGTGAACCTCATCGACGCGCTCTACGAACATCGCGCCAAGCTCGTGATGGCCGCCGACGCTGCTCCGGAAGATCTCCACGCCAAAGGCGATCACGCGTTCGAATTCCAGCGCACCGCGAGCCGCCTGTTCGAAATGCAAAGCCAGGACTATCTCGCCGCCCCGCACATGGGCGGTTGAGGCTCGCCGAGCGACACCAGGCGCCCTATATCGCCGGTATGAAGCTCTTTTCGACGATGCTGGCGGCGGCCATTGCCGTTCTGGTTCTCGCCGCCCCCGCCAAAGCCGCCGAGCCGGTTGCGGCCGCCACCCTTGCGGCACCGGGACACGTGCTGCTTCTGCGCCACGCGATCGCACCCGGGGTTGGCGATCCGGCCGGCATGCGGCTCGGCGAATGTGTGACGCAGCGCAATCTCGACGCGACGGGCCGCGCCCAGGCGCAAGCCATCGGGGCAAGTTTGCGCCAGGCCGGGGTCGGCCAAGCGCGCGTGTTCACAAGCCAATGGTGCCGCACGCGCGAAACCGCTGAAATCCTTGCCTTGGGCCCTGTCGTCGAACGCCCGGCCGAGCTCAATTCGTTCTTCGACGAACGCACGGCACAACCTGCGGCAACCGCTGCTTTGCGGGCCTTCTTGCGCGCGCTGCCCGCCGACGGCGGTTTGGTCGTGCTGGTCACGCACCAGGTCAACATTACGGCGCTGACCGGTATTGTGCCTGCGTCGGGCGAAGGGGTTGTTTTGCGCCTGTCCCGGAATGACGATTTTGTGATGATCGGCCGCCTGCCGCCGCCGCGCTGAGCGCGCCCACTTGCCGCCGGGCGGCGGACCGCGTAAAACCCGTGCCGGTATTTTCGCATCGCAGCGGCCGGACCAGTTCGGGGCGGTCGAAAAGGGGGAAAATCGTATGGCGCGCAACAAGATCGCTCTCGTCGGGGCAGGGCAAATCGGCGGCACTTTGGCGCTTCTGGCAGGGCTCAAGGAATTGGGCGACGTGGTGCTGATCGACATCGCCGAGGGCATCCCCCAGGGCAAGGCACTCGACCTTGCCGAAGCAGCTCCGGTCGACGGGTTCGACGTCGCACTGTCCGGTTCAAACGATTTTGCCGCCATGAAGGGTGCCGACGTCGTGATCGTCACGGCCGGCGTGCCGCGCAAGCCCGGCATGACGCGCGACGATCTGATCGGCATCAACGTCAAGGTCATGGCGACGGTCGGCGAAGCGCTGAAGAACCATGCGCCCGACGCGTTCGTGATCTGCGTCACGAACCCGCTCGACGTGATGGTGTGGGTGCTGCAGGTGCTCTCGGGCCTGCCGACCAACAAGGTCGTCGGCATGGCGGGCGTCCTCGACAGTGCGCGTTTCCGCTACTTCCTCGCCGACGAGTTCAAGGTCTCGGTCGAAGACGTCACGGCCTTCGTGCTCGGCGGCCACGGCGACACGATGGTGCCCTCGGTGCGCTATTCGACGGTCGCGGGCATTCCGCTGCCCGACCTCGTCAAGATGGGCTGGACCACGCAAGAGCGCCTCGACAAGATCGTGCAGCGCACGCGCGACGGCGGGGCCGAAATCGTCAATCTCCTGAAGACGGGCTCGGCTTTCTACGCGCCCGCCATGTCGGCGATCGAAATGGCCGCGAGCTATCTGCGCGACAAGCGCCGCCTGCTCCCCTGCGCTGCCTGGCTCGACGGCCAGTACGGCCAGAAGGGTCTTTATGTCGGCGTGCCGGTCATCATCGGCAAGAACGGTGTGGAAAAGATCGTCGAAATCACGCTCGACGAGGGCGAAAAGGCCGGATTTGCCAAATCCGTCGCGGCCGTCAAAGACCTCTGTGCCATCGCCGAAAAGCTCCTCAAGGCCGACGGCAAACTGTAACTTGCGGGAAGCGCCGGGGCAGGTACCGTTGCAAGCGGACCCTGCCCCGGACTAACCTAGCGACGTACAGCGATTATTTGCGACTGCAAGGCCGCCCGCTTTCGAGCCGCCTTCGGCCACCGCCAACCGACTGGATCGCACAATGAATATCCACGAATACCAAGCCAAGACCCTGCTGGCGCGCTACGGCGTCGCCGTTCCCAAGGGCGGGGTTGCCTACACGCCCGACGAAGCCGAAAAGGTCGCGCGCGAACTGGGCGGCCCGGTCTGGGTCGTCAAATCGCAGATCCATGCGGGCGGGCGCGGGGCCGGCCGCTTCAAGGACGATCCCAACGGCAAAGGCGGCGTGCGCGTCGTCAAGTCGATCGACGAGGTCAAGAAAAACGCCTCGGCGATGCTCGGCAAGACGCTGATCACCAAGCAGACCGGGCCCAAGGGCAAAGAGGTCAAGCGCATCTATGTCGAGGAAGGCTGCGACATCAAGCGCGAGCTCTATCTCGGCATGCTGGTCGATCGCGGCAGCCAGCGCATCACCGTGATGGCGTCGACCGAAGGCGGCATGGACATCGAAGACGTCGCCCACAACACGCCCGAGAAGATCGTCAAGATCGCGATCGATCCCACGCAAGGCCTGCAGCCCTATTATGCGCGCAAGGTGGCATTCGCGTTGGGCCTCGAAGGCAAGCAGATCGGCGCTTGCGTGAAGTTCCTGACCGCGATGTACGACGCGTTCACCGGCCTCGACGCTTCGATCGTCGAGATCAACCCGCTCGTCGTGACGGGAGCGGGCGAAGTGCTGGCGCTCGACGCCAAAATGAATTTCGACGACAACGCGCTGTTCCGCCACAAGGACGTGGCCGATCTGCGCGACGAAGACGAAGAAGATCCGATGGAGCTCGAAGCCTCCAAGCACGAGCTCAACTACGTGAAGCTCGACGGCTCGATCGGCTGCATGGTGAACGGGGCGGGCCTTGCCATGGCGACCATGGACATCATCAAGCTCTATGGCGGCGAGCCTGCCAACTTCCTCGATGTCGGCGGCGGGGCCACGCGCGAGCGCGTGACGCAGGCCTTCAAGCTGATCCTGTCGGACCCCAACGTCGAAGGCATTCTCGTCAACATCTTCGGCGGCATCATGCGCTGCGACGTGATCGCCGAGGGCGTGGTGGCCGCCGCGCGCGAAGTGGCGCTCAACGTGCCGCTGGTGGTGCGCCTCGAGGGCACCAACGTCGATCTCGGCAAGAAAATCCTCAAGAATTCGGGCCTCAAGATCGTCTCGGCGGACAATCTCGCCGATGCTGCGCAAAAGATCGTCACGGCCGTGAAGGAGGCCGCATAACATGGCCGTTCTCGTCGACAAGAACACCAAAGTCATCTGCCAGGGCTTCACGGGCGCCCAGGGCACGTTCCATTCCGAACAGGCGGTCGCCTACGGCACCAAGATGGTCGGAGGCGTCACGCCGGGCAAAGGCGGTACGCGCCATCTCGACCTGCCGGTCTTCAACACGGTCGATGAAGCCGTGCACGCGACGGGTGCGGACGCCTCGGTCATCTACGTGCCGCCGCCGTTTGCGGCCGATGCGATCCTCGAGGCGGTCGACGCCAAGATGCGCCTCGTCGTGTGCATCACCGAAGGCATTCCGGTTCTCGACATGGTGCGCGTGAAGCGCGCGATGTCGGGCAGCAAGACGCGCCTCATCGGGCCGAACTGCCCGGGCGTCATCACGCCGGGCGAATGCAAGATCGGCATCATGCCGGGCCACATCCATTCGCGCGGCAAGATCGGCATCGTGTCGCGCTCGGGCACGCTCACCTACGAGGCGGTGGCGCAGACCACGGCTGCGGGCTTGGGCCAGACGACCTGCATCGGCATCGGCGGCGATCCGGTCAACGGCACCAACTTCATCGACGCGCTCGAGCTGTTCGTGGCCGATCCCGAAACGCAGGGCATCATCATGATCGGCGAAATCGGCGGCTCGGCCGAAGAGGACGCGGCCGAATTCTACCGTTCGACCGGCTGCAAGAAGCCGATCGTCGGTTTCATTGCGGGCGTGACAGCGCCCCCGGGCCGTCGCATGGGCCATGCCGGTGCGATCATCTCGGGCGGCAAGGGTACGGCCGCCGACAAGTTCGAGGCGATGCGATCGGCGGGATTCCACATCGCGGACTCGCCCGCCTCGCTGGGCTCGACCATGCTCAAGGCGATGAGCTGAAGGCGGCGAGCGAAACGACCACGTCCCAAAAGGCACAAAAATGGCGACGCATCCCGATCTCGATTCGATGTTCAATGGCGCCAACGCGGTCTATCTGGCCGAATTGTTGGACCAGTATCGCGCCGATCCGGCCAGCGTGGATCCAAGCTGGCACGGCATTCTGCGCGAGATGGAGTCCGAGGGGCTCGGCACCTACCAGCCCAAATGGGGCCGCGAAAAAACGCGCGTGATCGGCGTTGCCGATGCGCCCGCAGCCCCGCCCAAGGGCAAGGGCGGTGCCGTACCTGCCGCCGTTGCCGCCGCACCGGCTCCGGGATCGCTTACGGCCGAACAGGCGCGCGCAGCCACGCTCGATTCCATTCGCGCGATCATGATGGTGCGCGCCTATCGCGTGCGCGGGCACTTGGCCGCCAATCTCGATCCTTTGGGCCTTACAAACCGCGAGCAGCATCCCGAGCTCGACCCGGCCAGCTACGGCTTCGCCGAAGCCGACATGGACCGCAAAATCTTCATCGACAACGTGCTCGGCATGCATTCGGCGAGCCTGCGCGAGATCATTGCGGCCCTCAAAACCACCTATTGCGGCTCGATCGGCGTCGAGTTCATGCACATCACGGATCCCGAGCAGAAAAGCTGGATCCAGCAGCGCATCGAGGGGCCGCGCAACCACACCGATTTCACCGAGCGCGGCAAGCGCGCGATCCTCGAGCGCCTGACGGCGGCCGAAGGGTTCGAGCGCTATCTCGACAAGAAATTCGTCGGCACCAAGCGCTTCGGCCTCGACGGCGCTGAATCGGCCGTTCCCGCACTCGAGCAGATCATCAAGCGCGGCGGCCAGTTGGGCGTGCGCGAAATCGTGATCGGCATGCCGCATCGCGGCCGCCTCAACGTGCTCGCCAACGTGATGGGCAAGCCGTACGTGGCGATCTTCTCGGAATTCCAGGGCGTGTCCTCGCAGCCCGACGACGTGCAAGGTTCGGGCGACGTCAAATACCATCTCGGCACTTCGTCCGACCGCGAGTTCGACGGCAACAAGGTGCATCTGTCGCTGACCGCCAACCCGTCGCATCTCGAGGCGGTCAATCCCGTGGTGCTCGGCAAGGCGCGCGCCAAGAGCGTGCAGCTCGGCGACAACGACCGCACGCAAGTGATGCCGATGCTGCTGCACGGCGACGCGGCGTTCGCGGGCCAGGGCATCGTGCCCGAGACGATGAGCTTCGTGGATATTCTGGGCTACCGCACCGGCGGCACCATCCATTTCGTGGTGAACAACCAAATCGGCTTCACGACCGCACCGGCCTATTCGCGCTCGGGTGCCTACTGCACCGACATCGCCAAGGGCCTCGGCTTCCCGGTGTTCCACGTCAACGGCGACGACCCCGAAGCGGTCGTGCATGTGGCGCGCATTGCGGTCGAGTTCCGCCAGCGCTTCCACCGCGACGTCGTGATCGACATGATCTGCTACCGCCGCCACGGCCACAACGAGGCGGACGAGCCGTCTTTCACGCAGCCCATCATGTACCGCAAGATCGCGGCCCAGATGACGACGCGCACGCTCTACGCCGAGCAGCTGGTGCGCGAAAAATCGATGACGGCCGAAGAGGCGCAGAAGATCTACGACGATTTTGCGGCCCATCTCGAATCGCAGTTCGAGGCGTCCAAGAACTACAAGCCCAACAAGGCCGATTGGCTCGAGGGCAAGTGGGCGGGCATCGAGCTTGCCAAGAAAGAAGACAATCGCGGCAACACGGCCGTCGCTCCCGATATCTTGCGCGAAGTCGGCAAGGGGATCTGCGCCGTGCCGGACGGGCACAATATCCACCGCACGATCCGCCGCCAGCTCGACAACAAAGCCAAGATCCTCGACACGGGTGTGGGCATCGACTGGGCGACGGCCGAGGCGCTCGCTTTCGGCACGCTCGCGGTCGAGGGCACGCCCGTGCGCCTGTCGGGCCAGGATTGCGGCCGCGGCACCTTCTCGCAGCGCCATTCGGTCCTGGTCGACCAGGAAACCGAAAAGCGCTACGTGCCGCTCAACAACATCCGCAAGGGTCAGGCGACGTTCGAAGTGCACGACAGTCCGTTGTCGGAGTTCGGCGTGCTCGGCTTCGAATACGGCTATTCGCTGGCAGAGCCCAACGCGCTCGTGCTGTGGGAAGCGCAGTTCGGCGACTTCGCCAACGGTGCGCAGACCATGTTCGACCAGTTCATCTCGTCGGGCGAGGCCAAGTGGCTGCGCATGTCGGGTCTCACGATCCTGCTGCCGCACGGCTACGAAGGGCAGGGGCCCGAGCATTCCTCCGCCCGTCTCGAGCGTTTTCTGCAGATGTGCGCGGAAGACAATTGGCAGGTCTGCAATCTCACCACGCCCGCCAACTATTTCCACGCGCTGCGCCGCCAGGTGCGCCGCACGATCCGCAAGCCCTTGCTGATCATGACGCCGAAGTCGCTGCTGCGGCACAAGCTCGCGGTTTCGAACCTGGCCGACTTCGGGCCGGGGACGAGCTTCCACCGCATCCTGCCCGAGGCCGAAAAACTCGTCGCCGACGACAAGATCAAGCGCGTGGTGCTGTGCTCGGGCAAGGTCTACTACGATCTTCTGGAAGAGCGCACCAAGCGCGGGCTCAAGGACGTGGCGCTGATCCGCATCGAGCAGCTCTACCCGTTCCCGCTTGCGACGACCGAACGCGAACTCGGCCGCTACAAAAACGCCGAGATCGTGTGGTGCCAGGAAGAGCCGCAGAACATGGGCGCTTGGACGTTCGTCGACCAGCGCCTCGAAGCGCTCTTGACCAATCTCAAGCATCCGGCCAAGCGTCCGCGCTATGTCGGCCGCTCGGAGATGGCCGCGACCGCGACGGGCCTCTACAAGCGCCACAACAAAGAGCAGGCCGATCTCGTCAACGCCGCGTTGAGCGTCTGACGCGTCCCTTTTTTACCCGCCAAACAAGAAACGGAAAACGCAATGGCCGTCGAAATCAAAGTGCCGACTTTGGGCGAATCCGTCACGGAAGCGACCATCGCCAAATGGTTCAAGAACGTGGGCGACGCCGTGAAGATGGACGAACCCTTGTGCGAACTCGAAACCGACAAGGTCACGGTCGAAGTGCCGGCCCCAGCGGCCGGCATGCTCTCGGCGATCACGGCTCCGGCGGGCACGACCGTCGCGGTCGGCGCCAAACTGGGCGAGCTTGAAGCAGGGGCCGCCGGCAAAGCCGCAGCACCCGCCGCCGCCGCACCGGCAGCCGCCAAGGCGGCACCTGCCGCCGCACCGGCACCCGCCGTCGCAAGCGACAAGCAGCCCGGCCCCGCCGCACGCAAGGCGCTGTCGAAAGCAGGTC
>VYKU01000070.1_pt1 | contig 40712 bp, 31 predicted proteins | sample 5114491 | NCBI WGS metagenome assembly VYKU01 (sample SAMN12291796, study PRJNA351875) | freshwater metagenome | isolation source: freshwater lake | place: USA: Michigan, Gull Lake | collected 2011-07-05 | reverse complement strand
CTCCTCCCCCCACGCGCCTCCTCGGCCCCAACGGGGCCAAGGGTTGTAGCCACAGGTAAAGCCCGCGCTTCGCGGGCGCAACCCGTGGAAGCATGAATCATGTCGTCCCGCCCCGGCAGGGGCGGCGGAATCCTCCCGCACCCGAAACATCAATACAACTCCACGAGGATCTAACCCCTCCACCCCGCCGGGGTGGATGATTCCGATCGCCCCCTCTCCACGGGTTCCGGCGGGGAGGCCCCGCCTCCACCCGTGGCTACAACCCGCAACCCCTTCGGGGTTGAATACACAACACATCTTGCAATATCCCCGACCCCTCACCCCTCACTCACCACCACCCCCACCCGCGCATCATGCCCCTGCGTCGGCACAGCCTCCACCACCTGGCACCCAAAGCAGACCCCCACACGCCTGCGCACTTCCACGCCCACCAAGTAGCGGTCATAAAACCCACCCCCGCGCCCCAAGCGCCCGCCGGTGCGGTCAAACGCCACCCCCGGCACCAGCACGACATCAATCAACCCCGCCTCCAGCACCGCTGAGCCAGGCTTGGGCACGCGCACGCCCTTGCTGCCGAGCAACAAATCCCCGGGCCAGTCGCGCACGCACCCCGCCTGCATCGTCCGCGCTTCCCAGTCGATCATCGGTGCCGCGACCTGCACGCCCGAGGCGATCAACTGTTGCGCAAATGGCGAGATATCCGGCTCACCTTCCATCGGGCAATAACAGAGCACGCTCTTGGCCTGCCGGACCATCTCCAGCCCCGCAAGACGCTCAACGATCGCTGCCGAGGCGCTGGCCCGCTCCGCAGCCGAGAGCGCAAGCACCCGTGCTTGCACGTCTGGGCGAAGGATGCCTTTGGGATCAACCATGCGCAAGTCAGTGGAGTTACCGGGTCGGTTGGGGAGTCCGGTTCCAGCGTAGCCCGAGCAGGAACCCCTCCTGCGTGATGGTGCAGCGCAGCACCGTCCCGGCCTTATGGGGCATCGGGATGCCGTGGGTGGTCAAGGTCAGTTTCGTCCCCGGTTCGAGGGCTTTTTCACACAGGCAGCCAAGGCCCGTGTGGCTGACATCGCGCAGCAGGAGGCGCGCAAGGCCGAGTCGATCGTCGCCGTGCGTGAACATCGCCGTGGCCTGCTCTTGGCAGGCCTTGCGCGGGCTTCGCCGGCGGTCGAGCTGGAGCTGCTCAAAGTTCAACGGCCGCGCCTCGATCTGCGAGGTGGGCAAGGGTCGGTGTGAATGCAGACTGGACATACCAAAGGCCTCCGATAGCTACGCGGCAACGAGTGTCCGCATAACCACCTTCGGCCCGCCAACACGCCAACTCCAGCCCGAGGGCTAACTTGTCAGCAGGTTGTAGTAGACAATGCACCGCAACGCCGAGAATCCGTCCGTCCACCGGATCTTCTTCCCCTCCGCGTACGTGCGCCCGGCATAACTGACCCCCACCTCATACACCCGCGCAGGGGCCACCCCACCCGCTGCGGGCAGACGCGAACGGGCTATCTTGGCGACCAACTCCGGCTCGATGCCGAACCGATCCTCCTGCAAGCGCAGTTGTTGCGCTACGGGGCGTGTGAAGGCCTTGAGGCAGCACTCGATGTCCGTTAGGTTTAGGTTTGTCAGCACGTTGCTGGCCAGGGTGATCCCCCGGTTGGCCACGGCGTGCCAAAAGTAGAGGACCCGGTGTGTGTCGCCGAGGAATCTGGACCCGATCACCGCGTCGGCCCGCCCGTCGAGGATCGGGGCGAGGACCCGGGCGTGGTCGGCCGGGTCATACTCCAGGTCGGCGTCGTGGAGGATGAACGCATCGCACCCGGCTTGCAGGCCCTGTGCCAGCGCGGTGCGGATCGCAGCACCCTTGCCCCGGTTGCTCTCGTGCAGGATGGGGCGGACGACCAGCGATTCATCACCCCACCCGGTGGCTTGCTCTACCAGTTTGCGCGTCCCGTCGGTTGAGCCGTCGTCGACCAGGAAGGCTGTGCGCCGCAGAGGCTCGCCGAGGTGGTCAACGGGTGGCGGGGTTGCGCGCAGGCGTTCGATGGACCGTTCAAGCAGCCCGGCCTCGTTGTAGACCGGGATGAGCACGCCCAGGTGCATGAGGATTGACGGTAGGTTATCCCGCGGGGTGCGTGCCCGGAAGCTTGCGCGGCACCGTGTTGCCGGCGGTATGCTCTGGGCATGTTCCCGAGCGCAGAAACCTGGGGGGTAGTGGCGGATATCGCCCTGATCTTTGGCCTGCCCTTTGGCGTCACGGCCTTTCTCCTGGAGCGGACCAAGCAGCGGCAGGTCGAGCAGGAAGAAATCTACCAGCGCCTCAGCGATGAATACACCGCCTTCATGCGCCTGGTCATCGATAACAGCGACCTGCGCCTGCTGCGGGCCCCGGCACCGGGGGCCGACGGGTCAGAACTGACCGAAGAGCAGCTCGAACGCCGGACGGCGTTCTTTTCCATCCTCGTTGCCCTCTTCGAGCGTGCCTATTTGCTTGTCTACGACGATCGCATGAGCAAAGGAACCGCACGCCTGTGGCACAGCTGGGAAGACTTCATGCGCGACTGGTGCAAGCGGGCAGACTTCCGCTCCTCGCTGCCCATGCTCTTGCAGGGGGAAGATGAGGAGTTTGCCAAGCACCTGGCGAGGCTGGCGGTCTTGGAGGCCAAGTCGCAGGGTCAGAAGCCGCCGGACTTGCGGGGGTTTGGTGTGGGTGCTGATGGGTGATGGTGGCAGGTGCTTTTAGCCTGCACCGTTGGGAGCCAGAACGATTTTGGGGATCGGCTAGTTATTCTCTCTGGCGATGAGCAGGACGGTCATGTCGTCCTGCGGGGCCAGCGAGCCTGGGGACTTGTCCAGTTGGCTCTGGATGTCGGCGATGGCCGAGGCTGGGTCCCCTGCGCTGTGGCGGATGGCGCGGATGAGGAAGTCCTCGACGCAGTGCGTGCCGACGACGCACTCGATGCCATCGGTGTAGAGGGCCAGCATCTGCCCTTTGCCGAGGTTTGCGAGCTCCTGGCCGAAGGTCGCGTCGTCAAAGACGCCCAGCACCGGGCCGGTGCTTTCGATGTGTGTGGCGTGGCCGGTGGGGCCGACGACGAGCGCGGTCGGGTGCCCGGCGGAGGCCAGGAGGAGTTCGCCGGTGTTGGTGTTGAGCAGTGCGCAGACGGCGGTGGCAAAGCGAGTGGTTTCAGAGTCGGGCTGGAGGAGGAGGTGGTTGAGTTTTTCCATCGACTCAAAGGGTGGGATGAGCCGGTAGCTGTGGGTGTCGGTCTGCTTCATGGTGGTGCTGTTGGCGATGAGCATGGAGTACATCGCCGCCGAGACGCCGTGGCCCATGGCGTCGGCGAGGACGACGCCGATGTGCTTCTCGTCGATGCGGAGGAACTTGTAGACGTCCCCGGAGACGTACCACGCCGGGCGGTAGAGGATGCCGATCTTGATGCCGGGGATGGTCAGTTCATCGCTGCGCATGACCTCGCGCTGGAGTTTGGCGGCCAGCAGCAGTTCGCCGTCAAGCTTGCTGACGAGCTGCTGCGCCTGCCGCTGTGCCCCTTGGCGTGCGTTGAGTTCGGTCTGCAACTCGCGGACAACCCCCTGGCGGTCGGCCATGCCCATGAGCATCGAGCCGAGGCACGCGTGCGGGCGTCCGTCGTGGTGCACGAGCAGGCCCATCGATGCGACGGCCGGCGCCAGGTGCGCGTGGCTGGCCGGGAGCACGCACACGCCACCCCCGGCGTGCTCGCGGACGCTCGCGCACACCCGGCGTATCTCCTGCTCCTGGCTACTTGGGTCAACAAGAACGCACGCAACATCGGCCCGGCCAAGTGCTGCGAAGGCTTGCGTATCAACTGTCGCGGCCTCCCACGAGACCCACTGCGGGGTCGGGGCACCACCGCCAGCACCACCCCCACCAGCGGCACCGTTAATCTGCCCGGGCCACGTCGGTGCCAGAAGCCCATCCCACCAGGCCTTAGCCAGCGCGGCAGACGACTTGCTGACAACCACCACGCTCATGGCCGCCAGGCCCTCAATGTGAGCACCCCCGGCCAGCGTTGGTGCGTGCGGGTTGTCGGTCTGCATCGGCGAGCGCATGGGTGGCCCCGGTCAGTTCGGCGATCCATCAGAGGTCAGGAGTGCAAGCATCGACCACCCACCCGTGCGCCCGCAGAAGACCAGCAGACCCCGGCGTGCGTTCTCCCCGTCTGTGCCGACGGTGCGCGTTGGGGAGGAGTTATTGGCCGTGGAGATTGGCAATAGGGAATGGGCAATGGGCAACAGGCGCGGGTGGTGTAATGCGGCAAGGTATGGACTACCACGCCTATAGCCTATTCCCGCTCCCCCTATCCTCCCGCGTGCTTGACGTTTTCTTGCGAGACCCGCTTGTGCAGCAGCTGGCCGGCTTGGCCGTGCGCGATAAGCGTGTTGTTTGCCGGGGGAGTGTTGGCGCCAGCAGCACGTATCTGACGGCAGCATTGCACACCCTCACCGGGCGCACGCTGGTGCTGGTCTTGGCGCACACCGACGACGCCGACTGCGCGTACGACGAACTGCGCTCGCTGAACATCCCCGCGCAGCGCTTCCCCGCGCTCGAAGTGCTCCCCGGCGAGTCGGGGATCTCGCTGGATGCCCTGGCCGAGCGGCTTGGCACGGTGCGTGTGCTGGAGCGTTGGCGTCAGCCCGACGCGCCGGGCGGGGTGCTCGTCGCGCCGATCGCCGCGCTTATGCAGGCCGTGCCCGCGTTGACGAGCCTCGACAGTCTGCAGCGTGTGCTGCGTGCAGGCGAAGAGCTCAAATCCGGCCCGGCAGGCCTGGCGCGCTGGCTCGACAGTGCCGGGTATGCCCGCGTGCCAACGGTCGAGGAGCCGGGCCACTTTGCCGTGCGGGGCGGGATCGTGGATATCTTCCCCCCGGGCGACGCCGGCGCGAGCAGCGCGCAGGACTCGCCAGATGCATCCCTTGGCGGCGTGCCGGTGCGGGTCGACTTTCTTGGCGACACGATCGACAAACTCCACGAGATCGACCTGGCCAGCATGGGCGTGGATCGACAAATCCACTGCGTGCAGCTCGTTTGCGCACGCGCGGACCTGATCCAGAGCGACAAGAACACCGTCCAGCTCGCCTCGCTGCTGCCCGCCGGGTCGATCGTGCTGCTGAGCGAACTGCTGGAGATCACCGAGCAAGGGCGTGGCTACTTTGAGCGTGTGCACGAGAGCGCGGGGATCTTTGGCCCGCCGGCGGTGCTGGCCGCGCTCGGCAAAAACGCCGGGTGCACTATCGAGGCCGGCACGCTCGGCATCGCCCCCGGCGGGGCCATCGACCTGCCCGTGCGCCCCGTGCCAGCGCTCAGCCAGGACATCGCCCAGGCCGTCGGCGAAGTCGGCGAGCTCGCCCTGCTCACCGCGGGCCAGACGATCATCACCTGCACAAGCCAGGGTGAACTCGACCGCCTCGGCGAACTCATCACGCAGTTCGCCCCGCGGGCTGCCGGTCGCATCACAGGCGTGCTGCGGTACGTCCACCAGGGCTTTACGTGGGAAGCCGGCCAGGTCAACGGCCAGCCGTTGACGCACCTGCTCTTGCCCTACGCCGAGCTTTTGCACCGCTTCACTGCACGCCGGCATGGTCGTGGGCCGAGGCTGCGTGCCGGGCGCGCGATGGACACGTTCCTGGAGCTGCAAGTCGGCGACTATGCCGTGCATCAGGAGCACGGCATCGCGCGCTTCACGGGCCTGGTCTGGCTCCAGGCGCGCGACGTCAAACGGACCATCGACGACCGCCTGACCGGCCTGACCCCTACCGCACAAAGCCAAGAAGAGCCGCTCGAGCACCTGGTCCTTGAGTTCGCCGGTGGGGCCAAGCTTTATGTGCCAGCGACCAAGATCGACCTGATCAACAAGTACATCGGCGGCTTCCGTGGCAAGCCGCCGCTGTCAACACTCGGGGGCGAACGGTGGAAGAATCAGAAAAACCGCGTCGGCCAATCGGTGCGCGAGCTTGCCGCGGAGCTGCTGCGCGTGCGTGCCGCACGCGCGCAGCTGCCGGGGATCACCTACCCAGCCGACACCGATTGGCAACGCCGGTTTGAGGACGAGTTTGCCTATCAGGAGACCGACGACCAGCTCGCGGCGATGGCCGAGATCAAGCGCGACATGACCAGCCCGCGCCCGATGGATCGTCTCTTGTGTGGCGACGTGGGCTTTGGCAAAACCGAGCTGGCGATCCGAGCCGCGTTCAAGGCCGCGGAGGCGGGCAAGCAGGTTGCCGTGCTTGTGCCGACGACCGTCCTAGCCGAGCAGCACGAGCGGACGTTCAAGGGCCGCCTGGCCGACTATCCCTTCGGCGTCCAGAGCATCTCTCGTTTCAAGACCGGCGCCGAAGAAACACAGATTCTTGCCGAGCTTGCCCAGGGGAAGGTCGACATCATCATCGGCACGCACCGGTTGCTCTCCAAGGACGTGCGCTTTGCCGATCTTGGCGTGGTCATCATCGACGAGGAACAGCGCTTCGGCGTCGAGCACAAGGAGCGTCTGCTGGCCCTGCGCCTGACGGCCGACATCCTCACGCTCAGCGCCACGCCCATCCCGCGCACTTTGCACATGAGCATGCTGGGCCTGCGCGACATCAGCAGCCTGACAACGCCACCGCTGGACCGCCGGGCCGTGGTTACCGAGGTCATCCCAAAGAACCCGATCCGCCTGACGCAGATCATCGCCCGCGAACTCGCCCGCCAGGGGCAGGTTTTCTACGTCCACAACCGCGTGCACGACATCCTCAGCGTCGCCGACGACGTGCAACGCCTGGCCCCCGGCGCCCGCATCGCCGTGGGGCACGGGCAGATGGGCGATGCCGAGCTTGAGCGCGTGATCCTCTCGTTCGTGCGTGGGGAGGCGGACATCCTCGTCTGCACGACGATCATCGAGTCGGGGATCGATATCCCCCGCGCCAACACGATCATCATCGAGGACGCCGACCGCTTTGGCCTAGCCGACCTGCACCAACTCCGCGGCCGGGTTGGGCGTTCCAAGCACCGCGGCTACTGCTACCTTCTGCTGCCCGAGGGCCGCCCGCTCAAGGACCACGCCAAGGCGCGCCTCAAGGCGCTCGAAGAGTTCTCGATGCTCGGCGCTGGCTTCAAGATCGCGATGCGCGACCTGGAGATCCGCGGCGCGGGGAACATCCTCGGCCCCGAGCAGTCCGGGCACATCGCCGCGGTGGGGTACGACATGTACTGCCGGCTGCTGGACCGTGCCGTCAAAGACCTCCGCCAGGAGCAGACCGAAAGCCCGAGCCAAACCACCATCGACATCGGCATCTCGGGGTGGATCCCCCGCACCTACATCCCCAGCGACCTGCGCCGCCTGGAGGCCTATCGCCGGCTCGCCCTCTGTGGCAACGAGGAGGAGCTGGCCAAGGTCCACCAGGACTTGGCCGGTGCCTATGGCTCGATCCCCGATCCTGCCGCACGCCTGCTCGACCTGGCCGCGCTGCGTATCGCCGGTCGAAACCTCGGCATCAAAGGGATTGCCGTGCGCGACCGCGACGTCCTCTTCCGCACCACCAACGCCGCCGCTACAACTGCGGCACTGCAAGGTGCGCCGATCGGCGCGACCGGCTGGAAAGTAACAACGCTCCCACCCAAAGAGCCGGGCCAGACCGCCGAGGTGTATCTGCGCCCAGACAACCCCGCCGGCCTGGAACCGCAGACGCTCCTGGCCGTCCTCCGCCGGCGCCTGGGCACGCAAGGGACCACCGCACCCACGCCGGCGGCGATCCCCACACCATCAATCAAAAAACCGGCGCTTCCCAAGGGCGGACCCCCGGCGATGAGCGCCTCACTCAAAGCCCTCCGCAAAGACCTCCGCCGAAGATAACAATATCTTAGAACCCCTCCCCTGAGGGGAGGGGCAGGGGTGGGGTCGGCTTCGGGTAGTGCAGGCTTCCAGCCTGCGCTGCTAACAGATTCCACCACAGAAGCACTGAGGCACCGAGAAGACAAGGGGCTAGCTTCTTTGCTGCGCTAACAACCCTGCAGTTCTCGGTGCCTCTGTGCCTCAGTGGTCAAGAGACTCTGCCAAGGTCAAACCATTCGCCGGCTTACTTCCGCACCCCTTCCACGGCCACAACCAGGTCGATCTCATCAGACAACCCCTTGCCGACGAGGTAAGTGTTCCCAAAGTCTGTGCGCTTGATGGTGAACCGCGCCTCAAAGCCCTGCAGCGTCGAGCCTGGCTCGCGGCCGGGGCCTTGGCCTGTGAACTCCAGGCGCGCGGTCACCGGCTTGGTCACGCCACGGAACGTCAAATCCCCGGCTAGGTCAAAGAAATTCTCCCCACCTGAGGCCTTGATCAGCTTGGTGCTCTTGAACGTGATGGTCGGGAACTCTTTGACGCTGAAGAAGTCCGGCCCAAGCAGGTGCTTGTCCCGGTCGGGGTTGTTGCTATCAACACTCCCGGCCTGGATCGTCAGGTCGATGGTGCTCTTGTCCGGATTTGCCGGGTCGATCAAGAACGAGCCCGCGGCCTTGTCGAAGGTGCCCCAGAAGTACGCCACGTTCATGTGCTTGACGCGGAAGACCACCGACGTATGCACCGGGTCAACCGTGAACGCCCCCGCGCTCGGCGCAGCCGGGGCGTTCTGAGCCGTCGCCGGCGTCCCGGCCCCCGACCCCACCATCAACCCCCCGGCCAGCAGGCCCGCACCAGCAACCAGCCCGGCCGAGAGCAAACGACCACGACGCGCGAAGATACCCATTGTGAACTCCTGCAACGAACTTTGGTGAACCGAACCAGCACAACCATACCACGCCATGCCCTGTCTCACGCCCGGCGATCGGTGGGCATTCAGGTAAGTCTACACGCTCGGGCCTGGATTTGGAGTTTTCCACCGGTTGTCCACAATTGCCCAGCGATGGGTTTATCCAAAGTCAAGCCCACCCCAGGCAGACCCCCGCAACCGACACACACTCCCCCATCGCTCCCCAATCCACCTGTGCCCAACCTGTCGTAACTTGCCTGGAAAGTATGCAAACAACCTGTGCACAACCGCTCGGCTGCCGTCGGCAAAGCCCCCTACGCGGGCCGGCTCAACCGCCAGGGCCGCGCTGCCGACAACACCGAGCCAACGGTTATCCACACGTTTACCAACACCACCGACCCCCCTCTTTACACGATCTTTACCGAGTCAGACGCCGATCCGCCCCCGGCTGTGCACATGCCGACACCCACCTGTATTACAACAGCAAGGATCTCTTTGTTGTTCTATAGATAGACCCCCCGTCTACCCACGGGCCCTGGCCCGGCCCTGGCACGCTTGGCACCAGACCGTCGTCCGGCCGGCGACGAGCGCCGAGCGGAGGGCACGACCGCACCTCAGGCACTCTTGCCCTGCACGCCCATACACGGCGTGCCGGTCTGAAAAACTCCCCGCACGCCCCTGGGCGTCGGCGTAGGTGCCAACGGTGCTCCCCCCCAATGCGATCGCTTCGGCTAAGACCTCCCGGATGTGCTTGGCAAGCAGTTCGCACCCAGCATCGGTAAACCTCACGCACGGCGTGCGCGGATCAACGCCCGCCCGGCAGCAAGCCTCATCAGCATAAATATTCCCCACCCCAGCCAGCACAGACTGGTCCAACAGCGCCACCTTGATCGCCCGCCGTTGCCCCCTGATCCCCTCGGCCAACGCTGCCCCCGTGGCCGTCAGCGCGTCGGGCCCAAGCCCACGCCAAGCACCCCCTTCGATCCTGGCCCAGTCATCGACCAGGATCACCCCGCCGAACCGGCGCGGGTCGTCAAAGAGCATGGTGCACGCACCTACACGGGTTTCCAGCGACCAGAGCACGTGCATGTGCTGGCCGGGGGGTGTTGGCATCTCTGCCGCGATGCGCACCTGCCCGGACATCCCCAGGTGGATGACGATCCCCCGCCCAGAGTCGGCCCCCAGCAAGAGTTGTTTGCCCCGGCGGACCAACTGCACGATCGTCGTGCCGACGAGCAGGTCAGATGGGGCGATCGCTTGCGCACCACGATCATCACGAGCACCCGCAGAGCGGCGACGCAACTGCCCGTGCGTGATGACATCACCCCGGCGGACGTTGACGCCCAGCACACGGGCGCCGACGATCCAGGGCACCAGCGACCGCCGAACTGATTCGACCTCGGGCAACTCGGGCACGGCTAATGGTGCCCCCGCCCAGCGGCCCGGTCCACCAGTGCGGGTATGAAAACCCCCCGGGCCGTCTGGCCCGGGGTTGGTGTTTAGGTGTTAGTTTTTCAGGGGTGAGGGTGAGGTTTTTTCATGGCCTCGGCCCTCGGCCCTCGGCCCTGCTCCCTCACCCCTCTGTCAGCACCCGGCGAAGAAGCGGTTGAGGAAGACGATGATGTCGTCGGCAGTCAGTTCGTTGTCGAGAGCCGTGGTGTTCTGGCCCGGGCCGGAGACGTTGGAGAGCAGGTCGTTGGCGAAGAAGCGGTTGAGGAAGACGATGATGTCGTCGGCGGTCAGTTCTTCGTCGATGGCCGTGGTGTTCTGGCCTGGCCCGGAGACGTTGCTGGGGTTCGGGCAGGCGTTGCCCGGGAGGTTTGTGCGCACGTTGACGACGCGGTCGCCGGTGGACGCGGCACGGGTGGTCGGGAGCGTAAGGCTGAAGTCGGAGGTGTTGTAGGTGGTGTTGTAGGTTGAGACGGCCAGGTAGTAGGTGCCCGCGATGAGCCTCCCGTTGCGCCCATTGCGGTCGACGTCGACAACGGAGGTCCCCGTCGGCACGGCGGGGCGGACGGGGGTGGTGCTGCCGAAGGAGAGGGCCGAGCGCCGGTCGCTGCCGCTGTCGTCATCGTTGCCCAGCAGCGCACCGATGCTGGAGTAGAGGCCAATCTCAGTATCAACAAAGTTGCCCATGGTGGGCGCGACGCCCGGGCCGGTCCCCTCGGTGTCGATGTCGACATAGAAGGTGTTGGTGGCGTTGACCTCGCCGGCGATGGCGAACGAATACCACTTGGCGTCGTTGCCGTTGACGACGGTGTGTGTGCGTGTGGTGACGGCCTCGGCACCCGGGGTGCTCGTGCCGAGAAGCCCGATGGCCTCGACCCCGCTCGGGGGCGTGGCGTCGGCGATCGAGGGGCTGAAGGTGCGGATGGTGGTCGTTACGTCCCCGCTCTGGGTGGTGCTCAGGCCGGTTACGGCAAACTCGGCCGCGAAGGTGGGGGCCCCGCCGGGTGCAACGGCTAGGTAAAAGGTGCCTGCGAGCAGCTCGCCGTCGCGGCCCGCATAGGGCAGGCCATCGCCCGGCGCGGGGCGGTTGTCGGCGCCGAAGGTGAGCGTGCCGAGCAAGCCGCTGCCGTCGGACGAGTCGATCACAGCAAGTGTGCCGTTGCTGTTGTAGAGGCCGATGGAGGTGTCCAGCAAGGTTGGGGAGGTGCTGGACCCTTCGGTGTCGATCTGCAGGGCCGAGTTGGAGAGGGCATGGATCGGCGTTGTCAGCGAGAAGACGTACCACTTGACCGAGCCGACGGGGATGGTCTCGGTGTCCGTCGCGGTAGAGTTGCCGTCGATGTTGCCGAGGCTCTCGCTTGCGGGTGGCGGGACGGGCTCTGTCGGCGCGGCGGTCGCCCAAGCGCGGACGCGCACCGTGGTGCTGCCCGCGTTCAGTGAGCCGGCGGCGGGCTGCGTGTTGAAGGTGGTCGCGTGCGTGGTGCTGCTGCCGGTGCCCACGGCCAGAAAGTAGGTGGTGTTTGGCCCGACGTTCCCGGTGGTGCCTGATGTATTCCCGTCCTGCCCGGCAAAGCGAGCGGCATCGCCCGTGCTGTTGCGCCGGCCCGTGCCGTAGCTGAGCTGGCTGAGTTCCTCGGGGCCGTCGGTGTCATCGCTGTCGATGAGCGTGCCCGTGGCGTTGTAGAGGGCGATGTCGGTGTCGTTGATGGGCAGGAGGTTGGTGCCCGTAACATCGATGTCCAGCGCGCCGGTGGCGTCAAAGGCGGGGGTGGTGAAGGTGAACCACTTGACGTCGCTGATGTCGATGCTCTCGGTGGCCGTGGCCCACGCGCCGCCGTTGACGAGGTTGATGGGCGTAGCCGGCGGGGACTGGTTCGGTGCGCCTGCGGTGTAGTAGCGGACGCGGAGGTTGGCGGTGCCCGCGTTGGCCACGGGCGGGAGGGTGATGTAGCCGGTCTGGAAGGTTGCCGGGGCGGCGGTGGTGGCATCGCCACCGACGACGGCGACGTAGTAGCGTGCGGGCGCGCCCAGGCCGCTGGCGGTGCCATCGCGCCCGTTGAAGCGGACGCCGGAGCTGCTGTACGCGCCGATGAGGGCCCCGGGGCCGTAGGAGAGGGCCGAGAGCAGCCCGGTGCCGTCGTTGTTGTCCTGGTCTTCCACGGCCGTGGTTGTGGTGCGGTAGAGCGCGATGGCCGTGTCGTTGGCCGGCACGAGCGCGGACCCCTCGGTGTCGATATCCACGACGCTGCCGGTGGGCATGGTGGGCAGGTCAAAGAAGAACCATGCCGTCCCCCCGGTCGGGAGGGCCTTGGTGGCCGAGTTCCAGACGCCCTCGGTCAGGGCGACCTGCACGGCATCAGTGGGGGGACTCAGGAACGAGACCGTCAGGGTCTGCAGGGTGCTGTCGATGCCCGCAAAGTTGCCTGTGTCCCAGGCGCGCAGCGTCCACGTGCCGCCGCTGGGCACCGCCGCGTTCATGAACGCGGTCGCCTCGGCGGTGCTCGACGACTGGGTCGCGGTTGCCCACGGCTGAATGATGGCGCTGACCGTTACGCCATCGGGGGCGACGAGCTGGAACCTTGCCCGGCTGAGCGGGTTGACGTTCGAGTTGGCCGTCGGGCTGGCGGTGCGACCGGTGCCCACGGCTGAGAGGCGGACGAGGCGGACGGTATCGCCAGCCGCGGCGGCGAAGGTCCGCGTCGCCGGGGCCGTGGATGGGCCATCGACATCGACATTCGCTAAGGTGAAGTTCTGCTGCGGGCCGGGGTTGGCGCCCGTCGGGGGCGCGCCGTCGTCGAGGGTGAAGGTGATCGTGTCCCACCTCGCGTCGATGGTGGTGGTCATGCCGTTGAAGAGCTCAAAGAACCTAAACGACCACTCACCCGCGGTGGTAAACGAACCGACCGGGATGACAAACGCCCCCGAGGGGATCGTCTCGGTGCCCGGCACGTTCGTGGTGATCGGCCTGCAGATAAACGGCTGGCCCGACGGGGGCGTGATGAGGATCGCCGCCTCACTGTGCTGCGTCGCATCGATCAACTTGGTGATGCTCCCCGAAACCGTCAGGTACGTCGCGTTGTACGCCCCGGCACCGTCGCTGCCGGCGAAAGTGGCCGTCAGCGTCGTGGTGTCCGGATCGTTGATCAACCCCTGCGAGGGGACCGTCGTGAATGTAACGCTCTCACGAGGTGCAGCCGAGAGGCTCGTTGCCAAGCCGGCAACGGCTATGAGAGCCAGCCTCTTTGAGTTCTTCATGTCTGCTCTCTCTGCACTACAGGGTGAACAAGGGAGGAACACCCCCGGCCACAAGGCTCGCATCGGGAGCACCCAAGATAATAGAGGTTCCATACAAATGCAACCAAAACGAAAGAAACCTTGTTAGCACTCTGTACGCGCAGCACATACCCGAGCAAGCCGGCATCGGCGTTGACGGTGCCCATTGCAGCACCCCCCAGCCGTCTACTCAATCCCTGGCCGGGGTCACGACCAAAAGGCCGAGCAGCTCGGCGTCGGTCTGCAGTTGCAGTTGGACGAGTTTGTCGGGTGGTTGCGTCGAGAAGAAGCCCCCGGCATTGAAGGGGGTGTTGTGCTTGTCCAAGAACGTCCGCAGGTCCAGGGTTACCCGCTGGGCCGGTGCGATCGGCTCGATGGTGCGCGACCACCACTGATTCGCCCACAGCCGGCCGGTGAGGGTCAGGTCCGTGGTGTTGGTCATGGTGATATCCGTGCCGGTGCGCGTTACCTGGATGTCCAGTGTGCGGGTCTGTTTCAGGTCCGCCGGCAAGGGTGTGCCGTCGACCAGGGTCTTCTCGCCCGAGGTGCACCCGGCTAGGGCCAGTGCGCCCAGCAGGGCGATGCCCCAGAGGGTGCGGGCGGGGCATGTGCGGGTGGGTAGGCGGGCGGGTTGTGGCGTGGCCATAACCATACTATGACGGCGATGTCTGAACGAGGCAACAACGCCACGCCCCCGGCCCCGGCTATCGCCCCAGGCGGCGAGGGGATCGACCCGGCCCAGGTTGCCCGGGAACTGGGCCGCGTGGGGATGGACGTGCGCATCACCGGGCACGTGCCGGGCTTTGACGCGCCGTTTTTTCAGGCCGGGCTAGCCGGGTACAGCGACGCGGCGATGCGGATCATCGCCCGCCGGCACGGCGCGCCGTTGGCCGTGACAGAGGCTCTGCTCGACCGGATGCTCTTGGGTGGCGGGCATGGGTTTGACAAGGCTGATCTGGAGTTGCTCGGCGACGCGCTGCCGTGCTCGCACGAGGACCAGCCGTTGTGCGGGCAGATCATCGGCAGCGACCCCGATGAGATGGCCGCGGGTGCGCTGAAGATGATCGAGCAGTCCAGCCGGGGGGATAAGGCATACCGCCTGATGGCCTATGGCGACGCGCCGGGTCCACGCAGCACCGACCCGCGCTGCCGGGATGGGTCAAAGGTGGGCGCGGTCGCGCCGCTGCCGAGTGCTCCGGTGCAAGTGTGCGAGGAGGACTGCACACCCGAGGCGCTGCTGGCGCTGGAGCACCCGCAGGTGCCGGGGGCGTATGACCCGAGGGAGGTCTTTGCCTCCACCGGCGTGCGCCGCGCGGGTGGTGGGCCGGTGCCTGTGCCTGGGGCGCGATCGGCAACGCTCTCGTACGCGACGATCGACGTGAACCTGGCCTGCCCGGTCAAGAAGATCGACAGCAAGAGCCGGGGCGGGCACTGGTTGCGGTTCCCTGCCGGGGCGATCGAGATTCTGCGGGCGGTGCGGCAGGCGGTGCCGGCGGGTGTGCCGTGCACGGTCAAGCTCCGGCGTGGATACGACGACACGCCGGAGATGGCGCGCAACTTTGAGGAGATCTTCGCGGCCAGTTACGAAATGGGATATGCCTGGGCGACGGTGCACGCGCGGACCGTCGAGCAGAAGTACCTTGGCCCGTCGCGGTGGACGTTCCTGCGCGATCTGTGCGAGCGTTACCCCGACAGGCCCATCCTCGGCTCGGGGGACGTTTGGGACGTGCACGACATTTTTAGGATGATCGCCTACACGGGTGTGAGCGCGGTCTCAGTGGCGCGGGGGTGCATCGGCAACCCGTGGATATTCCGGCAAGCCCGGCAGATGCTCGCCGGGCAGGCACCGACGGCACCGACGCTGGCCGAGCAGCGTGCGGTGCTGCTAGAGCACTTCGCCCTGTCGATGGCCCTCAACGGCGAGAAGCACGCCGGGCGCATGATGCGCAAGTTTGGGATCAAGTTTGCACAGCACCACCCCAAAGGTGAACAGGTGAAGTTGGAGTTTGCCCGCGTGAGCACGCTGGAGCAGTGGCGTGGGTTGCTGGATGCGTGGTACGCCGAGGGGGTGGCGGATGGCGTGGGGTGAGAATCGGATGCTCGGCTCGGAGAGTCGGGGTACCCGGCGATGCTCGGCTCGGAGAGCCGATCTACCCGTGGGATCTACCCGTGGGGTTTATTTGCCGGCCAGCACGCGGCGCATCGCGCGGATCGTCCCCTCGCTGACGTGGTGCTCAAGACCCTCGGCGTCCAACGCCGCGGCACGCGGCGGGACGCCGATGTGCAGCAGGAAGCGCAGTACCACCTCGTGCTTCTCCTGCGTTCGGCGGGCCAGCCGCCTGCCCGCAGGGGTGAGCGTCAGAGGCCGGCGCGGGCCCGGGTCGATCAGGCCCGCCTCGCGCAGACGCCCCGCAGCACGCGTAACCGTTACGTGCGAAACGCCCATGTGCCGGGCAAGGTCGCAGATTCGGCACAAGCCCGCGCGGGCGATGATCGCGGCGACGGCCTCGACATAATCCTCGGCACGCTCGGCCCGGTGTGCCGCGCGCACCGCTAGGAAGCGACGCGACTGCTCAAGCTCGGCCCGGTCAGATGCCATCGGGGGATTATGCGCGGCGGGCGCGCGATTTCCAACCAGAAGAGTTTTACTCCAGAGGCCCTTAGGACCCAGATGTGGTGACTCATCGGGATAACTCAGAGGGTTGAGACTGGCGATAGGAAATCGTCGTGGGATCTATCCCCATCCCCACATGCCTTCGGCCCCAACGGGGCCGCGGGGTCTAGCCACGGGTGAAGCCCGCGCTTTTGCGGGCGCAACCCGTGGAAGCTCCTCTCCACGGGTTCCGGCGGGGGAGCCTCGCCTCCACCTGTGGCTACAACCCGCAACCCCTTCGGGGTTGAAGTCGCTGGAAGCCGCACGCAGCATCTCCTCCGCGTTCCTACGCCAACTTTCGCACACTCCACGAACCTCTTTTCTCGGGTGCTTTATGTGGGCCAACCCCACCCCTGCCCCTCCCCTCGGGGGAGGGGTTCCTGATGGATCTTGGCCGGCGCGTACCCTCATGGTCGTATGTCGAATCCTTATGATGTCGAGCTTCCTCCCCCGATCCCCGCGCTGCCCGGCGTGGTGGCGACCCGGCCGCATGTTGATGATGTCATCGACCTGCTCGCCCTGGCCCTGACCAACGCCGCCGTCGAGTGTGCACGGGCCTTCGGCGAGTTTCACCTGGCGCTCTCGGGTGGCAGCACGCCGATGCCCCTCTACCGCAGGCTGATGCTCGACCCGAGTTACCGCCACCTGCCGTGGGACCGCACGCACCTCTGGATCGTCGACGAACGCCGCGTGCCCTTTGACGACCCGCAGAGCAACTACCGGCAGATACACGAGCTGCTCGTCGAAGACTCCGGCATCCCCAAGTCGCAGGTCCACCCGATTGAGGCCATGCGTCCCGACGCCGACCGACACTACGAAAACGAGCTCCGCCAAGCCCTGGACTGGCGGCGGAGCAACCAAGACCGCCTGGACTTTGTCGTTCTGGGCATGGGTGCCGACGGGCACACCGCCAGCCTCTTCCCACGCTCACGCGCGCTCCGCGATGCCTCGTCGCCCCCCAGGGACGTGCTGATCAACACCGGCCCGGAAGTTACGCCACCCGAGCGGGTTACGATGACGCCACATTTGCTTAACGGGGCCAGGCAGTTGGCGGTGCTTGTCTGTGGCCAGGGCAAGCGGCAGACCATCGCCAAGGTCGCCGCCGCCAGCAGGCTCGGCCAGCACGACATCACCCTGGCCGCCGATGAACTGCCGATCCTCTCGATCCAACCCTCGGCGGGGACGCTGACGTGGTACCTCGACCACGCCGCGTGCCCGCGGGCAAACACATGAACATCCCCACACCCAACCCGGCCATCACCTTTGGCGTCCTCTTCGAGGACGAGCACCTGATGGTCGTACACAAGCGTGCCGGCCTGGTTACCCAGCCGGGCAAGGGGCACGAGGACGACGCGCTCCTCAACGGCATCTGCGCCCACCGCGACGGCAAAGTCGGCAAGATGCTCGCACGCCTCGGCGAGCAGCGCGACTTCGGCCTCCTGCACCGCTTGGACCGCGAGACCTCCGGCCTGCTCTGCGTCGCGCTCTCGCCAGCCGCGTACGATGGGATGCGCGAACAGTTTGAGGGTAAAGAAGTTCGTAAGTTTTACTGGGCCATCACGGTCAAGGCCCCCCTCCAGCCGGCGGGGGTTATAAGTAGGCCGATCCTGGAGATCGAGCCGAAGAAACAGGGGGACAAAAAACTCGCCAAGATCAACCCCGCTGGCAAGCCCTCGGCCACGGCGTTCCGCGTGCTCGCAATCTCACCCAACGGCGCGGTCGTCGAGTGCCGGCCACTCACCGGCCGGCTGCACCAGGTCCGCGTCCACCTCAACAGCATCGGCTGCCCGATCGTCGGCGACGGGCTCTACGCCCCCAAAAAAGTCTCGGCACTCTCCCCCCGCCTAGCCCTGCACGCCTGGCGCTTGGCCTTCACCCACCCGATCACCGACACGCCGATTGATTGCCGGAGTGAGTTCCCGAAGGACCTGCGGGGGGTGTTGCGAAAGTTGAAACTGGTGGCGCCGGATGGGGTGGCGGCGGGGGTCTGAGGTGGTGGGTGAGGGCGGGTCAGCGTGGGGTGGCGAGTTATCCACCATCTATCCACAATCTGTCCACAGGAGGAAATTAGAGTTGCAAATCATTTTTGATTCTGGTATGTTGAGTATGCCGTCGGGTGTTCCGAGGGCCGGATGAGTGGGCCTGCCGTGGAACGCCTGGGTGAAAGACTCGGCCAAGCCGAGTGAACGAGATAAGGAGCCTCGCGTGAACCTGTCGAAAGCGAAAGCACTTTTTGCCTCCTCCCGTCCCCGGGCCAACGCCGGAAGATGCATCATCGCCGGCCTGATGGCGCTATGTGTCAGCGCCGCTACATCACTCGCGCAGACCTATCGCACGGTCGGATCGTCGTATGAGATAGGGAGTTGGGTCTACAAGCCAATCTACAGGAGCGATCTTGCCGATCATCGTGTCGATCACATCATTGCAATGGCGAAGCCGGGCACGGCAAAAGGACAAAACATCACCGCCATCTGGTACCAACGCCCAGCGAACGATGATCAGCCGTGGACGGCTAAGGCGTGGGAGGCGGGCACGGTTGCGGAGGTGATCAAGACCGTCAAGTCGTCGCTCGACATCCCGGATGTGGACGACGCGACCTGGCCAAATGTGTCAAAGACTGGTATTCATGCGGCATCGGTCCTGCAGCAGGGCTAGAAGTATCAAAAAGGTTTCCTTGCCGACGATCCGTGGGGTGCGGTGGTCGCGGAGTCGTCGGCACGCGACGAGATTGTCTCGGCGTTGAAGGATTGGGGCATGAAGGTCGCCGATCCTTCATTTGAGAAATCGGAAGATGACTATATATGTCTTAAAGAAATGGTTCTTCTTGGGATAGCAAAGTCAGCCTCTAAACTTACGGGACTAACGAGCGAGACTATCGACGATACCAATACCACCGCCATGGTGCAGTTGGCTTTTGATACATATAAAGATGTGGTTACAGGCAGTTGCACAATCACAATCCCCATTCCATGGGATCTTCCAGATGTTGCACCACGGATCATCTTCCCATTGAAGTGGATCGAGATGGGTCCGCCAGAGAACTGGAAATGTAGACAGTTAACATCTGATATGTGGGCGGGCTGCTGGGAGGTCTACAGGCACATTCCAGGAACCATATGTACGACAATTGCACGCATCCGCAACGGGAACTACGAGACAAAAATATGCTGCTACGACTGTGATCGCTTTATCTATAAAGTGTGCTGTGGACCCACGAGTTGTGAAGACGCCATTCGGAACTGCGGACAGCCGATCAGGTTTGAGGATCGGCCCTCTTGTATAGGCGACCTAACCTCCTTGTCGCCCTGCAAATTCGATGATTGATAATCGAGGCTTGAGCATGACCCGCAGAAGGCAGCTATTTCGTATCACAGCGAGCGTGGGCATCGGCTTGGTGTCCACGCTTGCCCTTTGCCTCTTCGGCGCTTTGATGCCCTTCTCATGGCAGAAAGGCGTCGACGCATTTGGTTGGAACAGCCATCGGTGGCCTATCGGTCAAGACCTCGAATTGCACTATTCCTATTATAATTGGCCTTTAAACTCACGACTTTCGGGGGGCATCAACAAACCCGAGAAACCAGTGCCTGGCGTTAGCTTTGTGCCTGTGGTCCAGCCGCCGCGATGGAGCCGTGCGCGCGAGGAGAGGGAGTGGAAAAAAGGGGACACCATCAGCGAGTATGCCGTCGGGTGGCCGTTGCGCGCCCTGCGAGCGTGGAACGTGCAGGGGAACACCGGCAGCAAAACAGAACCACTCCCGGCCAGTGGGATCTGGCTCTATAAGACAGTTACAAGGCCAACACTTTGGGGCTATGCCAAAGTATCAGAGAAGCAACCACGCTTGTCGTGGGAGCCGGCGCTGCCGGTCGTGCCGCTCCGTCCGATCTGGACGGGCTTGGTCTTGAACACGCTGATACTCGGCTCGCCATGGTTCGTCATCCCGTGGGCGTGGCGTGCGCACAGGTCGGCCCTGCGCCGGCGGTTCGGCCACTGTCCGAAGTGTGCCTATGACCGCCGCGGCATCGCCTCATCCCTCCCCTGCCCCGAGTGCGGGCACCCGGCATAGCCCCCCTACCCCACCAGCGGGTGGCTCACCACCACCATCGACGGCACAGGCGGGTACGGCAAGCGATAGCGGAACAGGTGCAAATCCGACAGCCGCGTGCCCATCCGCGTTGCCGAGAGGTTCAAAACCTCTTCATAGTTTCCCAGCAGCGGCGTAGGTGCGTCGGCGTTGTTCAGGCCCAGGTCCAGCACCTCCGTCGGCACCGGGAGTATCGAGTTCTCGCTCCCCGGCGAGGGGTGCGCGATCGAGCCGGGGAACGCGCTATAAACCTCGGCTCGGATGTCCGTGGCGATCGGCAGGCTCCGGTGGATAAGCATATCGACGATCAGTTCCTCCGCCGGGGTGTTGACCGATACGCCGTGCTCGCCGCGCTCGCCGGGGGTCTCTGGGTGCATCGGCGCGTTGGCGATGCTCACCCACCCGCACATCGTGTCGACCGACCCGGCGTTGCCGACGCTCCCGCCGTCGAGGACGTAGCGAAACGCGCCGCAAGCGTCCTGCGTCGTCCGCAAGGTAATGTCCCTGGGTGAGCAGAACTGCCGCATGATCGGGGTGGGCGTGCCGTGGGCACTCTCTGACCCGAGGTCCATCGGCAATACGCCCCTGCTTGCGTCCAGCACGTCCCCAGGCAGGCCCCCCCAGTTCTTGATCGATGCGATAGGCCAGGGCGTGCTCGGGCGCAGCCGGCAAAGGCCGATGAGCGCGCTGATGATCCCCAGGTCCAGCATCCCCGGCGACTTGCTCGGCACGACCAGGCGCGTAACCAGGTGCGCCTTGGCCCGCACCCCCAGCAGCGAGGCGTTGCACTGGAACCCACCCTTGCGGAAGGTTTCGAGTTTTTTGTGCGACGACTTCCTCGTCGGCACGCTGACGATCATGTCCAGCGTCTCCCTGTCCCCGGCGTGCTCTTGCACGAACCGCTCGAAGGCCTCCTGCGCGCTCCGCAGGGCCTCAAGCTTCTCGGCCGGTGCCCCCGCCTGGGACATCGCCCCGGCAAAGATGGAGATCCCCGCCCGGCTGGGCAGGTGCGTCAGGGCCTGCCAGGCGTTCTCCTCGCGCACAGCCCGGCTGATCCGCCAGGCGAGCGTCTTGTCCACGCCAAACCGCCTGGATATCTCCTGCGGCTTGCGCAGGTCACCGCCGACCGACGCAGCCAGCCCCGCCAACGCACGCCGAAGGACGTGCACGCTCACCTGCCCATCCTGATTTTCAAGTTCGGTAATCATAAGGGGTGTCGTAAAGGGCAAACCATACGGTAGACCCAGACAAGATACCGCACAAACTGGGGAAACCAAAGCCGGTCAAATAATTCTGCCGAGAAATCTACAAAAACACTTGCACAGATCGATTTTGGATGTAGACTGACGTTGGCGGGTCCCTTAGGAGGGACTTGGTCGGGTGATTGTGCGGAGTTCCTTGTGCCTAGCCCGCCCGCATCGTCCAGTTAGTTTCATGCCCAGTGACATCCCCAGTGACATCCCCAGTTACATCGCCCAGTTACATTGATTAGGAGGCCACCATGAAGACTCGAACCCTTGCCTTGGGAACTCTTTTCGTCGCCGCGCTTGCCGGTTTGGCGTTGGGGCAGCCGACGCTGACCTCGCTTGGAACGGGCACGCCGCTGGGGGTGAGCAACCCGCAGGGTGGGACGGTCTACATCGGCGGTGCGGGTGGGACGGGGACGGCGAACGTAACGCGTTGGGCGCTCAACGGTGCCGGGCTTACGCTTAGTGATGCCGGGACCCCCGGCAACGGCTACATCTCTGCCGATGGTCGTTACCTGGCAACCTCAATACTCAACGGGCCGACGCGGTTTGCGATCGGGAACTCGGCGACGGGCGTCTCCCCCGCCTTCTTGGCCCCCGGATATGCCGTGCCGACGCTGGTCCCCTCGTCGACGCAGCCTGGGGCGACGGAGTTTGGGGGCGCGCGTTGGGATGCGACAACCAGCACGCTGCTGAACATGGGTGTGCCGGGGATCATCGCGTATACCCCCAACTCTTCGGGGCTGGGCAACTCGGGTGTCTTTGGGCCAAGCTCCAGCGGCGGCGCGTCGGGCAACTTCCTGGCCCCCAACGCGATCTCAGCTAATGGGCGGTACATTCTTGCGCTGGCGTACGTCAGTTCGTACAACCAGAACGGGACGCTCGGGACCGCGACGGGGCCAGGCACGAATATCAGCGCCAACTCGTTCTACTGGCGGCCGGTTGTGTGGGATTCGCAGGCCAACGCCGGGGCCGGGGCGATGACGGTCCTGCCCACGCCCTTCCGCACCGCAACGGCGGCGGCCTCGACGCGCCGGCGCACGGGCAACCCGTACGCCATCAGTGATGACGGGCTGGTGATCGTCGGCGCGCAGGAGCACAACGCGAGCACCGGCGTGAGTGCCGATCCTGATGGCGGTCGCATCGTAATCTGGAACTACAACACCGCCACGAGCAACTGGGGGATGACGTATCTTCCCAATGGGAAGGCGTATACCCGTGCGCAGGTGGGTGATACCCCCGCGCTGGTTGGGCCGCTGACGAGCAGCTCGACGCCGGGCTCTTACCGCATGAACGCAGCGGGGACGATCATCGTCGGTCGGGCTATTACCGACCAGATCACCACGACGCTGGGCACGTCGGGCACGGGTGATGACATCGTTACCGGCGGGACACCCTTCATCGGCAAGTGGACGTGGAACGCCGGGACCTCATCGTGGGACGGGCCCGTAAGCATCAACGTCAACAACATGGCCGCCGCGTCGTGGCTGCCGGGCAGTGTTACCAGCTGCGGCGCGCCGCCGAACATTTCTGTCAACGGGATGAGCGATGACGGGAGGATTGTCGTCGGCACGGCGACGTACAGCACCTGCGGCTCGTTCATGGCCGGGGGTTGGATCTGGACCGACCCGAGCGTTGCCGGCGGCACGGCCGGGGAGATCGTGGACTGGTACGACTACCTCGTTACTCTGGGTGTGCCCGGCGTGACGGCCGACTACGGCCCCACCGGCGACAACGGTGACACGACGCGCGGGCTGCCCAAGATCGGCTTCCCCTCGGCTATCTCCCCAGACGGGAGCGTGATTGTTGGGTTCCAGGGTGGGAACCAGCGGATCATCGGCGCGGTGCCGTGGGCATTGCGGCAGAGCAGCGCCAGCGCGTGCGTGGGTGCGACGATCGTGTCCAACCCTGCCGCGTCGTTCAACTTCTCTCGTTGCAGCACGCCGATCCTGAACGTCGCGGCCTCGGGCACGCTGCCGATTACGTACCAGTGGTATAAGGACGGGTCCCCGTTGACCGACGGGACCACCCCCGCCGGGGGGACGGTTGTTGGTGCCAACGCCAGCCAGCTGCGTCTGAACAACGCCAAGGCCGGGGACGCTGGGAGTTACTACTGCGTTGCCACGGGCCCCTGTGGCACGCCGGCGCAGTCGACGGCGACGGCGGTGCAGCTTGACCCCACGGCCACGCTGAGCAACGACCTCTTCGCCACGGCGTTGCCCGTCGAGGAGGGGACGTTCAACTACAACGCCTGCGGGGCGCTTGTTGAAGACCCGAACTTCGGCCCGAGCACCTGCACGTTTGCCGTTACCACCGGGGACGTCTGGTACAACTACACCCCGACGTTCACGGGTGATGCCCGCATCGAGACGTGCGGTGCGGCGTTTGACACGATCGTTACCGTCTATGCGCAGGACGGCAGCGAGATCGCCTGCAACGACGACTACCTCACCGGCCCGTCGACCTCTTGCAGCTCAAGCCGCAGCCGGGTGGCGAGGTTGCCCGTGGTGCAGGGTGTGCCCGTGAGCATCCGGATAGTTGTCAAGAGTTCGAGCATCTTCAGCAACACGGGGCAGGTGAGAATTCTGCAGGCCCCCGCCGCCGCGGCCGGGGATTTGTGCGAAAGCCCAACACCTGCGGTGCTGGGGGCCAACGCCTTTGAAACGACCGAGGCGACCAACAGCGGGGACAACGCCAGCTGCAACCTGCTGACGAACCTGAACACGCGCGACGTGTGGTTCTCCTACACGCCGGCGTACAACGGGACGGTGCGCGCTTCGACGTGCCCGGGGACATCGTTCAACACCGTCCTGTCGATCCACACCGGCTGCGGGGGCGGGGACATCGCGTGCAGCGACGATGTTGCCGCGGGCGTCTGCGGCACGGGCACGTCGACCCAGAGCGTCATCAGCAACTTCCCCGTCACCGGCGGCTCGACGTACCTCTTCCGCGTGGCGGGCAAGACGCTGAGCACGTTCGGTGCAGGGACCTTCACGCTCGCCTACACCGTAACGCCCTGCGGGCTAAGCGACATCGCCGGCCCGGGGCAGTCGATCGGGGCTGACGGTCAGTTGACGGCCGACGACATCATCGTCTATCTGAACTGGTTCTTTGCCAGCGACCTGCGGGCCGATGTTGCTGGCCCCGGCCAGAGCACGACCCCCGATGGTCAGTTCACGGCCGACGACATCATCGTCTTCCTCAACCGCTTCTTTGCGGGGTGCTGAGGGAAGGGGTTGGGTGTGAGGTGTTGGGCTTAAGGGCCGAGGGCCGAACAAAGGTACCGAGGCACAAGTAAAGTTTGTGAGACAATCGAGATACCCCCTAGCCCTGGGCCGGAGCAATCTTGCCTGGGGTTTTTTTGTTACCGCTGGCGGGTTTAGGTACCCCGGATTTCTGAGCCGGGACGGGTACCCCGGACCTCCGGGCCAGGCGTATTGGTTTTCGCATGGTCATTGTTCGTGCCAACCCCACCCCTGCCCCTCCCCGCCAGAACGTTCTGGGTGAGGGGTTTGTATGATGGCAAATGCCCTTGCCCAAAGGTACCAAGCGTGTCGGCGTGTCGATGCGGGTGGAACTGCACAAGCGTGGCCCGTTTCAGTCGTCGCAGCAGGAGGTTTATCTGGCCGTGATGCGCACGGCCAGTGTGCTCGGGGTTGCCTTTGACCGGTTCCTGAAGGGGCACGGGCTGTCGCAGGGTGGGTACAACGTGCTGCGGATTCTGCGTGGTGCCGGGGCGCAGGGGTGCTTGTGCAACCAGATCGGCGAGCACCTTGCTGCGCACGTTCCCGACGTTACCCGGCTGGTCAGCCGGCTTGAGCGGGCGGGGCTGTGCGTGCGCGTGCGCAGTGAGCAAGATCGGCGTGGTGTCTGCGTTCGCCTGACCCCGGCGGGTGAGGCGTTGCTGGCCCGGCTCGATGAGCCGATGCTCAACCTGCACCGGGAGCAGTTGCGGACGCTCAAGGCCGGGGAGTCGGCCGAGTTGCTCCGGCTGCTGTCGCTGTGCCGGGATGGGGCCCGGGAGCAGTCTCAGGGCCAGGGCTAAAGGGGCAATCGCCTCCATCTCGCCCAGGGTGGTGTTTGGCTCTACCCTTGCACCCATGCCGACGGCGATTCAGATCGACGACCTGGTCAAGACGTACACCCCCGGCGTGCAGCCGGCGGTGGATCATGTAACACTCTGTATCAACCCTGGCGAGTTGTTTTTTCTCCTGGGGCCCTCGGGCTGCGGCAAGACGACGCTGCTGCGGATGATCGCCGGGTTTATTGACCCCACGAGCGGGCGCATCGGGTTTGCAACGGGCGCTGCCGGGGGCGTGCGCGATGTTACCAACCTGCCCCCCAACGAGCGGAACACGGGGATGGTCTTTCAGAGTTACGCGCTCTGGCCACACATGAGCGTCTTTGACAACGTCGCCTTCGGGCTGACGATCCGCAAGATCAGCAAAGCCGAGATCGCCCGGCGTGTCGGCGAAGCACTCGAGATGGTCCAGATGGGGCACCTGGCCCAGCGCAAGCCCAACGCACTCTCGGGCGGGCAGCAGCAGCGCGTCGCGCTTGCGCGGGCACTCGTCGTGCGCCCCGATGTGCTGCTGCTCGATGAGCCGCTGAGCAACCTGGACGCCAAGCTCCGCACCGATCTGCGCAGCGAGATTCGGCGGATCTGCAAAGGCTCGGGGATCACGACGGTCTATGTCACGCACGATCAGAAAGAAGCGCTGAGCATGGCCGACGCGGTCGCCATCATGCAGTCGGGGAAGGTTGTGCAGCAGGGCGCGCCGGGGGAGTTGTACCGCCGGCCAAAGTCGCGGTTTGTTGCAGAGTTTTTGGGAGAAGCCAACTTCATCCCCGGCACGATCGCCGGGGCACCCGGCCCGGGCGGGCGGGTCTCGGTGCAGACGGCGATCGGGACGCTCCAGAGTGGCAACGCGCTGGCGGGTGTCGCCGGTGGTGGTGTGGTTGTCTCGATCAGGCCCGAAGCATTTCGGCTGAGCGCTGGTGGTGGCACGCCTGGGGGCGTTAACCAGGTGCGTGGGGAGGTTGTAGAGGGGACGTATCTGGGGGAGATCGCGCAGTATGCCGTGCGCGTGGGGGATGGGTCGATGCTGAAGGTTGCACACTTAAACCCGGGGATGGTGGGGCTGAGCGCCAGGTCGCAGGTGGCCTTGGAGGTCGATGCCGAGGATGTGGTGCTGTTGCCGGGGGGGTGAAGGCCTGCACTACGGGTTAGTGCCTGGCAACGATCCTGAACTGCGCCAGCGTGTACCCGGCCAGCAGCAGCACCCCGGCGTAGATGACCAGCAGGCCGATGGGGCCGTAGGTGTGCGTGAGCGATTGCCCGGCGGAGATCGAGACGATCGCGCCGACGGCGGGGAGGAACGACCAGAGGTAGACGATCAACGGCGTCGCGTTGCCGAGCTTCATCCCCATCACCCCCCCGAGCAGGACCATGACCACGCACGCCAGCGACGCGGCAACGCGCTCGTGCTGCTTGCTGGTGATCTCAAAGCGCAGGTCCTGCACAGCATCAGCCAGGCGTGCGGTCGCCTGCGGCAGTGGGTCGGCCTTGTTCGATGGCCCCGCAGTGGTGCGGGCGCGGGCCTGGGCCAGCAGGGCATCGACGCGGAGGGCGGCCAGGTCGGGCAGTGGGTCGATCGCCGGCTGCAGCGCGGAGATGGTCAGTTCGGTCAGTGTGCCGGCCAGTTCGTCTGGATCGACGGTCGCGGGGCTGCTGGTCGAGGGCGTGGTGGTGGTTGTTACGTTCTCCAGCACGAGGTTGAAGGTGGTGCCCGTGGCCTCGGTGCCCTTGGTGGGTGCGAGGAACGCGCGCTCGGCCTTGTAGGTGCGCGTGCGCTGCGGGCCGGGGGAGATGGAGACCTCGATGGTGCCGGCTTTGGTGCCCGGTGCCGAGCGCGGCATGGAACTGGGCACCGGGATCAGCGCCAGCCCCGTCGGGCCAGGAGTTTTTTCCACCCCCGCGGCACGGATGATCACCGGGCGGCCCGAGGGGTCCGTCAGCGCCACCGCACCGCGCTGGGCCAGGTCCTGCCCGATCTGCTCGGCGGCGACGCGCTGGGCCAGCAGCACGGCCAGTTGGCGCTTCGGGTTGGCCACCAGGTTGAGCGCCTCGGGCTGCGCCTTGGCCTGGGCGAGTTGGCTAAAGGTCAGAAACTTCGGATCGTCGCTGAACGCGCTGGGGAGCACAAAGCGGATCTCCGTCTGCTCTGCCTGCGCGATCGTCGTCTGCCCACGCGTGGCCAGCGGGTCCTTGAGGCGCATGACCACGCGTGTAACTTCTTGCCGGGGGCCCTCAGTGCCCGGCTGTGCATCGCCGGCCTGGGTGGTGTCGTGGAAGAGCCAGACCAGCGCCAGCGGCGCGGCCAGCTCGCGCACGACGCGCCGCTCCTTGTCCAGGTCCACCGCGACGACGCCCTGGAGCTGGAAGTGCTTGTACGCACCGCTGGCCGGGTCGGCCGGCAGGTCGATGAGTTTGTCGGCGTAGATCAACTGGTTCCCACGCTCGATCGCCTGCCCGCGCCCGATCGCGGCCTGCAGCAAACGCGTGGCGTCGTCGGTAACGAGTTCCTCCATCTTGCGGAACAACTTGGGCATGACCTGGTCGGCCATCAGAAAAAGGCCGATGCCCAGCGTGCAGCCAAGGATCGCCGCGGGCGTGAGCAGCGACCGGTGCGAAAGACCCCCGGCATAGCACGCCGTCAGCTCGTTCTCTTGGCTCATGCGGTGGTACGCCAGCGTCGCGGCAAACCCCCCGGCAAAGGGCAACGCGTATTGCAGCATCGGGATCGAGGCCAGGGCCATCAGACGCAGGGCATCGAGCGGGCCGAGCGTCCCGTTGGCCAGGAAGCGGATAGACACGGCAAAGGCCCCGACGACGACAACAACAGACGCCGCGATCACCAGCAGCTTTAGCAACTCGATGAGCAGAAACAACCAGATCGTTACCGGGGCGCGGGCACTCATGCTGACTACAGCGTAGCGGCGGGGGAATGGTTGTATCGCCCGGCGGCCAGGCTACGGCTCGGGGATCAGCCCCGCCCGCTCGGTGATCTGCCCGAGCAGATAGGAGGCCAGGACGTTGTCCCGCCGGATCGGAACAATGTACGCCGGGGTCATCCCGCGGGCCTCTAACTCGGGGGCGATGCTCTGGCTGGTCATGCGCACGGCGTCAAACTGCGGGCGCTTGCCCGGGCGCTCGACGCGTTCGACGATGGCATCGACACGCATGATGGTTGTGGTCGTCTGGTCCACAAGGTTGATCGACGGGTCGTCTAGCGACCGGCTGATGGTCGAGCCGGGCGGGCGGAAGGTTACGCGGACGACGCGCCGTTGCTGCTGGGCGATGTCCTGCGTTGGGCTGTCGGTCGGGCCTTCCCAGGGGCGGGCGTATCCGACGCCGGGCTTGGGCAGCGTGGTGAGCACGCCCAGCGGGGCGTCGATGCGGTCGAGCACGAAGCGCTGCTCGCGGAGCGTGTCGCGCACGGCTTGGAAGGTCTGCACGTACTGCTCGGCGGCGACCTCGACCTCAAAGACCGGCTCGACCTGTGCCGGGGTTGTCCCCGGGCTGGTGCTCGCGCACGCGCCCAGAAGCATGGCGATCCCCGCGATCGACAGGGCACAAACAATCGGCATAAGCATGGGCCGGGCGTAGGGCATGTGGTGGAGTGTACGACCAGAGGAGGACGCGCCGACGAAGGGCCTTCTATCCTTTGCCGCCGACGGCAACGGACCGAACACCCCCGCTCATACCCCCCCAACGAGAGCAACCCCATGCCAACCTCAAGCCCCACGCCCCAGACTCCCGCGCAGGCGCAGACCCCGGCCGCGCTCTTGGCGTTGCTAGAGCAGGTCCGCGTGCGGGCGGAGCAGGCGGGGGTCTATGCCGGGTGCGTGGTGCATGGGGGTATGTTGGTGTGCAAGGCGAAAGATGCCGGGGACGATGCGGAGTATCGGCTGAGCATGGATGGCGGGCAGTTGTGGGTGAGTTTGGTCACACCTGGGCGGTATCTGAGTCAGTCGATTGAACAGGACCTTGTCCACGCCGGGGACAAGGCGGGGGACTTGCTGCGTGATGAGTTGATCGACCTGGGGGCGGTGGCCTCGCGTGCCGAGGCGATGCCCGTAGTCGAGCACTTCCGGTCGCCCGAGAGGCTCTACACCTTCCGCACGCCGATCGGGATCACGCCGGCGGACGCGGGTTTGCCCCCAAGCATCCGCAAGGCGGGTGATTACCTGCTGGCGTATGCGCAGACGTTCGGGCACCTGGGGGACATGGGCGGGGGGCAGTAGCGTGGATACCCCGGCGACAGGCGTGGCGTCGGCCCGGCCCAGGCGTGCGCGTTGGGGGTGGCTGCGTCGCCTGGTGGTATTGGTGCTCGGGCTTTACCTGCTCTGGTCCGCAGGGTTGTTCTTCTTCCAGAACAAACTGATCTACCCGGGCACCGGCCTGGCGCGGGCGACCAAAGAAGCCTTCGAACCACGCGCAGGGGAGATCGACGCCCTCGTCGGCAAGTCGGGCAAACTCCGCGTCTTTCTGCTGCCGCCCAAGGGTTGGACCCCCGATGCACCCCCCGCACCAGTGGTCGTCTACTTCCACGGCAACTATGAACTCGCCCAGTATGGCACGCGGAGCAAAGACACCGGGCACTTCCGCCGATCGGGGTTCTGGGTGGCGATCCCCGAGTACCGCGGGTACGACGGCGTGCCCGGGCCGCCAGGCGAGCGGGGCATCCTCGACGACATGGTCGAGGTGATCGACTGGATCAAGGGGCACCAGGGCGTGGACGCATCGCGCGTGGTCTATTACGGCCGATCGCTCGGCGGGGGCGTGGCTCTGGGCACGGCACTGGCGCGCCCGCCCAGCGCGGTGATCTTGCGCAGCACCTTCACCAGCATCCCCGACATGGCCAAGAGGTTTGCCGTGCCGGGGTTCTTGGTCAGGAGCCGGTTTGAGAACCGCAAGGCACTGGCGGCGTTAAACTTGCCCGTGCTGATCGCGCACGCCAAGGATGACGAGATCATCCCCTTCTCGCACGCCGGGGTGCTGCTCAAAGCCGCCCGCCACGGCGAGAGCTACCTGACGGAGGGTTCGCACGACGTCTACGCCGACGAGGGTGAGTTCCGAGCGCGGATGGTGGAGTTTCTTGAGCGTGCGTGGCAGAAGTGATGCGCTGAACCCTGCCGCCAGAGCGTTCCAGTGGGCAGACGCAGGTGTGGGGTTGCTTGCCGCACAAGACTAAGAAGAATAAGAAGAAGAGGTTCGCGGAGGTTGCGGAGGTTGGCGGAGGGACGCGGAGTCAATGCCCAAGGTGATGCCCGCTGCCACCGAAGCCACCCACAAAGTAACTTTGCCACTCTGCCGCTTCGTCACTTTGCCACTTACCCTCTGCCACTTACCCTGTGGCACTCCGTCCTCTGAGTAGTCCCCCTCTGGGTCCTCAGGGCCTCTGGAGTAAAGCTCTTTGCAGTCTTCTTACCGCCGCAGTCCTTAGCCGTACCCATTGGGGTGGGTCTGGAACCAGGCCCAGGCGTGCGCGATCATGTCTTCGAGGTTGGCGAACTGGGGCGACCATCCGAGCTCGCGTGTGATCAGGGCCGCGTCGGCGTAGAGCGTTGCCGGGTCTCCCTCTCGGCGTGGTGCGAGTGAGACGTTGAGCGTGCGTCCCGTAACGCGCTCGGCGGCGTCGATGACCTGGCGGACAGAGAACCCCTTGCCGCTGCCAACGTTGTAGGCCCGCACCTCGCCGGGCTTGAGCGCATCGAGCACGCGCACGTGCGCATCGACCAGGTCGGCTACGTGAACGTAGTCGCGTATGCACGTGCCGTCGGGCGTGGGGTAGTCGGTGCCGAAGATGCTCAGGGTGTTGTTGTGCGCCGGGCGCAGGCCAAGCATGCACTGGAGGATGATGGGGATCAGGTGCGTCTCGGGGCGGTGGTCCTCGCCGATGCGCCCGAGCGGGTCTGCCCCGGCGACGTTGAAGTACCGCAAGAACGCGGCCGCAAAGTCCACGCCCGCGATCTTCTGCGCGTGGGCAAAGTCAGAGATCAGCCGCTCGGCGGCGAGCTTGCTGGCGCCATAGGGGTTGATCGGGCGCTGGGGCGTGGTCTCGCGGATGGGGATCTGCTCGGGTGCTGGCTCGCCGAAGGTGGCGGCGGTAGAAGAAAAGATCACCCTCTTGATCCCCGCGCTCTTGCACGCCCAGAGCAGCGCGTGCGTGCTTATCAGATTGGCGCGCCAATAGTCCAAAGGCTCGCCGACGCTCTCGCCGACGTACGTCAGGGCTGCAAAGTGCAGCACTCTTTCGACATGATGCTCGGCCGCGATGCGAGTGAGCGCTGCGGCGTCGGACACGTCGGCCTTCTCGAAAACCAACCGGCCCCGCTCCGCTCGGGGGAGCACGCCGGCGAGGGCCTCGACCGCGGCCGCGTGCCCCCTGCAGAGGTTGTCGGCGATCACGACCCGGCCCCCGTCGGCCAGCAGCCGGAGCGCCGCGTGCGAGCCGATGTACCCTGCGCCGCCGGTGATGAGTGTGGTCATAGGGGCCATTGGCCTTCAATAAACGGGGGATTCCAACCGATAAACTACGCACACCTTGGTCTCTTTCAGGCGCCCATTATGTGTTCGTCTATAGTCATCGGCAATGAAGATTCTTCACGTTACGCACTCGATGGACCCGGCGCGGGGTGGCCCACCGGCGGTGGTTGCACGCCTGGCCGCGGCCCAGGCATCCCTCGGGCATGATGTGCGGGTTTTCTGCGGCGGGGAGGCTTCCCGGGCCGAGACAACGGCTAAATCACTTGTTGGTATCCCAAGTATCGACCGTGTCACCTTTCTGACCGAGGACGTCCAAGAGCGTTTGATCGAGGCTTATTGGCCCTCGCCCTGGTCTGTGCCGCTTCAAAGGGCCGTTGAAGTATCGGACTTTGTGCACCTGCACGAGGTATGGCATCTGGTAGTGCTCAAAGGAGCTCGCGCGTGCCGGGCCGTGGGCAAGCCATATTGTATTACGCCCCACTCATCGCTGAATACCTGGGGGATGCAGCAGCGTTGGGCCAAGAAGCAGATTGCGCTCTGCCTTGGCTTCCGCCGAGCGCTCAACGGCGCAAGTTTTCTGCACATGCTCAACGCCGATGAAACCGAGCAGGCCAAGGGCGTGGGCCTCACGGCTGCGACGCGCGAACTGCCCAACGGGGTCTTTGTCCAGGAGATCGACCCACTGCCCCCCCGCGGCACGTTCCGATCAAAGGTCCCCGGGCTGGGAGAGAAGCCCTATGTGCTCTTTTTCAGCCGCCTGCACTACAAGAAGGGGCTGGATATCCTCGCCAGCGCGTTCGCAGACCTTGCAAAGCGCAACGTGGAGGTGCACCTGGTTGTGGCAGGCCCGGACGACGGTGAGCGTGCGCCGACAGAGCGTGCACTCGCGCAGGCGGGCCTGAGCGATCGGGTCCACTTCGTCGGCCCGGTCTACGGCAAGGGCAGATATGCCGCGTTCGTTGATGCCGATGCCTTCTGCCTGCCCAGCCGGATGGAGGGTTTCAGCATCGCCATCCTCGAGGCGATGTCGTGCGGCACGCCGGTGGTCATCACCCGGGCGTGCAACTTCCCGCAGGTGCAAGACGCCGGCGCTGGGGAGGTGGTCCAAGGCCTTGATCCCCACGACATCGCCAACGCCCTGCACCGCCTGCTGGGCGACCCCGAACGCCGTCGGCGCGCGGGAGAGGCGGGCAGCCAACTGGTGCGGTCTAACTACACCTGGCCTGTCATCGCCCAGCGGTCGATCGATCTCTACCGTGAGTTCACCGCGTCGTCGGCGACGTAAACAGGGCCACAGCAACGGCGCGGCTGCACACCCGGCCAGCCACGCTCACGCCCGCTCCTTCATAAAAAACAGATCATCCGCACCCAGCCCATCGATCGCCCGCTCAATACACCGCCGTTGGTTGGCTGGGTTCCAGAAACGCTCGATGATCTCGATGCAGTCGCGCCGCACCGACGGGTCGGGCCACGGCGTGGCCGTCCAGCGCCCGATGGCCCGCGCAAGATCCTCAGCGTCGCCATCGGCAAAGAGTGAGCCGGTCTTATCCGGGATCACGGCTTCCCACTCGGGCATCTGGTTGGCCTCGTTGCCGTGGGTCACCACCGGGATGCCGTACGCCAGGCTGGTCATCGCCGTGAGGCCGACCTTGCCGGGGGCGACCATGACGTTGGACATCATCACCAGTTTGGCAATAACCGCCTCGTCGTAGCACGCGCCGTAGAAGACGGCATGCACGCCGCGGGCCTTGGCGTGCGCCTCCAGTGCGGCACGCTCGGGGCCGTCGCCGATGAGCAGCAGGTCGATCTCGCGCCCCTGGGCCTTGAGGCTCGCCGCGGCATCGATGAGCAGGTCCAGCCGGCGGACGTGGATCAGCCGTGAAACGCACGCGGCGATGGGGCGCACGTCTGTGCCCATCACCTCGCGGCGCATCTGCGCAAGCATGTCGTGCGTAACCGCGTCGCGTGCGGCCTTCTGTGCGGGGTAGTCCAGCGAGTTGTAGATCACATGCACGCGCTCGGGAGGCGTGCCGTGCATCATCTCGATGATCTTGGCATAGTGCCCATAGAACATCAGGCCGTGCGGGAGGCGGTTGTAGAGGGCACGGATCGCGCCGCGCAGGCCGCGCTCGGGGGCCGTCCACCCGTGCCCCCAGTAGTAGACTCTCTTGCCGGTCAGGCGCGCCAGGATGACGGCTGGCCAGGTGAATGGCCACCAGACGACCCCATGCATCACCAGCACGTCGTACCGGGGGCTAAGTGCAGCCAGGATGATCCCCGGCTGCACGACAACGCCGTGCGTGAACTTGGCGTACGTGTGCCGAAAGTCGATCCCCGGCGGGGGGTCCCACGCCTTGATGCTCGCCTCGAGCGTCTTGCGCGAAGCGATGAAGGTGTACCTGTGCCGGCCCTTGAACGCCAACTCCTCAAGCACCGCAGCGCGATAGTGGGCGAAGCAGTGGTACGCGATCGCAACACGCCTGGCTTTGGTCTCGGTCGTGCCCATGAGTGTGGAGTATATCGGTCGGTCGTTCAGGCCCGTTCTCCCCTTGCGCAGGGTGGCTTATGGGCACGCCGGCCTAGCATCGCTTATGGACGGCGATGCAGCAGCCGGGGTGGTCTTGGCGAAGCCACCGGCGTTCGCACGCCTGGCCCGGCGTGGTGCGCAGGCGGCGCGTCTGCTGGCCCTGGTGCTGCTGCTGGCCTGGACCGCCGGGTGGGTGTGGACGGACGCGACGATCTGGACGCAGATGCTCTGGTGGGGTGGCGTGCCCGTGCTGATCCTGGCCGGGGTGGTGCTGGGGCTGGGCGCGATCGCCGGCTGGGTGGCCATCCCCGCCGAGGAACACGCATCATTGACAAAGCTTCAGCGCTGGTCGCGCCGCGTGCCCATTTTGCTCCTGGCGCTCGCGTGCGCCGGCGAGGGGTGGCACCAGTTCAACGGGCGGGCCTTGCTCGCTTCCCGCCAGCCCAACCCCGCCGACGCGCTCTTGATCGTCCACTGGAACTACTCCGGCGGGGCGATGAAAAACCCTCGGGCAATGGCCGACGCCCTCGTCAGCACCGGCCAGCCCGATGTGATCCTCATCTCGATGCAGAACTACCACGATCAGTGGGACGCGATCCGCAAAGCGATGGGCGAAGGCCCCGCCGTCAAGATCGAGAAGATCAAGGCGGGGATATTCACGGTTTTCTCGCGCGTGCCGATCAAATCAGTCCGGCAGTTTGTCGTCCCGATGGACGAGGCCGTCGGGGCCCAGTCCCCAGGGTGGTTCGACCGCGGGATCAACGCGCTGATACGCGCCTCGGGCATCTACCCGCGCGACGCCGAGAACATCGCCCCGGGCTACATCACGGCTATCGAACTGGCCACCACCCCCAGGCTCGGCCGCCCAACAACGATCTACTTCATCGACTATCCCAGCAGCCCCCTGCTCCACCGCGCCCGCGTGGCGGAACTCGTGCGACGGAAGATCAACCAGATCACCATGCCCCCGCTGGGTGAGTCCGCCGTGCCGATGCCCGATGTTGTCATCGGCGACTTCAACACCCCCCGCTCCTCGGCCTCGCTGCTGCGCCTGCTGCCGGGGTTCTGGCCCGCCAGCGACCACGCCGGGCTTGGCCTGCTCAAGACATTCCCCAGGCCCAGGTGCCTGCTGCACATCGACAACACACTCGTCAGCCCCACCTGGTACGCCGATGAATACGGCATCATCGACCCGGGCATCAGCGAGCACAAGGCCCAACGCGTCCGCCTCTGGCCCAAGAACTAATCACCCCAGGCTCATGCCGCTGATCAACGCACCGAAGGTGATCTTGGCCTTGTCGATCGGCTCGCCCGGCGCGAGCACCATCCCCTGGATGTGGCTCGTGAACCGCCGGCCCGAGCACTTCAGCTCGTGGCAGAGCAGGTAGAACATCTCACCCGGCAGCACCGGGTTCCGATACGCCACCTGGTCAATGTGTGTGAACGCACAAATCCTCGGCTCCGGGAAGCGCGAGTTGTACATATACACCCCCAACTGCGCCCCAGCCTCAATCTGCAGCACCCCAGGCAGCATCGGCTTGCCCGGAAAGTGCCCCCGCACCCAGAACTCATCCTCACGCACCTGCCAGTACGCCAACCCTTGCTTGAAGTCCCCCGACCGCCAGACGATCCCGTCGAGCAGGGCCATCTCGTGCCGGTGCGGGTTGATTACCTCCAGCCCCCTGCGGTCAAGAACTCGGCGTGAGAGATCGATCCCCGTCAGGTCCAGGATCGGGCGTTTTTCCTCCGCCGAGTAGGGCACCTGCGCCCAGCCATCGGGCGCGAGCACGCCCGTGCCGTGCGGATGGGGTTGGGTCGATAGGGGTGAGGGTGTCGTCATGGCGCAGCAAGGGTGGGTCTAAAGACAACATGCCCGATCCGTACAACTCCCCCGCCCCGGCGGCAGAGGCCCGGGCAAGGCCAGGCCGAGCGGTCCCTTTACGACTCGGGCTGGTCGTCGGGCGTGCCACCATCGAGCAGCGCGACGCGGACATCCTGTGCCGCGGCCTTGATCTCCTGCATGCGCTTGCGTGCGCGGGTCTTGGCGGCCTTGTTCCCACCCTCCCCCTTGAGCACGTCCGCCTCGGCCTCGTTGATCAGTTGCTTGAGTTTGTTGAACGCTTCCATGCCCCAAGTGTAGAAAGCACAACCCACCGGCGTCGGGACCACCCCTCAGACCGTCGAAAACGCCCCCAACGCGTTGGTGTGCACCACCGGCTTGAACTGCCCATAGTCCTGCAGCGCCGCCACACCCCAGTCCCCGCTCCGCAGCGCCGCGATCGCCTTGACCGTCGCCGACGCCGCCGTCATCGTCGAGATCACAGGTATCCCATACCGCACGGCCGCGGCACGGATGCGACCCTCGTCCGTCTTCCACCCCGTCTTCGTCGGCGTGTTGATGATCAGGTGCAACTGGCCGTTGGACATCATGTCCAGAACGTTGGGGCGCACCGCGTCGGCAATCTTGGGCAGGATGCGCGTCTCGTGCCCCCGCTCGGCCAGATACTTGCCCGTCCCCGGCGACGTATACACCACAAACCCCATCGCCCCAAGCCCACGCACCACCTCCACGCACGCCGGGCGGTCGTGCGCACGCACCGACAAAAACACCGCGCCCTGCTTAGGCAAGAAGATCCCCGCGCCCATCTGCGCCTTGGCAAAGGCGATCGGCAGGCTCACGTCGATGCCCATCACCTCCCCGGTGCTGCGCATCTCAGGCCCCAGCACCACGTCCACGCCCGGGAACTTGCCGAACGGGAAGACCGACTCCTTGATCGCATAGAACCCGCGCCACGTGTCCTCCGTCGCGCCCAGCTCGGCCAGGCTCGCACCCATCATCACCTTGGCCGCAATACGCGCCCAGGGCGTCCCCGTCGCCTTACAGACAAACGGCACCGTCCGCGAGGCACGCGGGTTGACCTCCAAAATAAACACCTGCCCATCCTTGACCGCCAACTGCAGGTTCATCAACCCACGCACACGCAGATGCTTGGCCAACAGCCGGCCGATCCGCTGCACCTCGGCTGTTACCTCCGCCCCGAGCGCAAACGGCGGGATCGAGCACGCACTATCACCCGAGTGCACACCCGCCTGCTCGATGTGCTCCATCACGCCCGAGATCAACGCCTGCCGCACCGACTGCGCCGGGTCGGCCACCTCGCGGAACGGGTCATAATCGGCTACCACATCACAATCGACCTCTGTCGCGTCGCCCAGGAATCTGTCGATGAGCACCGGCGCATCATCCACCTCGCTGATCCGCACCGCGCTGGTCATGTAGTTGACCAGGCTCTGCTCGTCAGAGCAGACCTCCATCCCGCGCCCGCCCAGGACATAACTCGGCCGAACAAGCACCGGATACCCGATCCGCGATGCGATATCCACCGCCTGTGCGAGCGTCCGTGCCGTGCCGCTGGGAGGCTTGCGCAGGCCCAGTGAATCCAGCAGCGCATCAAACCGCTTGCGGTCCTCGGCCAGGTCGATCGAATCCACACTTGTGCCGATGATCGGCGCACCACCCAGACGCAGCCCGTGCGCTAGGTTCAAGGGCGTCTGCCCGCCAAACTGCACCACGCAGCCAAGAACAAGCCCATGATCGGCTCGGAGAGCCGATCTACCCGGGTGCATCGGCTCTCCGAGCCGATCAGCAGCCGGGTTACCAACCCCCGCCGGCACCAGCGCCTCACCATTGACGCGCTCGACGACGTTAAGCACATCCTCGAGCGTCAACGGCTCAAAGAAGAGCATGTCGCTGGTGTCATAGTCGGTGCTGACCGTCTCGGGGTTCGAGTTGATCATCACACTCTCAAGCCCCATCTCCCGCGCGGCAAACGCCGCGTGCACGCAGCAATAGTCAAACTCGATCCCCTGCCCGATCCGGTTGGGACCACCGCCGATGATCACAACCTTCTTCTTCTCGGTCAGCCGAACCTCATCATCGGTCGTAACCACCCCATCCACGGCAAAGGGCGCCTCATACGTGCTGTAGTAATACGGCGTGATGGCCGCAAACTCCGCCGCGCACGTGTCCACAACCTTGTACACCGGGTTGACCCCCAGCGCCTTCCGCCGAGCACGCACCCGCAGCACCGCCTCGGGGTTGTTCTGCCCCAAATACAGCATCGCGAGCTGCGAGTCGCTGTACCCGAGCTGCTTGGCCCGCGTCATCAACCCGGCCGAGACATCCTCAAGGCTCCCCACGCCGCAGAGTTCATCCTCAAAGTTCACAAGCGTGCGGATCGCCTCCAAGAAGAACGGATCGATCCGCGTCAGCGCGTGCACCTCCTGCACGCTCATACCCATCTTCATCGCATAGCGGATGTAATACAGCCGCCCCTGGCTCGGCACGGCCAGTTTCCGCCTCAGTTTCTCCTCCTGGATCGGCCACTCGATCGGCTGGTTATCCGCAGCCGTCTGGGTAGGTCGGCCCTCCGAGCCGACCATCTCCGTCTGGGTAGGTCGGCTCTCCGAGCCGACCATCTCTTGGGTCGGGCCGTGATTCTCCCGGGTACCACGGACCTCCGTGCCGTGATTCCCCGGCTCACGCAGACCCTCCGAACCAACCATCTCGGCCCGGAGGTCCGAGCCACCCCGACGGTCGGCTCGGAGAGCCGACCTACCCAGCCTGCTCAGCAACCACTTGTCATTGCGGTCCAGCCCCAGCCCAAACCGCTTGACCTCCATCGACCGGATGCACTTCTGCAAACTCTCGGCCAGCGTCCGCCCGATCGCCATCGCCTCCCCAACGCTCTTCATCTGCGTCGTCAACGTCTCATCCGCCTCGGGAAACTTCTCGAACGTCCACCGCGGGATCTTCGTAACCACGTAGTCAATCGAAGGCTCAAAGCACGCGCTGGTGCTGCCGGTGATGTCGTTGCGGAGCTCGTCAAGGGTGTACCCCACCGCCAACTTCGCCGCGATCTTGGCGATCGGGAACCCCGTCGCCTTGCTCGCTAAGGCCGACGACCTCGACACCCGCGGGTTCATCTCCACGACGATCATCTCAAACTTCCCGTCCTTGGGCCCCGGGTTCACGGCGAACTGCACGTTGCTCCCACCCGTCTCAACCCCCACCGCCCGCATGATCGCCATCGCCGCGTCGCGCATGGCCTGGTATTCCTTGTCGCTGAGCGTCTGGATCGGCGCCACCGTGATCGAATCACCCGTGTGCACGCCCATCGGGTCGATGTTCTCGATCCCGCAGACGATGATGCAGTTGTCCTTCTTGTCGCGCACCACCTCCAACTCGTATTCCTTCCACCCGATCACCGACTGGTCGATAAGCACCTGCCCGATCATGCTCGCACGCAGCCCGCGCGTGATGATGTCGCGGAACTCATCGAGGTTGTACGCAATCCCCCCACCCGTGCCCCCAAGCGTGAACGCCGGGCGGATGATCGCCGGCAGCCCGATCTCCTTGACAAACTCCTCCGCCTCCTCGAGCGTCTTGACCGTCTTGGCCCTGGGCATCTTCAGCCCAAGCCCCTCGACGATCTGCTTAAAAATCTCCCGGTCCTCGGCACGGTGGATCACCTCCCGGTTCGCCCCGATCATCTCCACGTCAAACGCCCGCAGCACCCCATCGTCCCAGAGTTTGCACGCGCAGTTCAACGCCGTCTGCCCCCCCAGCGTCGGCAGCACCGCGTGCACCGGGTCGCCCATCTCGCGCTGCTTGTGCAGAATCTTCCGCACTGCCTCGGGCGTGATCGGCTCGATGTACGTCCGGTCGGCCAGTTCCGGGTCGGTCATGATCGTCGCCGGGTTGCTGTTGACCAGGATGATCCGGTACCCCTCACTCCGCAGCGCCTTGCACGCCTGCGTGCCCGAGTAGTCAAACTCGCACCCCTGCCCGATGACGATCGGGCCAGAGCCGATGAGCAGGATCGTGCGGATATCCGTCCGTTTGGGCATCGATTCGTCGTCCTCTGCCAAAGGGCAAGTGTGCGGGTGCGGTGCGTGGCCAAAAACCAGTCTGCGCCCCAGCGCGCAAACTGCATGAGCATAGACCACACAAACGCACCTTCAAGCGCGGAGAATGGTTCTCCATCTCAACCCCTCCCCCAGAACGGTCTGGCGGGGAGGAGCAGGGGTGGGGTTAGACAAATGGCCAAATGACCAAATCACCAAATGGCCAAATAGAAATGGCTCATTTGACCATTTGGCCATTTCCCACCCACCCA
>VYKU01000069.1_pt1 | contig 42736 bp, 33 predicted proteins | sample 5114491 | NCBI WGS metagenome assembly VYKU01 (sample SAMN12291796, study PRJNA351875) | freshwater metagenome | isolation source: freshwater lake | place: USA: Michigan, Gull Lake | collected 2011-07-05 | reverse complement strand
CGCTGGTGTCGTTGCAGGATGAACTGAACACACGCCTGAGCGACAGGGCCTATCGCGTAACGCTGCAGAGTTTCAAGATGTACCTGGTCAAGGGGCTGGGGCTGGGCGCGGGGGACCGGCCCGTCGGGCCGGGGCTGGTCTGGAGCACCGACAACCCCGACGCGCACATCGAGGCGTTCGGGGGGGACTCGGCCAGCCCCAGCGAGAGCGAGCACATCGAGCAGATCCGCGAGGCGATGGACAAGGTCTCGGCCGTGCCGCCGCTGGCGACGGGCGTGGTGCGGGCGCGGATCGGGAACCTCTCCAGCGAGAACGCGCTGCGATTGACGCTGCAGGGTCTGCTCTCGCGCACGGCACGCAAGCGGATCGCCTATGGGCGCGGCATCACGCGGGCGTGCGGGCTGGTGCTCGATGCGCTGCACGAAGCGGGCGTGCTGCGCACAAAGCCCACGGACCGCACCGTCCGCATCGAGTGGCCCGAGGCGATCACCGGCGACAGCGAGAGCGCAGTCCGCGGGGCCAAGGAGAAGCTGGAGCTGGGCATCACCAGGGAGCAGGTGCTTACGGAACTCGGGTACGCCGCGGGGGACCCGGGGGTGCAGTAGACGTGCGGGCGGGCGGTTGACACAAACACAAAGACAGGCAGACACAAAGGAGGCGGGCACATGAGCGATGGCACGGCAGGGCAGGGTGGGCAAGCAGGCGACGACGGCGAGGGGCTGGCGCAGAAGTTGATCGGTGAACTCGCGCAGGTCAAGGCGGAACTGAGGCGGGCGCAGGAGGCGATCGGGGGTGTGGAGCGTCGGCGGACCGTCGAGCGTGCGGCCGTCGAGGCGCAGGCGCGGGACGTGCAGGCGGCGGCGGACGCCATCGAGCAGCGTCTGTCGGCCGGTGCGACGGACGTTGCGCAGGCGTTGCGTGAGATCAAGCGCGAGCGGCCTGGGTTGTTCGGGGTGCCGGCGCGTGCGGGCGTGGAAGGGGGTGATGGTGCCGTGAGCCTGACGGCGCTGCGTGAGCGTGCGCGGACGGGGGATCGGGCGAGTTTGCTGCTGTATTTGCAGGCCCGTCGTGAGAAGCCGTGAGGGTTTGGTGGTGGGTGTTGTGATGGGCGTGGGCGCCCGTCGGCGGTGATTTGAGGGTGTGGTGGAGTGGGTTTGGGTTGCAGGGAAGAACAAAGGAGATTTGCACATGCCGTTTACAGGGAAGAGCAGTTTCAATGCTGGGGCGGACTTGCCGGAGATTGCCGAGGACATTGCGGATTTGGTGGGGATCATCTCGCCGAGCGAGGCTCCGCTGCTGGACCACCTTGGTGATTCTGGGCGGTCTGCGGTGAGCACGGTGCACGAGTGGCTCGAGGACGAGCTGCTGCCGAACACCGACACGATTAACCAGGCGACCTTCACGCCCAACGCGACGGACGCGACGGCGATCACGGTGGCCAACGGCTCACGGTTCCGCGCGGGGGACACGGTGCGGCCCAACGGTGCGCGTGAGGTGCTGCTGGTTCTGGACGTTATCGGCAACGTGCTGACGGTGTCGCGTCGGTACGGGAGTTCGCCAGCCAGCGCGGTGAGCAACGGGCAGCGTCTGACGATCATCGGCAACGCGGCGCTGGAGGGGGACGATGCGCCGCCGGCGCGGTTTACCAACCGGGTGCGCAAGAGGAACTTCACGCAGATTTTCTCGGCCAGCGTGAGCGTCTCGGGCACCCTCGCGGCGGCGCGGAAGGTGGCGGTGGGCGACGAGGTGGAATATCAGAAGGCCTCGCGTCTGCGTGAGTTGATCCGCGACCTGGAGAACAGCATGATCAACGGTGTTGCGCCGACGGCGACGCAGCAGGGGTCGGCAACGGTTCGGCGGACGATGAGCGGGATTCTGCCGCAGTTGACAAGCAACGTGATGGTCCCGGGCGCGGGCGGGATCCCGGCCGGGGGCGGGCCGGGTACGGAGCTGAACGAGGGCGTGCTCAACGCGGCGTTGAGGCAGATCTGGGACGGCAGCAGCGGGCGCGTTGACACGATCGTCGTGGGCGGGACGATGAAGCGGCGGATCAATGCGTTCCTGACGCCCTTGCGCGAGGCGAGCCTGAGCGAGGGGCGTTTCCGGGACATAGTCAGTGTCTACGAGAGCGACTTTGGCGCGTGCAAGGTGGTGCTGAGCCGGTGGATGCCGGCCGACACGGTGCTGCTGGTGGACAGCTCGCGCCTGGCGGTGCTGCCGCTGTCGGGCCGGAGCTTCGCGTACAAGCCGATGGGTGCCAGCGGGGACCGCGACAACGGTTTGGTGGTCGGTGAGTACACGCTGGAGCTGCGCAACGAGGCGGCGCACGGCCTGATCCGCGGGTTGACGTGATGTCGGCGGCGGGGTGGCGCTCCCCGCGCCGCGAGAGCGGCGCGGGGGGTTTGTTGGCGGTGTTGGTGTGGGGTTTGTGGTGCTTGCAGAAAGGAACGCATGTTTGCCACTGATCGGGACCTTCTGGTGATCGAGCCGCAGGCGTTTGCACGGCTGGCGTGGCTGGGGCAGCGGGTGTTGTCGGGGACGGGGAGCGTCAGCGGGACGGCGTTGACGGTGACGGGGGCGACGTTTGCCTCGCGCGGCATCGGCGTCGGGAGCGTGCTGCTGCTGGCGGGCGTGCCGGTGGAGGTGGTGGCGATCACCGGCGCGAGCACGGCGACGGTCTCGATCGCGCGTGCGGGGGTCAACGACCCGGCGATCGCCACGGGACTGAGCGGGAGCGTCGCGGTGGCGGGCTTTACGTTCGGGCCGCAGATCGCGCTGGCGCACCGGCAGGTGATGCGGATGGTGGGCGTGGACCCCGACGGGGTGGTGCCGGGCAGTGTGGTGCCCGGGCAGGTCAAGAACCCGCGTGAGGTGGCGTGGCTGGAGGCCCTGCTGGCGCTGCGGCTGATCTATGCGGCGCAGGCCACGGCGGTGGGGCACGAGGCGCAGATGGACCGCTCGCTGCGGCTGCTGGATGATCGGCTGCGCTCGGCCGTGGGGGAGTTGCGCGTGCTCATCGACACCGATGGGGACGGGTTGGCCGACGTGGTGCGTGTGGTGGGTGTGGCGGGCGTGGTGAGGAACTAAAAGGAGCGTGCGATGCTGATCCTGGAGCCGGACGAGGTTGTCTGTGTTGGTGTGCGGTTGTCGGGTGTGCAGAGTGTCTCGGTCAACGAGGAGGCGTTGGAGGTGGTGGCCGAGGGTGGGGATGGTGGGCCGCACCTGACGTTCGTGGACGTGCCGCTGCAGCGTGTGCGGGTGGATATCCGCCAGAGTGTGCCCGAGGGTGATGCGTTTGCGTTATCCGTCGGGCTGGAGGGTGCCCTCTTGGTGCGCTGGTCGGCGGGGGGGCGTGGCGGGGACGTGCGCGGGATCAACGCGCGGGGTGTGGTCGTCTCGTCGCAATATACCTTCGACAGCGGCAAGGGGGCGACGCGGGTGGTCAGCGTGGTGTGCGTCAGTGATGACGGGGCGGCTTCGCCGGTGGTTGTGCAGTAAAAGGGAGGGGTGGGCATTGGCAGAGACCTTTGTTGGACAGGATCTTTTCACGTCCGGGCCGAGGAGGTATGTTGTTGAGCCGATCGGGTTCATGGTCATCCCGCGTCTGCGGCTGAACCAGCCGGTCAGCGGGTCGGTCTCCCTGGGCCCGGCGGAACTGGGGGTGCAGGTTGTTGGCCGGCTGGTCGCCAAGGACGAGCCAAGCCTGGACGAACTGGTAAGGTCGATCCAAGAGCTCATGAGCGGCGCGGTGCCGGCGGTCGGGACGCTCATCGATATGCAGGGGCATACGTACCTCGACATGTCGCTGGTGAGTTTCCAGCGTCGCGGCGGCGAGAAGGGCGCGGGGTTCGTTGACCGCGGGCGGGATTGTTCGCTGGCGTATGTCGCAAGGTTCCTGCGTTTGAACCCGATCTAGTTCTGGATCGCTGATGAACATCGTGCGTTCTAAGTGGCCAACCCCACTCTTGCCCAACCCTTGCCCCTGCCTGCCAGAACGTTCTGGGGGAGGGGTTCGTTGCAAGTCGTTGCCGCCGTCTTTAGCGAGTCGAGTCGGCGCGTGCGACGATGAGTGTGCGGTCGTCGTCGATATTGCCGAGGTCGTGCGCGTTGACGGCGTCGAGGAGGGCCTGGAGGTGCTCCTTGGCCGTGGCACGCTCGGGGGCGAGGGCCTGGTCTAGGCGGTGGTAGCCGAAGAGGTGGCGGTCGGGGTCGAAGGCCTCGGTGATGCCGTCGGTGTAGAGCGTCAGCACGTCCCCCTCGGCGAGCGTGATAGAAGTCTGGACATAGTCGGCATCGGCGACAATGCCCAGCGGCAGGCCCTGGGCCTGATCCAACGGGATCAGCAGGCCATGGCCCGGGTCTTGGGGGTGCAGTGTGGTGGGTGGAGTGTTGTCTTCGGCGTTGATGGGCGAGAGGACGCAGGCGGGGTTGGCCAGGCGCAGGCGTGGGGGGTTGTGCCCCGCGCTGGAGTAGGTCAGCAGGCGCGTCTGCGGGTCGTAGAGGGCGTAGACGGCCGTGATGAACGTGCCGGAGAAGCGGGTGTAGCGCTCGCAGAGCTGCTTGTTGACGTAGATCATCCACTGGCGCGGGGAGATGCTCAACGGTGGGGTCTTGGTGTCAACGGATTGGGTCCATGCCTGGTTGACGTGGGCGATGGCGTGGAGGATGGCCATGAGCACGGCGGCTGGGGTGCCGTGGCCTGAGACGTCGGCGATGAGGATGGCGAGCTTGCCGTCGGGGAGGTGGAAGAAGTCGAAGTAATCCCCGCCGGCTTGTTTGCTGGTCTGGTAGTGCGTGGCGATATCGAGGCCGACGTTGGTGGGCAGTTGCGTGGGCAAGAGTGAGCGCTGGATATCGGCGACGACGCGGAGTTCGCGGTCTATGGCGTCGTAGGCCTCTTTGACTTTGCGTGTCAGGACGAGGCTGGCGGTTGCCCGGCCGAAGAGGTTGGACTGCCAGAAGATTTCGGGGAAGCGTTCGGGGTCGAACCCGTGGGGCTGGTTTTTGAGCACGACGATCATGTTGAGCGCGACGCCGTTGTCGTACTGGGGGATGACGGCGATGGATCGCGCGTTGGCCAAGAGGTCCTCGGCGGGGTCGCCCGGTGGGACTTGGAAGTCTTGGATGATTTGGGGTGTGTCGGCGTAGAGGAGTTGGCCGAGGATGCCTTGGGTGAAGATGGGGAACTTGCCGGGGTTTTTCCAGGGGTCGATGTTGACGGTCCAGGCGGTGGCGCGGGTGATTTTGTAGGCGGGTGCTTTGAGGTCTCGGCGTGAGACGGCGATCATCCCGTCGTTGCGTTGGAGCGCGCGGACGCGTTCGGCGTAGGCGCTGACCATCGCCTGCGGGTCGGTCTGGACGGACATTTCGCGCATCATCGCGACGATCTGCTCGAGGCGCTGCTGCCAGGAGCCCTGACTGGACCAGGTGGGGGGGCCGTCGGGCATGGGGGAGGGTAGGGGGTTGTCAAATGGTCAAATTGCCAAATGAACAAATGAACAAATGGTCAAATCCTCCTCGACTACATTGTGACGTGCATCTATTTGACTATTTGGCAATTTGACCATTTGGCCATGTTGCCAACCCCACCCGCCAGAACGTTCTTTGGCCGTCGGTGCCGAGCGCGTGCTTAGGCGGCTTTGCGTTTGGCGTGTTGTTTGGGGCTTTCGGTGGGGACCTCAAAGCGTGCGGTGGTCCCTCGGGCTGGGGTGCTGGTCAGTTCGATGTACCCGCCCTGGGCCTCGATGAGGCGTTTGGCCAGCGGCAGGCCGAGGCCGTGGCGGCGGCCGGCGGGGAGGTCGGAGAAGAAGGGGTCGAATGCGTGCAGGCGTGTGTGCTCGCTCATGCCGCGCCCGTCGTCGCGGACCTCGACGCTGACGCGGCCGGCCGAGGCTGTAACGCGCACGTGCGTGCACTCGCGCGGCGAGGCCTGCAGGGCGTTGGTGAGAATCTCGACGAGCGCACGACCCGCGGCGGCGTGGTCGATGCTCGCCGATGCCGGGCCTTCCATCTGCACGCTGACGGGCAGGAAGACGCCCGTGCGCTGGCGAGCCTCCTCGACGGCCTTGAGCACCCAGGTCTGGAGGTTGACGCTCTCGCGCACCACGATCGGCGGACGGCCGACCAGGTGCAGCTGCGTGATGAGGTTGGTCATGTCCTCGGCTGCACGCACGATGGCCTGCGCGTCGCGGAGGTCTTGGGGGTCTTTGCTCTTTTTGAGGCGCTCGGCCAGCAGTTGGGCCCGACCAGCGACGACCGTCAGCGGGTTGTTCAGTTCGTGCGCTGCGCCGCTGGCAAACTCGCCCAGGCGGGCCATGCTCTGGCGCTCGGTCAGGCGCTCTTTGGTCTCGGAGAGTTCGCGTGCGGTGCGGGCAAGGTTCTCGGCGATGCGGCGTGCGCCCTCGTTCTGCGTCGCGCACACGAAGGCCCAGGTCCAGAACGCCGACACCGTCTGCTCGATGGTGCCGCCGGGCAGGGGAAAGTCGGGGTCGAAGACGACCACGGCCGTCGGGCCAAGCGGTGAAGCGAGCGTGTGCACCGCGTGGCGGGGTGGGGGCTGGTTGGTGGCGTCTTTGCCGGTCTGGCCGGGGGCTGCCTGGTTGGGTTGTTCCTCGTCGATGTACTTTTGCAGCCACGAGAGCAGGCGTGCGGAGTCGGCGACGGCGCGAGGGGCGGCGATGCTGGCCAGGTCCTGCGTGCGGCCGAGGTGATCGTGCATCGGGGGGACGGCCTGCATGGCGTGGACCTTGACGGCGGCGTCCAGGCGTGCAACGCCCCAGTCGTCGCCGGCACGGTGCTGGCAGATCATGGCCGTGGGGGCGCGGCCGGTGAGTTTGGCCCATCCCTCGGCCAGGCGCGTGAGCGCCTCGGCGACGCCCACGCCGCTCTGCTCGCTGGTGGTGTAGTCGGTGATGGTCGCGACGGCGCGCTGGTGCTCGCCCGCGGCGCGTGCGGCCTGGCGCAGGGCGGTGCCCAGGTGGGCCAGGTGCTTGTTGGCCTGCGTGATCGACTCAATCATCAGCTGCTGGCTGGTGTGCTCGCCCAGGCCGAGCAGGGAGCAGCGCTGCGCGAGGGCCTCGTGGAGTTGGCCGTGGATTTGCGTTAGCGACTCGGCGGGGATGCCCAGCATGGCGCACCACTGCTGCGCAGGCCGGCTGTCGTGCGGGCCGGGGGACCAGCCAAGGTGCAGGCTGTTGGCCAGGTCGTCGGCGATGGCGACGATGCCGATGGTCTGGCGGTGTGCGATCTCCGGCAGCGCGGCGGGGGGCTGCGCGTGCAGCCACATCGCGTCTTGGAGCAGCAGCGGGAGCCCCCAACGCTCCCCGAGGCGCTTGCCGGCCTGGTGGTGGTCCAGCCCGATGACCTGACGTTCCAGTTGTGCCAGCGGGACGCGCTTGCTCTGCGAGGCGGCCAGCACGCGGTCATACGTGCGTGGCAGGACCCAGTCCAGCGCGAGTTTGCCCAGGTCGTGGATGAGTCCAGCCACGAAGGCCTCGTTGCCCCGCACGCGCAGGTGCCGGGCTGAGGTGGCAATCAGGTCGGCGGCGCAGGCGACGGCGATGGAGTGCCGCCAGAAGCCCAGCGCGTCAAAGCCGAGCACCTCCCGGTGCGGCTCACCCTCGGGGTGCTGGCGGAGCAGTTCGTAGATCTGCACCGACAGGATCGCCGACTGCACGGCCTCCCACCCGAGCATCACGACCGCACGCCGGACGGTGGTGATCGACCTGGGCACGCCCGTGGCGACGCGCTGGCAGATCGACAGGATCTTGGCCGTCAACGCGGGGTCGGACTCGACGAGTTTGGTGATCTCGTCGAACTCCGGCTGGCTGGCCGACCCGAGGCGGATGGCGCGGGCGGCGATGGGCCCGAGCGTTGGCAGTGTGTCCAGCGACTGCAGGACCAGCTCGACTTGCCGGTGGTCCGGCGGTGAACGTGTGGCACCCTTGGCATGCGGGTCCAGCGGCTCGCCTGGCATGTGCCCGGCATCGGGCCCGGCGAATGGGCGCGCAACGCCATGCCACTTAACGGGCCTGTCGGGTTGTGCGGTCTGCTCGGTCATGGTTCGCTGGTGCGATTAGGCGCTGAGTATCGCGTTGATGCGCTCGGCCAGGTGCGCGGCGTCGAACGGTTTCTTGATGTACTCGTCGGCCCCGCTGGCCAGCAGCGTGTCTACGTCCGCCTGCTTGATCGCGCCGGATAGAACGATGATCCGCGTGCCGGCCAGCGCCAAGTTGCCACGGATGCGGCTGATGACGTGCTGCCCGTTGATGTCCGGCAGCAGGTAGTCCAGCAGCACCAGATGCGGCTTGAAACTCTCGACAAGCATCCCGGCATCAAACCCCGTCGAGGCGGTGCGCAGGTCGAATCTCGGGTCGCGCCCGATGGTGTCCATCATCAGTTCGATGATCCGCGGGTCGTCATCGACCGCGAGAATCCGCTTGCACTCGGGCACATCGAGCTGGTCGGTGGGAATCTCGTTGCTCTGCATGAAGCGGATGAGGTCGGCGCGCGGGATGCGCCGAAACCGGCTGCCCGGCACGCGGAAGCCGCCCAGGCGCCCGGCGTCGAAGCAGCGGATGATCGTCTGCTGGCTGATCTTGCAGAGTTCCGCCGCCTCGCCGGTCGTGAAGACCTTCTTGCACGCCCACGGGTTGTTCCCGGCGATCGGCGTTGAAGTTGGCGTTACGCTCGACGACATACACACCCTCCTTGCCAGCCCGGCCCGATCCATCAGCCGGCACGGCAGGGGCGGGCCCCGATGGGCGTGCACCTGGGGCTGGCAATCTGAAAAGTTACATATCGTCCCCCAGACACCCCATCTTCACAGCCGGCGATGGTTATCCGATCAACCCGCCCCCGGCACAAGTGGTCCCTGGCAGGTGGCCTAGATGCGGTTGCGGTCCGAGAAGTCGGTTGTAAGGCAGCGCAGGCCTGGGCAGTGCCGGGTGGTGCGGGTTTCCAACCCGCACGCTATCAACAGACACCACCGGCACCACCGCACACGCCCGTGCGTTGATCCCTGCCGGGCCGAGGCCCGATACGCTGGTGCATGGCGAGTGATCTGGCCGGGGGTCTGGTGTCGGCGTTGGAGGCCCGTCGGGCGACGGTCGGGGTGATCGGGCTGGGGTATGTGGGGCTGCCATTGCTCGCCTGCCTGCACGGGGCGGGGCACCGGGTCATTGGCTTTGACATAGACCCGGCCAAGCCCGCGGCGCTTCGGCGTGGGGAGAACTACCTGCCGCATCTGGGCGTGGACCTCTGCCGGGGTTTTGTCGCCAGCGAGCGCTTTGCCGCAACGACCGACGAGCGGGAACTGGCCCGCGCCGATGCGTGCATCATCTGCGTCCCCACGCCGCTGGGCGTGCACAACGAGCCGGACCTCAGCAGCGTGCACCGCACCGGCGAGATGCTCGGTCGCATCGGCGCGGCGGGCAAGTTGATCGTGCTCGAAAGCACCAGTTACCCCGGCACAACCCGTGGCGACCTCTGGCCCGCAGTCGTGCGCGGGCACCTGGACGCCAAGCACGCCGGCGTGCTGCAACTGGGCGTCAACGTGCTGCTCGCCTTCAGCCCCGAGCGCGAGGACCCCGGGCGCAAGGACCACACAACCAAGACGATCCCGAAACTCGTCGGCGGCGTCGATGCCGCCAGCACGCGGGCCGCCGTGGCGCTCTATGCCGGGGCGATCGACAAGGTCATCGCGGTGCGGAGCGCCGAGGTCGCCGAGGCCGCGAAGGTCTTTGAGAACGTCTTCCGTGCCGTGAACATCGCCCTGGCCAACGAGCTCAAGACGGTCCTCGAGCCGATGGGCATTGATGTCTGGGAGGTCATCGAGGCGGCCAGCAGCAAGCCCTTCGGGTTCATGCCCTTTTACCCCGGCCCGGGCCTCGGCGGGCACTGCATCCCGATTGACCCCTATTACCTCGCGTGGAAGGCCCGCGAGCACAAGGTGCGCGCCCGGCTGATCGAACTGGCCGGGGAGATCAACACGGCGATGCCCGAGCGCGTGGTCTCGGCGGTGGCGCGGGCGCTGTCGGATCGCGGCCTGGCGTGCAAGGGTGCCAAGGTGCTGGTGCTGGGCCTGGCGTACAAGCCGGATATTTCTGATGTGCGTGAAAGCCCGAGCTTTGAGCTCATCGAGCGTTTGCAGTCGCGCGGGTGCGTGGTGCGCTACGCCGACCCGCACGTGCCGCGGACGTGGGCGATGCGCAAGCACGACCTGGGGTTAGAGAGTTCTGAGCCCACGCCCGAGAACATCGCCTGGGCGGATGCCGTGCTGATCTCCACAGCCCACTCGGCGTTCGACTGGCCGATGATCGCCCGGCATGCTCGGCTGGTGGTCGATACTCGCAACGCCCTGGCCCCATGGGCAAACGTGATGGGGGAGAGGTTGCACAAGGCATAAAAGATCTTTGTCCGGTGCGAGGCGGGCTTCCCAGCCCGCCTTGCCGCGAACTTCCGGGCCGGTCTATCCCCGGGTAGTGCTGGCCGATACCATTTCCCCCGGCCACCCCGGCACGGGCGCGGTCGTTGCAGTTGTATTTTCGTCGGTCGTTACCCTTATGTGCGGCATCTGCGGAGTCGTGAGCCAGTCCCCCCTCGGTCAAGCCGAGAAGGCTGCCGTGCGCGCCATGAACCGGGCGATGTTCCGCCGGGGGCCTGACGGGGAGGGGTTCTTCGAGGACACCCACTGCATGCTCGGGATGCGCCGCCTGGCGATCATCGACCTCACCGGCGGCTGGCAGCCGCTCTACAACGAGGACCAGTCTGTCGCCCTGGTGGCCAACGGCGAGGTATACAACTACGTCGAACTCCGTGCCGAGCTGATCGCCCGCGGGCACCAACTCCGTACCAACAGCGACTGTGAACTGCCCGCGCACATCTACGAGGACAAAGGCCCCGAGTTCGTCCACGACCTGCGCGGCATGTACGCCATCGCCATGTGGGACAAGCACCGCCAACGGCTGACGCTCGTCCGCGACCGCATGGGCGAGAAGCCGTTGTTCCTCTTCGAGCGCACACTGCCGGGGGGGCACAAGCAGCTCTGGTTCGCCTCGGAGATGCGAGCGCTGCTGGCCAGCGGCCTGGTCCCCTTCGAGCTTGACCCCGGTGCCGTCAACGAGTTCATGCACTTTCAGTGGTTGCACGACCCGCGCACGATGGTCCGTGGGGTGCGCAAACTGCGGGCCGGCTCGCTGCTGACCGTCGAGCCGAGGGCGTGGAAGACCGACGAACGCGTCTACTGGCGCATGGAAGACTCCCCACCGATCGATGCCGAGCCTGGCCCGACGATCCGTGCCGAGCTTGACCGCATCGCCGAGCTGATCATCCGCTCGGAGGTGCCCGTGGGCGTGGCGCTCTCGGGGGGGGTCGATTCCTCGGCCGTGGCGTGCCTGTCGGCGCGGAAGTACCCGGGGATGATGAAGGCGTTCAGCATCGGCTGGGCCGGCAGCCCGGCCCAGGACGAGCGTGGCTTCGCCCGCAAACTCGCCAAGTCCCTCGGGATGCCCTTCATCGAGATCGAGATCGCACCCTCGGAGGTCGCATCCTTCTTCCCGCAACTGACGGTGCTGCAGGACGACCCGATCGCCGACATCACCGGGTATGCGTATTACGCGCTGAGCAAACTCGCGCGCGACCACGGGTGCCCGGTGCTGCTGCAGGGCCAGGGTGGGGACGAACTCTTCTGGGGGTACGCGTGGGCACGCCGGGCCCTGCTCGAAACGGCGTACAAACTCCGCCACGGGCAGACCCGGCGCACACCGATGCGCGACCGCTTCTGGCCACGCGACTTCACCCGGGGTGGGCTCGTCGGGTTCGTACAGCAACTCGGCGCATGGTTCTACGGCTGGTCGCCCCTGGGCCTGCCCAAGGACACCAACCGCGACCGCGTGGTCTACTGGGACCTGCTCAAACCCTTCCAGGTCGCCGACTGGGCCAGATCGCGCATCTATACCGATGACTTCGACCGCGCGCTCGGCGACCACAACGCCGCCGACTCCTTCACCTTACCCTTCCCACGCCCGGAAGCGGAAATCCTCATCACCAAACTCCTCTGCCAGGGGTACCTGCTCGGCAACGGGATCAACCTCGGAGACCGCCTGGCGATGGCCAACTCCGTCGAGTTGCGCCTCCCACTGGTAGATTACAAACTCGTCCAGACCGTCATCGGCCTGCGGAAGGCCCACAAAGGTGACCACCTGCTGGGCACCAAGGCCTGGCTGCGCAAGGCCGTCGAGGACGTCGTACCCCGTGAAATCTTCGAGCGCCCCAAACGCGGCTTCAACCCCCCCGTTACACAGTGGATCACCACCCTTCTCCGCGAGCACGGCGAGCAACTCGCACGCGGCAACCTCGTCGCCTCCGGCATCCTCCGCAAGGACATGGTCGAGCGCATGGGCCGCCCCGCCTCACGCCTGCAACCCTGGAACCAACTCTTCTTGTACTGCCTGACCCTGGAGATGTGGATGACCGGGATGAAAGACATCTGCGCCAGCGCACTTGCCGGGCACGCCGGCGCCCCGGCCGTCCTAGACGCAAGCCCGGTCCGTCAAGAGCCGGCCCGCCAAGGCCCGGTCCATAAAGGGGTAACCTCGTGAAACTGCTCATCACCGGCGGCGCCGGGTTCATCGGTCGGTACTTTGTCGAGCTCCTGCGCGGCCAAGGCGTGGACATCGCCATCCTGGACCTTGTCAAGCCCGCGTGGGACGCTGGCGGCATCCCCTGCCACGTCGGGGACGTGCGCGACCCGCAGGCCGTGCGCTCGGCGCTGGCCGGGCGCGACGCCGTGCTGCACCTGGCCGCGGCACACCACGACTTCGGCATCGAACGCGACACCTACTTTACCGTCAACGAGCAAGGCTCGCGCATCCTCTGCGACGAGATGGACCGCGCGGGCATCTCCAGAGTCTGCTTCTTCTCCTCCGTCGCCGTCTTCGGCGACGCCCCCGAGCCGCACCACGAGGATGCACCCACCAACCCGACGAACCCCTACGGCGCGAGCAAACTCGCCGGGGAGATGGTCTTCAAGGCGTGGGTCGAGCGCGGCCAGGGCCGCTCGTGCCTGGTGGTGCGCCCCACGATCACCTTCGGCCCGCGCAACTTTGCCAACATGTTCTCGCTCATCCGCCAGATCGACTCAGGGAAGTTCGCCCAGGTCGGCGAGGGGACCAACGTCAAGAGCCTTTCGTACGTCGAGAACATCGTCCCGGCAACAATGTTCCTCTGGTCCAAGCCCATCGCCGAGGTGGCCGGGGCGGGGACGCGCAGGCCCTTTGAGGTCTACAACTTTGTCGACAAGCCGGACCTGGCCAGCGCTGAGATCGCGCGTGTGATTTATGCCGCCTTGGGCAAGCCGTCGGGGCCTTTGCGTGTGCCGATGTGGGTGGCGCTGGCGCTCGCAACACCCTTTGACGTGGTGATCAGATTGACGGGCAAGAACCTGCCCGTCAGCAGCGCGCGGATCAAGAAGCTCTTCGCGACGCGGACGCTCTTCGAGGCCGACAAACTCGCGCAGGCGGGGTGGAAAAGTCCGACCCCGCTGGCCGAGGGCATCAGACGGATGGTCGCGTGGTACCAGGCAGAGGGGAAGGGGCAGCCGGCCGTCTGGCGCGTCCCCCCCAAAGAGATCGGCGGCGTGCCGGGGCTGACACGGATGGGGGCCAAGGCCGAGGCAAGGAGTTAGGTTTTAGGGGCGGGGATGGGGGTTTTTACCCCCGCGGGCCTGATCGGGTGCGATCCTCCGGTCCCCCGCCTTGAGCCTGGCCGTAAATCGGGTGCAAAGTTGTAACGCCTACGCCGGCTGGTGCCGATAAACTACTGACCCGATGCGCAAACGTGGCGTGCGGGCTTATCGGCGTCTATAACCGTCGCGGGCCACCCGGCCCCGGCGGCTTCCGAGCAATACAGTGGCATACCAGCAGGAGGCACCCATCATGGCCGAGGTCAACCCGAATATGACGATCATCTCCTCGGACACGCACGTCCGCGGCGAGCTGCTCATCCAGAACGCCGGGATGATCCTCGGGACCGTCGAAGGAAAAGTCATCAGCCAAGGGCGCGTGCACATCGGCGAAGGGGCCATCTGCAAGTCCTCCGTCGAGGGTGCCGCCATCGTCATCGACGGCACCGTCGAGGGCAACGTCCTCGCCCGCGAGCGCCTCGAGCTCAACGCCACCGCACGCATCAAGGGGGACATCATCGCCGCGAAGCTGATTGTCTCCGAGGGCGCAAGCTTCTCGGGCAACTGCTCCGTCGGTGCCGAGGCCGTCAAGAACGCACGCCTCGATGAGCCTGAAAAGGGCACCAAGCCCCGCGTGAAACTGGCCACCAACGACGCGCCGGGGCTCGAGAGCGCGCTTGCGGGCCTGGAGGCAAAGCTCGCCGGGTTCAACCGGCAGAAGCTGGCCGCAGGGGAGTAAGAGCAGCACGGCTGCCCGCGCTCGCATCACACAGACTGGCAATTTCAACCCCGAAGGGGTTGCGGGCTGTAGCCACGGGTGAAGCGCAGCCCGCGCCTCGCGGGCGCAGCGCAACCCGTGGAAAGGCGCGCGAGTTGATCTATCTTCATTCTTCTGAATCACCCGCCCCTGCCGGGGCGGCGGACTCCTCCGCTCCTGCCGGGGCGGGGCGCAACCGGCGCTCCCACTTCCACGGGTTACGCCCGCGAAAGCGCGGGCTCCACCCGTGGCTACACCCCTTGGCCCCATTGGGGCCGGGGTACAGCTCTAGCACTTCCATAAACCCCGAAGGGGTTGCGCGATGTACCAATCTGTGCAGCGCAACCCGTGGAAGACCTTCCCCTCGCCCCCAACACCCCCCCATGCCGATACTCACACCCGGCTCATACCTGGCCACATCTATGGTCCCATTCTTCTCCCCCAGCGCGCGTCGAACTGTCCGCTGCCTGCACTGCGCCCGCGCGTTCGTCGTCCCCGACTCGGCCACCACGCTCACATGCCCGCTGTGCTACAAACGCGTCCGCGTCGACGACGTCATCCTCTCCGGCCGCCAGGGGCACCACAAAGTCGAGACCTGCGGCGTCATCGTCATCAAACCCGGCGCCCGCGTAACTGCCGACACCCTCAGCTCCGGCACCGGCATCATGGTCGAAGGTGAGGTCCGCACGCGCGTCAGCTCCGCCCCCTCGGTCGTCATCGGCCCCGAGGCCGTTTGGCTCGGCGACCTCCGCACCGACCAACTCACCATCGAACCCGGCGGCACCGTCCTCGGCGGCCGCTTCGACGTCAAACCACCCAAAGCACACCCCAACAAAATCACCACCCCAACCCGCAAAGGCACCGCCCTCCGCTAACCCGGCGGCACAGGCCCCGGTGGTGCGGGCGTCCCCGGGTGGCGCGGGCATCCTGGTGGCGCGGGCGTCCCCGCCCGCGAGGCTTCGGGCGTCCCCAGGTGGCGCGGGCGTCCCCGGGTGGCGCGGGCGTCCTCGCCCGCGAGGCTTGTCGGGCGTCCCCAGGTGGCGCGGGCGTTCGGGTGGCGCGGGCGTCCCCGCCCGCGAGGCTTCGGCCGTCCCCAGGTGGCGCGGGCGTCCCCGCCCGCGAGGCTTCGGCCGTCCCAGGACCCTCCACGGATTCCGCTCCGCTCCACCCGTGGCTACACCCCGACGCCCCGCCGGGGCGTTCTGAACCGACCACAACCCGGCTTCGCCGTCCTCAATCCCCATGCTCGCGCGTTCGGCCCCGAAGGGGCCAAGGCATGTAGCCACGGGTGCAGCGCAGCCCGCGTCCTCGCGAGCGCAGCGCAACCCGTGGAAGCGGGTTCATGTTCTATCTCCTGCCCCGGCGGGGCAGAGGACATGTCTCCGCCTTCACACCTTTACCCGCTCATGTCGACTCCTCCGCCCCTGCCGGGGCGGGTCGAAGATTGATCTACCTTCCACGGGTTCCGCGTCGGGCGTCCCCGGGTGGCGCGGGCGTCCCCGCCCGCGAGGCTTCGGCCGTCCCAGGACCTTCCACGGGTTCCGCTCCGCTCCACCCGTGGCTACACCCCGACGCCCCGCCGGGGCGTTCTGAACCGATCACAACCCGGCTGAGCCGTCTGCAATCCCCATGACCCCGGCAAACGCGGCGTTCCCTACCCTCAGGATCATGGGCGATGACGACAAACTCCAGCCGCTCTTCCTGCTCAGCGATGAGCCGATCGACGCCAGTGGCGACGACGGACTGTCAATGAACCAGACGGCCCGCGTGATCGCAGAGGCGGCGTTAGGTTCCGCGACGCCTTTTACCATCGGTATCTTCGGTGCCTGGGGGCACGGCAAGACCTCGCTGCTGAACGCAGCCCGCACACTGCTAGAGCCGGTCAAGCCCGACGGCACGATCACGCGCCCGTACCCGCACATCGTCACGGTGCAGTTCAACGCCTGGCGGTACGAGAGGGAAGAACACCCGATCGTTCCGCTGGTGGCGTCGATCGCCAAGGCCGTGAAGCAACGGCTTGACGACGACAAGACCTTCGAGCAGGCCGTGGGCGCAACGGGCAAGGCGATCGCGCAGAATTTCTACAACGGGGCGATTTCGCTGATAAGCGCAATTAAAGTCGACACGGGCTTCGGCATCGGCTTCGACGCGGGAGCGGCACTGGAGAACTTGTCAGAGCGCCAACTCAATCGCGAGAAAGAAACCCAACCCCGCATCCAGTCGTGGTTCGACCGATCCCTTTATCTCTCCGCCTTTGACGACCTGGCCCGACTGCACGCCGTGGCGAAACAGAGCGGCGCGAACCAGACGGGTCAGACTCCGGTCATCGTGGTCTTCATTGACGACCTGGACCGCTGCCGCCCAGAGGCGGCGGTGGAGATCCTCGAAGGGATCAAGCTGGTCTTGTCCCAGCCGGGGTTCGTCTTTGCCCTTGCTCTCTACCGCGAGGTGATCGAACGCTACCTGGAACGCCAGGCCGAGCTCCGATACGGCGTGGAACGAAAAGACATCGGCGCGGGGTACATAGACAAGATCGTGCAACTTCCTCTGTGGCTGCCGTCGCATGAAAAGGGCTTCCCGCGCTACATCCGTAACCTGATCAAAACCAAGCTCAAGCCCGGGCTCTTGCCAATCAAAGCCGACCGCACCGACGACGCCGTCAAGAGCACGCGGGCACTCTTGGCCGCGATCTACCGCTGCACGCCACTGCTGGCCCGCCTCAGCATGCACTCGCCGCGCAAGCTCGTCCGCAAGATCAACGAACTCTTGATTGACGACCGCTTGCTTCCAGACAACGCGCACAGCGCCATCGGTTGCAAGCCCGAGCAGCGGCGGGCGATCCTGTTCCCATTCCTGCTGATCCAGCGGGCCTTGCAAGAACTGTCGTTCCCCAAGCAGATGGACGATCTGGTAGCCAATGAAAGCCTGTGTGCCGCCCTGGCTGAGTATCGGCTCGACCTGGCCGACAAGACCGACCCCGACGGCAACGTCGCCCCGATGCTCTTCCGCGATGCGATCAAGGTCAAGTTGCAAGATGGCAAGCCCGACGCGAGCCAACCCAAGCCCGCGCCGGCTGCGATCGATCCCGCGCTGCGCGACATTGACGCCGTGACCGCGGCGCGCTGGCTGAAGGCCACCGACTGCCTGAGCCAGAACGAGTATCGTGCCGTGCTGCTCAACACCACAGCGGGCCGCGCGTGGCTCGCCAATCACTCCGGTCGCAGACTGGTTGCCAAAGCGGTCGCAGCACAGGCGGCGACACCTGCCGCGACGGCCACCAATCAGGTCGGTCCGTTCGCAGCGCGTGTGAGAGTGGGCGACGCCCCCGCTCGGAGTTTGATTTCGTACGACATCAACAACGAGGGACTTCGTCAGGAAATCGCGATCATCGAACGCGAGATCCGAAAACACCTCAACGTGAAATCCGATGCCTCTCTCGGCCCCGCCGAGTTCGTGCGCGTTAAGAGACTCAAACTGATCAGTGAACCGATAACTGACGCCGGCGCAGCGTGGCTGGCCGACCCCGCCACGGGCCTCACCGCACTGACCACACTAATCCTCGATTTCACCCTGATCACGGACGCTGGGGCAAAGGCGCTGGCGGCGAAGGATTCGGGCCTGCGGGCACTGACCGAGCTTAGCCTCTGGGCCACCGAGATCACGGACGCGGGCGCGGCGGCGCTGGCGGCGAACGATTCGTGCCTGCGGTCCCTGACCACGCTGGACCTCGCCGAGACCCAGGTCACGGACAAGGGGGCGGCGTCGCTGGCGGCGAAGGATACTGGCCTGCGTGCACTGACGACGCTGGACCTTGTCGGCACCCAGATCACAGACTCGGGGGCGGCGGCGCTGGCGGCGAAGGATTCGGGCCTACAGGCGCTAACCTCTCTGGACCTCGGAGCCACCCAGATCATGGACGCTGGGGCGAAGGCACTGGCGGCGAAGGATTCGGGCCTGCGGGCACTTACGGCGCTGGACCTCGGCACCAGTTTAATCACGGACGCGGGGGCGATCGCGCTAGCGGCGAAGGAGTCGGGCCTGCAGACACTGACCTCGCTATACCTCTACCGTACCCGGATCACGGACGCGGGGCTGGCGGCCTTGGCGGCGAAGGAGTCGGGCCTGCAGGCACTGACCACGCTGAACCTCTTCGAAACCCAAATCACAGACGCGGGGGCAGCAGCGCTGGCGGCGAAGGATTCGGGCCTGCGGGCACTGACCAGCCTGGACCTCGGCGGCACCCAGATCACGGACGCGGGTGTGAGAGCCATCAAGGCCCGCTATCCCGGCATCGAGGTCCTGCGCTAAGCCCCCACCCTCACGCCCACCCCATCCCTACCCCGCTCCACCCCAGCGGCCACACCCCCTCCCCCCTACCCGACAACTTCCACCCACCAACCGCCCCCAAAACCCCCCTCGCCCATCCCACCACACTTCCCGCCCCTCGCCCTCATAATCTCCACCCCTTGACTGCACTTGACCCCAGCACCGCCGCCACGTTCCAGCCGCGTAGGCCTGGGCCGACGATCGTTGAGATCGGCAAGCTCTTCGAGCGCACGCCCCCGGCTTCCATCGAGGCCGAGATGGCGCTGCTCGGGTCGATGATCCTTGAGCCCAGGATCATCGCCGACGTTATCAGCATCATCCGCGGGCCGGAGGTTTTTTACAACGAGACGCACCAGGCGATCTATGCCGGGCTTGTCCAGCTGGCCGACAAGCACGCCACGGCGGACATCCTCATGCTCGGCGAGAAGCTCCGCGACCAGGGCAAGCTCGACGCCGTCGGCGGCGTGGACTATCTCTTCAAGCTTGCCGAGATCGTGCCCACGGCTGTGAACGCCAAGTTCTACGCCCAGCGCGTGGCCGAGAAGGCCAAACTGCGCAAACTCATCGAGGCCGCGGGGCAGACGCTGCACGAGGTGTATACGCAAGGGAGCACCGCGCAGGGTGAGAACGCGCGCGAGCTGATCGACAAGGCCGAGAGCAGGGTCTTTGCCATCGCCCAGCAGGAGCAGACCGGCGAGGCGCAGGACATGCAGACGCTGGTGATGGAGGAGTTCAAGCGCATCGAGGCCGCCACCGGCACGCCGACGGGGATCATGACGGGCTTTGAGGAGATCGACCGGATGCTCGGCGGGTTCCAGCCCGGGGAGATGATCATCCTTGCTGCACGCCCGAGCATGGGCAAGACGGCGATCGCGCTGAACCTGGCCGAGCAGATCGCGCTGGGGACCAACACGCCACGCACGATCGTGCCGACGACGGGCCGGCAGCGCGTGCCGTGCGGGTTCTTTAGTTTGGAAATGTCCAAAGGCTCGCTCTGCCAGCGCATGCTCTCGGGCTGGAGCGGCATCGACAGCAAACGCCTGCGTTTGGGCCAGTTGCACAAGGCCGAGTATCAGACGCTGCTGGACGCGGCACAAGACCTGGCCACCGCGCCGCTGTTTATCGACGACACGCCGGGGCTGTCGATCACCGCGCTGCGGGCACGCGCAAGGCGCATGGTCGCGCAGCACAAGGTGCGGTGTATCTTCCTGGACTACATGCAGCTGCTCAGCAGCCCCGCGCAGGCACGCGAGAGCCGGCAGGTCGAGGTCTCGGCGATTTCGCGCGGCGTAAAAGAGCTCGCCCGCGAACTGTCGGTCCCGATCATCGCCCTCTCGCAGCTCAACCGCGGCGCGGAGAACCGCGAGGGGAACCGCCCACGCCTGAGCGACCTGCGCGAGTCAGGCTCGCTGGAGCAGGACGCCGACGTTGTGCTGCTGCTGCACCGCGAGGAGTATTACCACATCAACGACCACGACTGGGAGGCGAACAACCCGGACAAGAAGGGCCTGGCCGAGGTCATTGTGGCCAAGCAGCGCAACGGCCCGACGGGTGTTGCGAACCTCGCATTCGTCAGTTCGGAGACGAGGTTCAAGAACCTTGCCGACGCGGGGATGAGCGCCGGTGGTGGGTATGGCGCGGGCGTTGGGTATGGCGAGGGGGCTTCCAATGCGGGCAAGTATCCGTACGACGCCGAGCAGGTGCGCCAGAGCGGTACGCTGGCGAACAAACTCAAGCCGGTGATCCCGGGCAAGAAAGACTTGGGCCCGGTGGGCAACCCGCCGCCACGCGCGCCGGTTGGCCGGGGGAGCTTCAGCGACAGCATCCGCCCCGGCGGCCCGATCGAAACCCACCGCGACGGCGGCGGCCCAGAACGCCCAACGCCGGAGGCGCTGGACACTGACGGCGACGAAGAAGCCCCGTTCTAAACGCCGGCAACCTCAGGGTGGTGCGGGCCACTGCCGGTGGGGCGGGCCACTCTTGGTGGGGCGGGCTTCCAGTCCGCCGCCGCGGGCCACTCTTGGTGGGGCGGGCTTCCAGCCCGCCGCCGCGGGCCACTCTTGGTGGGGTGGGCTTCCAGCCCGCCGCCGCGTGGATCTACGTTTTGTTGCGCACAAAACCATCGATGCACCACGATGGCCCACAACCCCCGCCGAGGGAAGTTTGGACCTGTTGGTCCATCCGGCGGACCCCACCTGTAAACGAACGTAAACCCCCGCCGGGGGCATTGTGGCGGGTGGTGGTCTACGCAAAACTGCGTACATCCACGGCGTTGCGCGCCGGCTCAACCCCGGAGGGGTTGGGGGTTGTAGCCACGGGTTGCGCCCGCGAAGCGCGGGCTTTACCCGTGGCTACATCCCTTGGCCCCGTTGTGGCCGATCTGATCCCGCAACCCCGATGGGGCTGGTGGTGGAGGGCTTGCACTTGTACCAATTCCGAAATGGAATTTTTCCGTGTCTTCAACCCCGGAGGGGTTGCGGGTTGTAGCCACGGGTGAAGGCGGGGCTTCCCCGCCGGAACCCGTGGAGAGGCGTGGGTTATTTCTTTATTCTTATGAATCACCCGCCCCGGCAGGGGCGGAGGAGTCCGCCGCCCCTGCCGGGGCGGGGCGCGGGGGGTGTGGGGTTCCACGGGTCGCGCCCGCGAAAGCGCGGGCTTACCCGTGGCTACATGCCGTGGCCCCGTTGGGGCCGGGGGTAAGGCGCGGCGGTGAAATCGGGAAGAGTTGTTTGCAGAACTTTCTATACGCTGGGTTGTGTTGGTGACTTCAACTCCGAAGCGGTTGCGGGTTGTAGCCCCCGCGCTAGAGGTATCAGCCAATAATCCGTTGCTGTGCTCAAGGGCCGACACATTCCCGACCCATTCAAGCCCAAGCGTGAGCCGTCGTATTGGCACGACTGGATCGTCGGCATGCCGGGCTTTCTGCTCGTCGGGGTGCTGAACGCGGCGGCGATCGTGGTCATCCTCGTGCTGACCCACCACTTCCACAAGACCAGTTGGGCGACGGCCGTGGTGTGGCGTGGGTTCAACTGGAATCGCAGATCTCCCGTGATCTATTGGCACTTCTTCAACATCGCAAGTTTCATCCCGCTGCTTGGCTGGATTGCCGCCATCGAGGGGTATGGCTGGCATTCCTGGCGAGCCCAGCACTTCTGGCTAGCCCTGTGCGTGCTCGGGTTGATCGGGCAGGTGGTGGTGCTGTGCTCGCTGCTGTGAGGGTTCGGAACTCCACGAAGAGAATCCGTGTCGTGTATTCAACCCCGGAGGGGTTGCACCCACGATTTCAACCCCAACGGGGCGACGGGATGTAGCCACGTCTATGAGAACTCACCGCAAGTCAAGCGGGGCGGATCGGGAATCGGCGTGACGCTCAATCGTCTATCCGAGCTCAGCCGTTGCGGGCCTGCCCATATTGGTGGCATTCGAGACAACGCAACGGGCTGCCCCATCGGGTGCCGGGCGCTCTTGCCCACGTGGCTAACGAGCTCGCCGCGTTTGGCCGTCAAGCGTCTTGCCGAGTCCGATCCGTCCTGCTCCGCTTGCGTGTGGTCTTTCAACTCTTGGCGGTGGTGCTGGTTCTACGCGGCCGCCACCACCTGGCCGCCGTCGCCCATGCCCTTGAGGTCATGCCAGAGCCGGCGTGTCCAGCGGTTGGCGACCGCGGCGATCGCCACGCACGCCGGCTTGCCGCGCTCCAGCAAACCAAGGTACAGGCTGTTCCACTCGCCCGCGCACCGCACCACGCGCTGGGCGACCTGGATCAGCACGGTCTTGAGCGTGGGATCGCCGGCACGCACCAGCCCCGCGTCGGCAACCCGCTCGCCGCTGGAGGCGTTTATGGGTGTCAGCCCGCAGGAGCGCGAGAGCTGCTTGCCGTTGCTGAAGCGATCGAAGCGGCCGATGACGGCGCGGAGGGTCCAAGCCGTCACGGGGCCGATCCCCTTGACCTGCCGCAGCCGCGCGATCATCGCGTCGCCCGCCGTGGCTTGCTCGAGCTGCGCATCGATCGTGTCGCGGCGCTGCGCGTGGTACTTGATCTCGGCCAGGAGGTCATCGAGCACCATGCGGGCGCACGGGGGCAGCGTCAGTGCCTTCAGCCACGCAACGTGCCTCAGCGTCCACTTGGTCACGATCTCGGCGGGCGTCGCGACGCGCTTGTCGCGCAGCAGTGCGCCGATGCGGGTCTTGGCGCGACGGATCGCGTCGGTCAGTTGATGCCGCCGCCGCGTGAGCGTGCGCAGCTCGCGGATCGGCTCGGGCGGCAGCCACACCCCCGGCAGGTAGCCCGTGCGGCACAGGTCCGCCAGCACGCGTGCGTCGCTGCGATCAGACTTGTCGATGGACGAACGCATCTTGCTGACCAGACCCGGATGCGAGAGCGAGACGCGCCATCGCGTGGCGTGCGCGAGATGGTCGCCAAAGTCCGCGGCCCCGCAGCAGGCCTCGATCGCCACGCGCTGCACGTGGCCGAGCGATTGGACCACGCTGACGACGTCGGGCACGGACGAGGCCCGCTTGCTGTTGAGCAGCACCTTGCCCGCGGCGTCGACGACGCACGCTTGCACGCTGCCGCTGTGATAGTCCAGGCCAACTAGGATCGGTACACTTTCCATGAGACCTGCTCCTTCAATGAGGTGAATAGACCCCACATCGAAGGCGACCATGCGTGTGGCCGTCCAAGGCAGGGTCTCATCCCAATCGGGTGGAGCGCAGCGCAACCCGTGGAAGCCGTGATGAAACCGCGCCCCGCCCCGGCAGGGGCGGCGGAATCCCCCACCCCCAAACTCCTCCCCAAACTCAACACCAAAAAACCTCTCTGAACACCTTACAACTCAGCCCTCTGAGTCATTCCCCCTCTGGGCACTCCGGGCCTCTGGAGTAAAGCTCACCCCCAAGCTCGCCACCACCACCGCCGCCCCCGCCCCAACCGTCAACACCCACGGCGTAGCCAGCCCCGTCCCCTGCAACCCCACTACCACACCCAACCCCACCACCAGCGCACCCACCCCCGACCACAACGCCAACTTCTTGAACACCACCGCCGCCACAAACACCCCGATCAACCCCGCATACGCAAAGACCATCACCCCCATCGCAAAGTCGATGATGCTCTTCCGGCTCGCCTCGTGCCAATAAACGCACAGCGCCGCGAAGACCGCCATCGCCACACCAATCACCACCGTCGCCACGCGCCCCGCATGCACATACGCCCCCTCCGCCAACCCCGGCCTCAACGGCCGATACAAGTCGTTGATAAAACTGCTCGCCATCGCGTTGAGCGAGCTGTTTATCCCCGCCGGCCCAGCCGCCAGCACACCCGCAAGCATCAGCCCTGCCACACCCACCGGCGAGTGCTCAAATGCAAACCGCGTGATCAACTCCGTCCCCGCCGGCAACCCGCTCGACGCCGATCCCGCAGGCCCAGCAAAGTAGAGCGACAAAAGCATCCCCAGCAGCACAAACCCCCCAACCACCGGCAGCGTAATCACCACCGTGTTCAGCAGCAGCGACCGCGCCGCGTGTGCCGCGCTCTTGCACGACAGCAGCCGCTGCGTCAAGTCCTGGTCCATCGCAAAGAACGCCAGGTTCAGCAGCATCCACCCTGTTACCGCCGTCAGCAGCGTAAACGGCTTGCTGAAATCCCAGTTGTCCCCCGCCGGCCCGATCAGCACAACCCCACCCCCACCCGGCCCGGCAAACGCCCGCGCCAGCAGACTCCCATCACCCGCGGGCAACCTCCACACTAGCACCACACCAAGCACCACCGCCGCGCCCAGATACACCCCCACCTGCACCACATCACTCCAGATCGCCCCACGCGCCCCGCTGGCCAGCGTAAAAAGCGCACCAAAGAGCATGAACCCCGCGATGCACACCAGCAGCCCAACGCCTGTAACCTCACCAAAGACCGCCAAACAAAACGGCACCGCCCCGATATACACCCGCGCCCCCGACGCCATCAACCTTCCACCAAGGTACCACACGCTCGCCATCCGCCGCACCGGCGTCCCGTACGCGCGCTCAAGCAGTTCATACGGCGTCTGCACGTTGAGCCGAAAATACGCCGGCAAAAACACCACCGACACCACCACCGCCGCGATCACCACGCCCACGTTCGCTAGCAGATACCGCAAGTCCCCGCTCGCACCCTGCTGCGGCGCGCCCATGAACGTCGCCGCCGACTGCGCCGTCGCCAAAATACTCACCGCCACCGCCCACGTCGGCATCGACCGCGAGGCCACAAAGTAGTCCTTCGTCGTCCGCGCCTCACGCCGGCTCAGCGACCACCCAACGCACACAAGCAGCCCGACGTACCCCGCCAGCACCACGCCGTCCCAACCTGTAATCACGACCGCGAGCACGCCAACCTATCGGCGTTCAACCCCTCACCCGGCCAGCTTCATCGGGCCCGTCGGCCCCGCCGGCAGCGCATCGATCACCACGCGGTTCCTCCCGGCGTTCTTCGCCGCGTACAACGCCTTGTCCGCACGCTCAAACCACTCCGTCGCCGGCACCGCACCACCACCAGCCGTCCCCGCCACACCCACCGAAACCGTAACCGGGTGCTCGGCGTGCTTCGCCCACCGCACCTGCTGCACCGCCTGCCGAATCCGCTCGGCCACCAGCCCCGCCTCCTCCGATGCCGTCTCGGGCATGATCACGCAGAACTCCTCACCACCATACCGGCATGTAATGTCCGAGTCGCGCACGTTCCCAACGATCACGCTCGCAAACCCCTGGATCACCTCGTCCCCCGCAGGGTGCCCGTACGTGTCGTTGATACGCTTGAAGTTGTCGATGTCCAGCACCGCCAGCGCCAACTTCTTCCCATACCGCACGGCCTCGGCAACCTCCTGCCCCCACCGCCGGTTGAACGCCGAACGGTTGGCCAGACCCGTCAGCCCGTCCACCTCCGCGCGCTCCGCCAGCAGACGCAGCAGACGCTCAAGCCGCAACCCCGAACGCACCCGCGCACGCAACTCCGAAAAATCAAACGGCTTGGTCACATAGTCCGTCGCACCAAGGTCAAAGCACGCCACCTTGTCCTGCGCGCTGCAGAAGCCCGACAACATCACCACCGGCGTGTTCGCCGTCGCCGGCGAACCCCGCAACGCACGCAGAACCGCAAACCCGTCCATCCCAGGCATGTCGATGTCCAGCAGCACCAGCGACGGCTTCCGCTGCGCGCACGCCGCCAGCCCCTCGGCACCACGCTCAAAGCACAGCAGGTCAAACGGCTCCAGACGCAAACGCGCCATCAACAGACGGTGGATGTCCACCGAGTCGTCGATCAGCACCACCAGCGGCTTGGATTCGGGCGTTTGCAACGATGCTTGCCTCAGACCAACAACTCCTCGATCCTCTCCCCGCACGGCACACCCGTGCACGGGCCACACCGACCCACTCTCAGAGGCTCACACGCCTGCACAACGACAGCAACTCATCAACCTGCTCGCGCAGCTCACGCAAGTTCGACGCCGCTCCACCGTCCGTCAGCGACAGCAGCGTTCCCTCCAGCTTCCCCGCCGCCGCGCCCACTACCGGAAACCCGTACCCCCCGCTGGCACCCTTGAGCTGGTGCGCCACCCGCCGCAGGTCCTCAAACTTCTGCGCGGACCACAACCCCGAGAGCATGCTGATGCGCTCGGGCATCTCCGTTACGTACATCTCAACAATCTCCCGCATGTTCGGGTCGTTGCAAAACTCACTGCGTATCTGCCCCTCGTGCGGGCTGGGTGTCGTCGGCATGTGCTACTCCAAGACCCCGTCCATCGACCACATCCACCCCACGATTCATCCGCCACACATCTCCCCCCCGCACATCACGACTCCACAACCAGGGGATGCCGCCAAAGACGTCCGCAAACGCACGTCATGCCCCATAACCGCTCTGCCCCGAGACAACCCAAGGCGCAGCACCTGGGCGAGAACGCTGAAAATCCCGGCAAGAAGTCAAGCAGCAAACAAGCCAAGATCGTCAACGATTATCAAGGCAGCAGGCCGATCCGCGATTGACAACCTCGCCCCGAAAAGCGCACCCACGCCCGCCGAGGGGAACGCCGCCTGCACCGGCAGGGCCGCAAGCTCTTCACTGATCCCCATCTCATCGCGGGCGTATGCGGCCAACGCGTCCTTGGCCGTCAGCTTCGTTGACACCAGCTCGGCCAGCGGCTCATCCAGCCCGCGCTTCACATAGATCGCCGTGAACTCGGCGTGCTCGACCTCGGGCCGCGTCGCCAGCTCCCCCTTCTCACGCGCCAGGTCGGCAGCCTCGGTGTTGGCCTGCAAGCTCACCGACACATACTCGCCCGCCGCCATCGACACCGCCCCCGCGACCAACACCGCAAGTGCGGCAATCAAAATCCCGCTCCGCGACGTCGCGTTAGCCGCCACGCCGATGATCAGGCTGGCAGTCTACACAATCCCATCGTTAGCCCCAAACTCCGCCGCACCCAGCCACCCGGTGCGATGCGAACGATGGCCCTCGGCCTGACGCATGACCACACCCAGGGCGGTCCCCGACCGCAACCTCTCCACCATTATCCTCAACGCCTCGTCATCGACGCCCTCATCCCCCTCGCCCTCCCCGGCGTCAAGCACCGCCCCGCCGAAGCCAGCAAACCCCTGCTCAACAACCTACTCGTACGCGGCGTCGGCAAAATGCTCGTGGCGTTTGTCGGGATCAAGCCGATCGACCTGCTCGTGATTCTTCTACCCGTTCGGGGTGCCACCACATCAGCAGCGATCTACAGAGTGCTCGGCGTTTCCGGCAGGTACTGCACTGGATAAAGCGTGGCGTCCTCGGGTGCCGGGTTGATCGAGTCAGCAGCCGTAAAGCGGATGGCCCCACTAAAGGTGTCCTGGGGACCATCGGCAAAGATACGGTCTGCCCAGCCGCGCACATCCAACGCCCATGGCTTGTCCATCACGCTGTCGCCGTCGTGCGTCCACCAGCACACGTTGCCCGCCATCGGCCCTCTGAGCACCAGCAGCCAACGGTCTGGAGTGAAGTTCACGCCAGCAAACGGGATTACATCGTCGAACGTGTACGGCAGTCCTTCGAACAACGCCTCGACGCCATCGAACTGCCAATCAGCAATGTCGTCAAGCGCTTCCGCCCATTCTGCGGGCGGGTAAATGATGAGCGACCCTGCGGCGGCCTGATTATCTTGCGCATCGGGGTGATGCGTTCCTGCATAGTCCAGCAAACGCTGCGACGCCCAAAGACCAAGCCCTTTAGAATCAGAAACAATCGCTTTCAACTGTTGCACACTCCCCAAGTCGGGCAGCGCCTCCAGTGCGGCCTGCCCCGCCGACGGGTTTGGACCACACATGTAGTTCCTCAACTTGACATGACCGACGGGCACGTAGTAACGCGCCTTGGACTGGCGGTCAGTAAGGTTCTCGCACACGAAGCAAGGCGATGGGTCGCCCAGCCCGCGAATTACATCGATCGCTTTCATAACAAATGATACCCATTCGTCCCTCCAGGGTCTAAAGATAAACGCACACCTACGCCCCGCCCTCATCCTCTTCACCCACCTCTCCCTCATCACCGCCGTCGTGCAACTCGCCTCCCCCCAGGCTACCGGCTCGATCCTCGGGTACCCCCACGCCCCGTGTGTGGCTGCTCCACGCCACGCGCCGCGTCGCCTGCCGCCACCCAACCCATCGGCTCGGCCCTCGCCAAGTGGTTCTGTGTCCGCCCCAGCGCCACCAGCCCCGTCCCTTACTCGCCATTCAACCTCGGCATAGACCCAGGCGTCCGCAAGGCCTGTGCCATGCTCGCAGCAGCGCTTAGCTGCGGGCCTCCACGCCGACTTGCCGGCCGTCTATATCCAAACCCCGCGCTCCGCTGACCCATCCCCCAACGACCGCGACCGGCTCACACCAAGTGCCGATGTTTCTCGTGCCGAACCCCTCTTCCAAAAACGTTCTGGCCAGCATGGGCAGCGTTGGGGCTTGCGCACGCAATAACCCCAACAGAAGAGGTTCGCGTAGGTGCGGAGGTTCGCGGCGGTTTGCGGATTCAACTCAATGGGTGATGGCCCAGGCCACCAAAGTCTTCCCCAAAGCCAATCCCCCAAAAACCACTCCGAAAACCTCTGCCCCTCCGGCCTCTGAGTGATTCCCCTTTGGGCCCTCTGGGCCTCGGGAGTGAAGTTTCCTCTTCTTCCCCCAATCAATGCCGGAACGTGATCCGAGCCTTCGTCAAGTCATACGGCGACATCTCCACCGTTACCCGATCCCCCGGCAAAATCCGGATGTAGTTCATCCGCATCTTCCCGCTCACATACCCCAGCACCGTCAGCTTGTTGGGCAGCTTCACGCGGAACATCGCGTTCGGGAGGCTCTCGACGACCTCCGCCTCCATCGTCAACTTGTCATCATCTTTCGCCATAAGTGCTCGTCTATCTCTCCCCGGCCAAGCCGGCCAGGTTTACGCCAGCCGGCTCCGCAGCCTTGGCCCACCATCACCCTGCGCGCCCAGGAAGCCCTGGTAGTTGCGCATCAACAAGTTCGCCTCCACACGCTGCATGAAGTCCAGCACCACGCTCACCACGATCAGCAGCCCCGTCCCACCCAGGAACTGGCTGACCTGGAACGGCACGCCGAACTGCGCGCTGACAACCATCGGCAGCACGGCAATCACCGCCAAAAACGCCGCGCCGACGTACGTAATCCGCCCCATCACCGTCTCGAGATACTCCGCCGTGCGCGGCCCGGGCCTGATCCCGGGGATGAAACTGCCCGTATCCCGCAGCTGCTTGCTCATATCCTCGGGGCTGAACTGGATCGTGATCCAGAAGTAGGCGAAGAAATAGATCAACAAAACCTCGCCGACGATGTACGGGAACTGCCCGTTGGCAAAGTTCCCCGACAGCCACCGCACCGTCGGCAGCGCCCACCTCAGCCAGTCGGGCACGTTCGTCATCGCCGCCAACGGCCCCTCAAGCATCCCGAACAAAATCGCCGGGAAGATCATCAGTGAGCTGGCAAACACCACCGGCATCACCCCCGAGTGGTTCACACGCAGCGGCAAAAAGCTCCGGTCCCCGCCCACCACGCTCCGCCCAGCACTCCGGCTGTGCTTGGCCATCTGGATCGGTATCCGCCTCTGCCCCACCGTCAGCAGCACCGACCCGCCCACCACCACGACGAACCCCGCCAGCAGGCACGCCACACCCACCGGCCCGATCTTCCCATCCTGCCCGGGGGCGTAGTTGTTGATCACGTACATAACCGCCGAGGGCATCTGGCTCAAAATCCCCGCAGCGATGATCAGAGACAACCCGTTGCCGATCCCGAACTTGTCGATCTGCTCACCCAGCCACATCAGGAAGACCGTGCCCGCCGTAAGCACAATCACCGCCATGAACCACCACTGCGGCAGCGCGGCCCACTGCTCCAGCAGCAGCCCCTGGCTCTGGATCACCTTCAACCACCCGATGCTCTGGAACACACACAGCACGATCGTCGCGTACCGCGTCCACTCCATCACCTTCTGACGACCCGTCGGCCCGTCCTCCTGAATCTTCTTGAGCTTCGGCCACACCGTGCTGAGCAGCTGGAAGATGATCGACGCCGTGATATACGGCATCACACCCATCCCGAAAATCGTCGAGTGGCTCAGCGACCCGCCTGAAAACATGCTCACAAACTGGGCCGCTCGCACCATCGCCGAGTCCGTCTCCTGAGACGCCCGGCTGAACTGCTCGGCCAACTTCTCCGCGTTCACACCCGGCACCGGAATCCAGTGCCCAATCCGGTAGACCGCCAGCATCGCCAAGGTAAAAAGCACCTTGTTGCGCAACTCGGCTACCCGAAATACATTCACAAGCGCGTTGATCATAAAGCAGCGATCCCGCAACACCCCGGCAGCAACACAAACGCCGGGACAATGTCCACACAACAAACAAACCCCAACCGCAACGCGATCCGGGTAGCAGGGGCGATTCTAGCGCACCCAAACCCCCGGCGAAGCGCACCCTCCCCACCTCCCGCCAACCCCATCCCGTTGCGCCCAAAACCGTCGATGCACCACGATGCCGCCACAGCCTCGCCGAGCAAAGTTTGGACCCGTAGGTCCACTCCCGAACCCCCACCCATAAACGAACGCACACCCCCGCCGTGGCCCGTGTGGCGGGTGCGGTCAAAAACGCGCTCGCGGATATCCACCTCATTGCGCGCCGGCCCGCGCCGTCCGGCCATCACGCCTCGGCGAAGTCGTACCGTGCCGCGTAGCGCCCTGTCGCCAGCCATTGCAGTTGGCGGGTCAGGTCGTTGACCAGCGCGCTGGCGCCGAAGCGGAAGAGCGTCGGCGTGAGGTAGGCGCCGCCCTCGATCTGCCCGAGCGTTTCGTGGAGCATGCACAGGTAGTGCAACGCCGACTTGCTGGTGCGGATGCCACCTGCGGGCTTCATCCCGATGCACTCGCCGGTGCGGTGGTGGTGCTCGCGGATCGCCTCGAGCATCACGAGTGTTACGGGCATCGTCGCCGCGGGCTCGACCTTGCCGGTGCTGGTCTTGATGAACCCCCCGCCCGGGACCGCCGCGATGCCCCCATCGTGCAGAGCCTGGATCGCGATGTCCGAGGCGAGGCGTGCGTTGTCGAGTGTTTCCAGTTCGCCGGTTTCGAGGATGACTTTCAGGTGCGCGAAGGGGTGCTTGGCGTCGCGGAAGCCGCACGCCTGGATCGTGGCGCGGATTTCGTCATAGACCCGCGCGTGCTCGCCGGCCAGGAATGCACCCCGGCTAATGACCATATCGATCTCACCAGCCCCCTCACCAACAGCCCGGCGGGTCTCCTCTAGGCGCGTCTTCAGCGCGTACTGCCCACTCGGGAACCCGGTGGCAACGGCGGCAATCTTGACCTTGCCCGTTACGCCGAGCTTGCCCAGCTCACGCCTGGCCGCGGGGACCAGGCGCGGGTAGACGCAGATCGCCGCCACCGGTGGCAGGCCGGCGATGGTCCCGTCGCTGGGGTCCACCGCTTTCTGGCAGAGGCTGCGGACCTTTTCGGGCGTGTCCTTGCCCTCGAGCGTCGTCAGATCGACCATAGACAACGCCAGGCGGATGCCCTGCTCCTTGCTGGCACCCTTGATCGAACGCTTGGTGAACGACGCGGCCCGGAACTCGGCCATCACTTTGTCAACAGGCACACGCGCCGGCAATAGCATGGCGTGATCCTAGTAGTGGTAGCAAAGCCTTGGCTGCCCCGGCACCTCGGGCTTCCCGCCGGCCAAGCCTAAACTTCCCTCTTGCCTACGCCGACGCTCCAACCCGAACTGGACCAGCGCCCGATTGTCGAGCTGCTCAAAATCGCCATCCCCTCGATCGCGACGATGACCAGTTACAGCGCGATGCAGTTCGTCGACACCCTGATGGTCTCGCGCATCACCCCGGCCGACCCCATCTACGTCGCCGCCGCGGGCAACGGGGGCGTCTGGGCGTGGATGCCCATGGCCATCGCGATGGGGATCACAGGGATGGTCAACACGTTCGTGAGCCAGCACCTTGGCGCAGGGGAGCCGCGCAAGGGTTCTGCGTACGCCTGGAACGCGCTGTGGGTGGCGTTGATCTGGTCGATCTGCCTGCTGCCGTATGCGTTGCTGCTGCCGACGATCTTCCGCTGGCAGGGGCACGGCACAAACCTGATCGCGCTATCGAGTCAGTACGGGCAGATCCTTCTCTACGGCTCTTTCTTGACCCTTGCCGCTCGGGCGCTCGCCCAGTACTTCTACGGGCTGCACAGGCCGTGGATCGTGCTGCTGGCCGCGCTGGCCGGGAACATCACCAACGTTGTCTGCAACTATTTGCTGATCTATGGCAACGAGCGGTTGGGGATTCCCGCCCTGGGCGTTCCCGGCGCGGCACTGGGCACCGTCATCGGCACGTTCGTCGAACTGCTCATCCCAGCGGTCCTTTTTCTTTCGGGACCGTTCAACCGTGAGTTTGGCACGCGCTCGGCCTGGAGGTTCAGCCGGGCGCACGCCGCGGGCCTGTTCAAAACTGGCTGGGCTCCCGCGCTCATGTACGGCAACGAGATGATCTGCTGGGCGATCTTTATGTCTGCGCTGGTCGGGAGTTTCGGCGTCAACCACAACGCCGCGTCGTGGATCACGCTGCGGTACATGCACACCAGCTTCATGCCCGCCGTGGGGATTAGCTTTGCAATCACCGCGGTGGTCGGCAAGGCGATGGGCGCTGGCCGGCCCGACCTAGCCGCCCAGCGCGCCTGGACGGGCGTCAAGCTCGCGATGGTCTACATGTCTTTTTGCGCGATCCTCATGGCCCTCTTCCGCGAGCAGGCCGTCGGGCTGTTTATCCAGGAGAGCACCAACCCGGCTGACGTGGTGGAGATTCTGCGGATCGGCTCGACGATCATGATCGTCGCGGCGTGCTTCCAGGTCTTTGACGCGCTGGGCATCTCCCTCGTCGGTGCCCTGCGCGGGGCGGGGGACACGGTCGTGCCGGGCGTAGTTACGATGGTGCTCTCATGGACGCTGATCATCGGCCTTGGGATCACCATCATGCGGGTGGCGCCGGGGCTTGGTGCCATTGGCCCGTGGATCGCCGCGGCTGTGTACATCATCGTCTTTGGCATCTGGGCCGGGGGGCGCTTCTGGCGCGGCAAGTGGAAGAGCATCCGCCTCATCGGTGAGCAAGGGGGTGTGAACCCATGAGCCTGGTGATCGGCCAAGATCGACAGACGTTTGGGCACGCGCTGGTGCCCGTGCTGGCCGTTGCGCTGCTGGCAACGGCGGTGCGGCTGGTGTACCTGGTATACCTGTGCCCGTACGACCTGGTCGAGGACGAGGCGTTTTATTGGGAGTGGTCGCTGCACATGGACTGGTCGTACGCGACCAAAGGCCCCGGAATCGCGTGGGCGATCTGGTTGAGCACGAACCTGCTGGGCACAAGCGAGGCGGCGGTGCGTGCCGTGGCGGCCGTGGCGGCGGGTATCAGCACGCTGGCGGTCGGCGCGCTCGCGGCGGATGTAGCCGCGTACACACACAAAGGCTCGCAGGGGCGAGCTTCGCCCGTGCGTGTGGGTGTGGTCGCCGGGCTGTTGTGGAACGCCACGCCTGTGTTTGCGGGGATCGGGATTTTTTCGACGATCGACGGGCCCTATATCGCCTGCTGGGCGGTCGCGGCGTGGTCGGCGTGGCGTGCGATCGTGTTGCGCTCGCCGATCGCGTGGGTTGTGCTCGGGCTTGCCATCGGGGTCGGGTTTTTGTTCAAGTACACGATCTTGCTGCTGCCCCCCGGGTTGCTGCTCTTTGTGCTGCTGAGCCGGGGGTATCTGCGCTCGGGCGTGCGTGGGAGGGCAGTGTGGCCATGGGCCTTGCTTGCGGGTGCGGTGGCGGTTGTCGGGCTGCTGCCGGTGTTGATCTGGAACAGCCAGCACGACTGGCAGACCGTCCGGCACCTGCTCGGGCACATGGGCTTTGTTGGCGGGGACGTCGCGCCACACCGGCCCGGGGCGGGGCAGCGTTTCCCACTGCAATGGTTCCTGGAGTTGCTGGCGGCGCAGGCGGGGCTGCTCATTACGGTGATCGTGCCGGTGGTGGCATCAACGATCTGGGGCACTCGGCGTGGTGGGGCGCCGTTTGATCGGCCGCTGGGGGTGCGGTATCTGCTCCTGGCCGCGGGGCCGATATTGTTGCTCTACGCCCTGGTCTCGCTGATCACCAAGCCGCAGGCGAACTGGCCGATCGGAGCGTATGTAACGCTGATCCCGCTGGCGGCGTTGTGGATGACCGACCCGGATGAGCCCGTTGGGCTACGCCGCTTTGCACGCAACGCGGCGATTGTCGGCGGCTTGCTGACGGCGTTGATCCTCGCGCGTGCGGACCTGGCGCGCTCGGCAGTGTCGCTCGTCAGCCCCGCGCTGGCCCAGCGCATCCCCCTTGGCCGGCTGATGGGGGCACGGGAGATGGGCCAGGACGTCCACGATCGGCTGCAAGGGCTGCGGGCTCAGACGGGTTTGGAGCCCTTTGTTGTTACGATTCAGTATGGGCGGGCATCAAGGGTCCGTTTTTATCTCCCGGGGCGGCCGACGACGTTCTGTGCAAGCTCGAAGGTTGGCGGACGGATCGTGCAGCAGGACTACTGGGCAGAAGCGGACTTGTCCAGCCCCGCGCTGCTCGGGCGCCCGGCGTTGATCGTTGGTGGCAGTGCCGACGGCTCGACGTGGGCGCGTGCGTTTGCCCGCATCGAGCCGGGACCTCGGCTGGCAGGTGAGGGGAAGGCGGAGATGCCGGTGTTTATTGGGTATGGGTTCAAGGGGTTTCAACCCACAAACCATCCATAACCCTGACACGCGCGCACGCCACACGAACAAAATCCTATCCACTATCCACTCTATTGATTATCCACAAACTTCTCTCCCCGTCCTTCCGCCACCCTCGGCCCCCTCTGCGAAGCTCTTGTTCCAACTCTTACACGCAAGAGCGTGCAAATCGCACTGCTGCGCACCACACCCCGCCGCTTGGTGCTAGACTTCCCCCCTGTCCCTCGACCGGCAACCCGCGGCGGAGCCCGCTGTCGATCATCACTTCAGGCGTTGTGCCTGGGGGTTGATCGAGGCGGACCGTATTGGCCGGCAGAGGTTTTATCCGCACACGCGCGGGCGAAAGCCAGACTAACCCATGATCGATGAGACCCTGATTGCATCCCTGAACCTGAACCTGGATAAAGACATGGAGGCGCTCTTTAAGGGGAGCGTCGCCACGGACATGAACGACATTGTCGGGCAGGCGACGACGGACCTGACGGCTGGGTCGATCTTGGAGGGGGTCGTGGTCGGGTTTGCCGGCGACGACGTGGTCATCGAGGTCGGGCTCAAGAGCGAGGGGCTGGTGCCCAAGGATGAGTTCGACGCCGAGGTGAAGGCCGGCGACAAGGTGCGCGTCTATCTGGAGAAGCTCGAAGGGGACGGCGGCCTCGTCGAGATCAGCAAGCGCAAGGCCGACCGGATGCTCAACTGGCAGAAACTAGTTGACACCACGCGCGAGGGGGATGTTGTTGAAGGGAAGGTAACCAAGAAGATCAAGGGCGGGCTGCTCGTGGATATCGGCGTCCCCGTCTTCCTCCCCGCCAGCCAGGTGGACGTCCGCCGGCCTGGGTCGATCGATGAGTTTATGGGCCGCGTCGTTCGCGCCAGCGTCATCAAGATCGACCTGGAGCGGCGGAACATCGTCATCAGCCGGCGTAAGTTGATCGAGGAGGAGCGCGAGCACGCCAAGAGGCGTCTGATGGAGACGCTCAAGGAAGGGGACATTGTCCACGGGGAGGTCAAGAACATCGCCGACTTTGGTGCGTTTATTGATCTGGGGGGCATTGACGGGCTGCTGCACATTACGGATATGAGTTGGTCGCGTGTGAACCACCCCAGCGAGATCCTCAAACTGGGGCAGAAAGTCGAGGTCAAGATCCTCAACGTCGACCGGGAGAAGGAGAAGATCGCGCTGGGGATGAAGCAGCGTGAGGCCTCGCCGTGGGAGGCGATTGAGCAGAAGTACCCGGTCGGTTCGCGCGTGCACGGGACGGTGGTGAACCTGATGTCCTACGGCGCGTTCATCCGCCTCGAAGACGGCATCGAGGGTCTGGTGCACATCTCTGAGATGTCTTGGACACGCCGGATCAACCATCCCAGCGAGATCGTCGAGCCGAACAAGGAGGTCGATGTCGTGGTGCTGGCGATCGACAAGAACAAGCAAGAGATCAGCCTGGGGATGAAGCAGACGGAGATCAACCCGTGGGAGCTTGTCAGCGAGAAGTACCCCCCTGGGACGGTCATCGAGGGCGCGGTGCGGAACTTGGCGAACTACGGCGCGTTCATCGAGATCGAGCCGGGTATTGATGGGCTGCTGCACGTTTCTGACCTGTCTTGGACCAAGAAGATCACGCACCCCAACGAGCTGCTGAACAAGGGTGAGAAGATCCAGTGCGTGGTGCTGGACGTTGACCGCGACAAGCAGCGGATCGGGCTGGGCGTCAAGCAGCTCACCGAGGACCCGTGGGTTACGGCGATCCCCGAGCACTACCGCCCCGGGATGGTCATCCGTGGCAAGGTGACCAAGATCACCAACTTCGGCGTCTTTGTCGAACTCGAGAACGACCTCGAAGGCCTCTTGCACATCTCCGAGCTGGCCGACCACAAGGTGGAGAACCCGCAGGACGTTGTCAAGCCTGGCGATGAGGTGGATGTGAAGATTCTGCGTGTGGATATCTCGGATCGGAAGATCGGCCTTTCGCTCAAGCGTGCGCAGTGGGGTGATACCTCGGGCACGGGCGCGACAGGCTCGGGCACGGGCGAGAGCCGTGCGCCGCGCGGGCCGGTGCCGACGAAGGGTGGCATGGACGACCACGGCGCGCTCGGCAGCGACAAGTTTGTGTTCAAGCCGAAGGATTGATCGGCTGGGGCGATCAAATGACCAAATGGTCAAATAAAGGCGCACGATTTCGTGCGCCTTTTTCTATTGGACCATTTGGCCATTTTGCCTATGCTCCTGCATGGTCGACCCCACCCACGTCGATGTCTCCAAGGCGCTATCGGGGAGCTGCGCGTTTAGCGACGAGCACCTGCCGGACGTGCTGCCGACCGAGCCGTTTGGGATGTTGACGCAGTGGCTGGCCATGGCGGGGGAGTTGCGGGTGCAGCCGAACCCGAACGCGATGACGCTGGCGACGGTTGGGGCGGATGGTTCGCCGAGCGCGCGGGTTGTGCTGGCCAGGAGGATCGACGCGGGGCTGGGGTATGTTGTCTTCTTTACCAACTACGCCAGCGAGAAGGGTTTGCAGATCGCCCAGAACGCGCGGGTGGCGTTGTGCATGCACTGGGACAACCTTGATCGGCAAGCGCGGATCGAGGGTGTGGCGACGCGGAGCCCGACGGCTGAGAGCGATGCGTACTTTAACAGCCGGCCTGTGCCCTCGCGGATCGCCGCGTGGGCCAGTGAGCAATCCCGGCCGATCGCTTCGCGTGGTGCGCTGTTGGAGCAGAACGCCCGAGCCGAGGCGCGGTTTGGGGATGCCGCTGGCGCGTCGGCGTCGGGTGGGGTGCAGGTGCCGCGGCCGGGGTATTGGGGTGGGTTTCGGGTGTGGGCGTCGCGCGTGGAACTCTGGCGTGGGCACAGCAACCGCCTGCACGACCGGGCACGGTGGGAGCGTCTGCTCACGCCGGCGGAGGTCGATGGGGTCGCGGGTTTTGCAGGCTCGGCGTGGTCGGCAACGCGGTTGCAGCCGTGATGGGAGTGGCGAAGCCCTTTATGCCCAGCGCCGCTCGCTGTGGTACCCTCATGAGCATGACTGGGCGATACACCAAACCCGCGCTGACGATTTTTCTGCTCTCTTCGTTGGTGCTGCTGGCCTCCTGCGGGGATTGGCGGCTGTTTACCAGCCGGGAGACCTCGCCGCTGCGGATCACTTCTGATACGGGCAGTGCCGACTTTGCCCCCGCGCTGCGGACGATCGTCTACCGCTCGGCGGACTCCTCCTCGGCTGAGATTTACCTGACCGACCTGCCCTTGCAGCGGCTCACCGACCTGGACGACACGCTGGGGGACGTGTCGGGAACGATCATCCACATCGTCATCTTCCTGCAGCCCAGGGCCGGGCGCACGCCGATTGATAACACGGCGTGCAACGCATCGATCCGGCAGATCATCCTCAGCGGGCCTGAGCGCGGCGTCTTTGGCGGCGGGGGGTTCGTTGTCCCCAGCGGGCTTGGGGAGGCGACGATGAGCGCGTCGGTCAGCGGGGCGACGCTGCGGCTGACGGGTAAGACGGCGGGGTTTGTCGATGCACTCGGGCCCAGCCGGGTTGCTGGGTCGTTTACCGCGGTCAACGACCAGGAGCAGACCCGGCTGCTGGCGCAGCGCCTGGTCCAAATCCTCGCCAGCGTTAAAGACGTGCCGACAAAGTAACCCCTCCGCCGAGAGGAGGGGCAGGGGTGGGGTTGGCTCACACAGAAGACCAAGAAGAAGATGTTCGCGGAGGTCGCGAAGGAAGCCGGAGGAACGCGGAGTCAATGCCGGGGGCAATGCCAGCTGCTGCCACAGTCTTACCTAAAGCCGCACCCCAACAAAACTTTGCACCTCTGAACCTCTGCCACTTTGCCACTCCGCTCTACAGCGGCACGACGACCATGTCCGGCTCTTGGGCGACCGCTGCTTTGGGCATGTGCACTTCTGTAACAAGTCCGGCCAGGGCCGGTACGAGGCGGGCGAGTTGTTGGCGGGTGTCGGCGGGGTTGTAGATGGTCGGGGTGTTGCCGGTGGCGGTGGCGAGCAGGTCTAGGCCGATCTGTGCTTCGGGGCGAGCGTTGCCGCGTGGGGGAATGGCGGCCTCGAACGCCTGGAGGATGCCCTTGGCGTTCTGGAAGGTGCCGGATTTTTCGACCCATGTGGTGCCTGGCAGGACGATGTCAGCCGAGTCTGAGAGCGCGCTGGGGAGGGTGTCGATGAGGACGAGGACCTTGCCCTTGAGGGCGTCGGTGAGGTCGCTGGTAACCCACGCGCTGGGGTAGTTGCCGGTGGCGATGACCGAGCCGATATCGCTGACGCGTAGCTCGGCCAGGAGCTCTTCGTAGGCTGGGACCTTCCCGAGGGAGTGTGCCTGGGCGAAGGCTTCCAGGACGCGCCGGACGCCGCGGGCGTTGGGGGCCTTCTCGGCGTAGACGCGGAAGGCCTTGGGGTCGTCGGGTGCGACGCCCAGGGGGAAGAGTTTGTTGCTGCCCAGGGTCGGTACGGGGCCGAGGGCGAGGATGACGCGTTCGTCGATGGCGAGTGCGGCACGGGCGAGGGTCCCGGCGTCTTCGCAGCTGAGCATCGGGCTGACGATGAGGGCGAGGCGCTTGCCGCTGGCTTCGCCGGCCGAGAGGAGTGCGACGGCCTCGGCGAGGGCGCGTTGCCAGTCGGTGGGGACGCGGGTGCCGTATTGCTTGCGGGTGGGTGTGTCCAGGCGGTCTTGCTGGTGGACGTGCTTCCACCCGTGGCGGACCTCGTCGGTGATCCAGTGCTTGTTGACGGACATGTTGGTGCGTGGCTTGATGCGGTAGACCTTGCCGTCGTTGTGGTGGATGGAGATGTTGTCGCCGCTGGCGGTCAGGCCGTCGATGCTTGGGGTTTCTTTGAGGAACCAGACGCGCTGGGCGAAGAGGAAGTCTTTGTCGAGCAGTGCGCCGACGGGGCAGAGGTCGACGACGTTGCCGGAGAGTTCGTTGGCGAGTGCCTGGCCTGGGAAGACGTCGATTTCCTCGCGGTTGCCCCGGCCTGCGACGAGGAGCTCGGCGGTGCCGGAGATTTCGCGTGTGAAGCGGACGCAGCGAGTGCACATGATGCAGCGGTCGCTGTAGAGGTAGACGTGCGGGCCGAGGTCCTTCTTTGGGTTTTTGACCTTGGCTTCCTCGAAGCGCGAGACACCCCGGCCGTATTCGTAGCTGTAGTCTTGGAGGTGGCACTCGCCGGCCTGGTCGCAGACCGGGCAGTCGAGCGGGTGGTTGATGAGGAGGTACTCCATGACGGCTTTTTGGTTGGCGACGGACTTGGGGCTGTCGGTGTAGACGACCATGCCGTCGATGCAGGCGGTCTGGCAGGTGGGCAGGAGTTTGCCGCCCATGTAGGGCGTGAGTTTGCCGGTGGCTTTGTCGGGCATCCAGACCTCAGCGAGGCAGATGCGGCAGCTGGCGACGATGGAGAGCGCGTCGTGGTAGCAGTATTGCGGGATGTCGACCCCGGCCGCGTTGGCGACCTGGATGATCATCTGGCCTGGCTGGAAGTCGCGTTCGACGCCGTTGATGGTGACTTTGGGCATATTGGCAGAGGGTAGGGCTGGGGTGGGAGTGGGGGGTTAGGAGGTGGTGTCGGTGGTGTTGGCGGCGGTGGCTGCGCGTCGGGCGAGGCGTTGCTGGTGGAGGAGTTTGGGTGTGATGTGGAAGGTTGCCAGGGCCTTGCCGACGCGGATGGTTTTGCCCAGGCCGCGTGTGGGGAGTTGCTGTACGACTTCGATCTCGATGTCGAGGTTGAACTCGGCCTGGGTTTGCAGGAGCGCGTCGAGGTCTTGCTGGGGGTTGATTTTGTAGATGGCCGGGCCGAAGCAAGGGCGGAGGAACTTGTAGGTGAGTTGCTTGCAGACGACGGTGTAGTCGCCGCCGACGCGGCCGTGGATATAGGTGCCGCCGACGATCTCGGCGTTGCCGAGGAGTGCGGCACCGGCCATGGCGTTGTACCAGTTGCGGTTGAAGCGTCGGAAGGGGAGGACGCCGGCGAAGGTGTTGCCGTCGATTTTTTTGAACTTGATCCCGCTGCGGAAGGCGTAGGGGAGCCAGATGAGGCTGGCGAGTCGGTGTGCCCAGTTGTACTTGACGGTCAGCCGGCTGATGATGGACTCGACGTGGTCGTAGAGCTTGCGGTGCTGGCGGAGGTTTTTGGGCGCGGGTGGCTGCTCGCCTGGGCCGGCCGGTGGGAGAGGGGGTTGGATCGGCGTGGCGGACATCGCGGGAATGTTATCCCCGCGGGGTGTGGGGCTGGGTATTGGTGTGGGGTGGGAGGCTGAGTGCAAAGGCAGTTTACCACCGAGGCACAGAGGCACGGAGAAGAGGGGGGATTGAATAAGAAGCAGGGAACATTTCCCACTTCTTTTCTCGGTGCCTCTGTGACTCTGTGGTGAAATCTGATTGATGGGCAGGCAGGCTGGAAGCCTGCCCCACCGTGAGGCCTGATGGGCTCGGTTAGAGGAGGGGGTTTTTCATGCCGGTGGTGTAGGCGCGGGTGGGGCTGAGGTTGGGTTCGATGTTGATGTAGACGTCGCTGTAGAGTTCAGGCTCGATGGCGGGCGCTTCGCAGGCCTCGGCGTATTCGACGGCGTCGACGGCGATGGCCTTGCAGTCGCTGACGATCTGGTCGAAGGCGCCCTCGCTGAGGCACTTGCGGTCGTGCATGAGGTGCTGGGCGAGGCGTTCGATGGAGTCTTTGCTGCGCTGGCCGTCGACCTCTTCTTTGGTGCGGTACTTTTGCGGGTCGCTCATGGAGTGGCCCTGGTAGCGGTAGGTGAGCATGTCGACGAAGGCTGGGCGGCTGGTCTCTCGGCAGCGGTCGGCGAGGGGCTTGAAGTGGTCGTAGAGGTTGAGGATGTCGGTGCCGTCGATCTGGAGGCCTTCCATGCCGTAGGCGCGGGCCTTGGCGGTGAGGTCATGGGCCATGGTGGTGCCGCGTTCGATGGCGGTGCCCATGGAGTAGCGGTTGTTCTCGACGACGTAGATGACGGGGATATCCATGAGGCCGGCGAGGTTCATGGCCTCGTGGAGCGCGCCCTGGTTGAGTGCGCCGTCGCCGAGGTAGGCGAGGGAGACTTTCTTTTTGGCGGGGACGAACTCGCCGTGGGCGACGGGTGAGTTGTCGGGGCGGTTGACGGAGCGTTTGAGGACGTCGAACTCATACTTGGCGGCGAAGGCGAGGCCTGTGCCGAGGGGTGTTTGAGCGCCGACGATGCCGTGGCCGCCGAAGTTCCAGTTGGGGCGGTCGAACATGTGCATGGAGCCGCCCTTGCCCTTGGCGCAGCCTGTGATTTTGCCGAACATCTCGGCCATGCAGGCACGTGCGGACATGCCGCGTGCGAGGGCGTGCCCGTGGTCGCGGTAGGCGGTAACGATGGGGTCGTCGTGGTTGATGGAGTTGATGGTGCCGACGGCGAGTGCTTCTTGGCCGATGTAGAGGTGGCAGAAGCCGCCGATTTTGGCTTGCTGGTAGCTTTGGGCGCAGCGGTTCTCAAACTCGCGGATGAGGAGCATGTCGCGGAGCCACTTCAGGAGTGTTTCGTTGGGGAGTTTATCGCTGGGTCGGGAGCCGGGGGCGGGTTTGGGGGCGGTGGTGGGGTTGCCGTTGAGGCAGACCTTGCTGGCGGTGATCTCGTAGCGTCCCTCGACGACCTCGACTTTGCCGGTTTGGGGGCCGGGCTGGGGGGTG
>VYKU01000067.1_pt1 | contig 44046 bp, 34 predicted proteins | sample 5114491 | NCBI WGS metagenome assembly VYKU01 (sample SAMN12291796, study PRJNA351875) | freshwater metagenome | isolation source: freshwater lake | place: USA: Michigan, Gull Lake | collected 2011-07-05 | reverse complement strand
GGTCGCGGCGGGGGTGGTGGGTGTGGGGGGAGTTTGTGCGTTGGCGGGCAGGAGATAGAGCAGCGCGGCGATGGCGACGACAGCGAACAGGAGCAGGGGTACGACGAGTCGTGCCCGGGATGAACTGGCCAAGAGGAGGTCCTTCCGAAAGAGGGATGCCGGGGGTGGTTGCCTTGGTGTCTGGTTGGGGTGTTGGCCCGGCAGTTGGGGAGTTTACGCGTGCTGCGGGGGTAGGGCGTGGGTGGGTTGGGCAGTGGGTGGGCGTTGGGCTGGCTAGCCTTGGGCATGCTGTGGCAGCCTGCACTTGCCGATGCGTATATCCAGGCGACGCCTGCGGAGTTGAGCGCCAAGATCACGGCCCGGCGGAAGGAACTGGGCAAGCGGCTGGTGATCCTTGGGCACCACTATCAGAGCGATGAGGTGATCGCGCACGCGGACTTTACGGGCGACAGCCTGAAGTTGAGCCAGTTGGCGGCGGCGCAGGTGGTTGATTCTGGGGCGGAGTTTGTGGTCTTTTGCGGGGTGCACTTCATGGCCGAGACGGCCGACATGCTCACGCCTGAGGGGGTGCGGGTGATCTTGCCGGATATGTCGGCGGGGTGCTCGATGGCGGACATGGCCGACTATGAGGAGGCGGTGCTTGCGTGGGAGGCGATCACGGCGAGCCTGAAGAACCAGGGTTGGCGCGGGCGTGTGATCCCGGTAACGTACATCAACTCGACGGCGGCGATCAAGGCGTTTGTCGGCCAGCGTGGCGGGGCGGTGTGCACGAGCAGCAACGCGCAGTTTGTTCTCGAGTGGGCGCTGGCCGGGGGGACGGCAGCGGTGGGAAAGGGGGAGCAGATCAAGGTGCTCTTCTTGCCCGACCAGCACCTGGGTCGGAACACCTCGGCGAAGTTGGGGATCGATGTTGATAAGGAGGTGGTGCTCTACGACCCGCGGCGCTCGGCCAAGGGTGAGGCGCTGGGGGGGATGAGCGCCAAGGAGTTGCTCGGGGCCAAGACGATCTTGTGGGCGGGGCACTGCTCGGTGCACAAACTCTTTCGGCCCGAGCATGTTGAGCAGATACGCCAAGAGGAGCGGTCGCTGGCCAAGGGTGCGCGGACGCGTGTGCTGGTGCACCCTGAGTGCGTCAAGGAGGTGGTGGACCTGGCGGACCTGGATGGTTCGACAGAGTTCATCATCCAGACGATCAACTCGGCGGAGGTGGGGTCGAGGTGGGCGGTGGGGACGGAGGTGCACCTGGTCAGCCGGCTGGCGCGGGGGGCGGCCAGGCGTGGGGTGGAGGTGCGGATGCTAAGTGATTGTCAGTGTTTGTGCACGACGATGTACCGGATTGACCAGCCGCATTTGTTGTGGGTGCTGGACAACCTAGCGCAGGGGAAGGTGGTCAACGAGGTTTCGGTACACACGGAGGCGAAGAAGTGGGCGCTGGTGGCGGTGGAGCGGATGCTGCGGCTGAGCGCGGGGCGGGGGAAATTGCCAAATGGTCTAATGGCCAAATTGACAAATGTAGATTGATTGTTTGGTCATTTGGCATTGACCATTTTGCAATTTTGCAAACCCCACCCCTGCCCCTCCCCGCCAGAACGTTCTGGGGGAGGGGTTAGATGTGTGAGCGGGTTTATTGTTTGAAGAGGTCGGGGCAGAAGTCGGCCCAGCCTTGCATCTGGTTGCCGTGCCAGGTGGTGAGGGCGGGGTCGTCGCGGTCGAAGCCTGCGGCGTGGCCGTCGAGGAAGCCGAGGTTGGCGAGGCCGGCGTTGGGGCGGCTCTTGCGGTTGTTGTGCCGGCGGACTTCGCCGGGGTAGAAGACGGCTTGCCAGCGTGCGTCGTCGGGGTCGAAGTTGTCGGTTTCGCGGATGTTTCCTTCGCCGCCGATGAGGGTGGGCAGTGTGGTGTCGCCGGTGAGGACGAACTGGCTGGCGAAGAAGACGGAGGGGAGGCGTGTGCTGCGGTAGAACTCGGCGCCAGTGAGGGAGGCGATGAAGCGAGCCTGCATGAAGTAGGCGACCTTGGTTTCGGGGATCATGCGTGAGGGGCACTTGAGGCCTTCGAGGCTGGAGAGGCCCGGTTCGAGCTGCTCGGCCCAGCCGAGGCCTGGGGTGTCTTCGCCGGTCTCGGGGTTGCCGAGGACTTGCCAGGCGGACCAGTAGGGGAGTGTGTCCTTCCAGTCGATGGCGTAGGCGGTGAAGGACTGGTTGAGGGAGCGGACGTTGGCCAGGCACTTGGTGGTGCGGGCGGAGTCGCGCGCGCCGGCGAGGGCGGGCAGGAGCAGGGACATCAGGACGGAGATGATGCCGATGACGACGAGCAGTTCGATGAGCGTGAAGGCTTTACGCATGGGAAAGCTCCTGCAAACATCGGTAGGCTTGGTGCTTTGGGAGCACCTACTCGGCGGCGTGAAGTATAGACGCGACGGCCGGGGTGGTTGTTTAGAGGGTGTTTGCGAAACCTAAACCCACGGGCTGGAAGCCCGTGGCAGAGGGTTGTGAAACGGGCTCTTAGCCCGGTGGGCAGCGGTTTTTCTCACGGATTCAACGGATTCCGCAACGCTCAAAGCCCCATTGCACCATGCGTGGCTGCACCCCATCGCCCCAACGGGGCGACGGCCTGTAGCCACGGGTTGCCCCCGCGCAGCGCGGGCGCAACCCGTGGAAAGGTGCGTCTTCTTCTGCAGCTGCCCCGGCGGGGCAGAGGAAGCAAACGCGGCGAGATTCCGATACTTTCGGGATTCCTTCGCCCCGCCGGGGCGAGGAGAAAGCAGAGAGGGGGAGACTCTGTCCACGGGTTGCGCGAGGCCCAGGGCGGCCTCGCTCCACCCGTGGCTACACCCCGTCGCCCCGTTGGGGCGGGGACAGCCGTGGTGCATTTCCGCTTACTTCTAAGAGGCTGTTTCAGAAATCCAAAGCCACGGGCTGAAAGCCCGTGGCAGAGGGTTGTGAAATGGCCACTGGGTGCGGGGACGGTGGGCGTGTATTACATCTGGACGATCGCGCGTTGGCGTTTGATCTCGGCGGCGGGTGTGAGGGGGCCTTTGTTGATGCCGGGGCAGGTTGCGCTGGCGCGTGCCCAGGACTGTGTGGAGTGCAGGATGGAGGTCCAGAAGGGCCAGGTTCGGCATTGCTTGGGCCTGTGGTTATAGATGCCGCAGACGGCCTTGCCGGGGGTGGTTGTGCGGTCGAGGAAGATGCAGTCATAGCCCCGTGGGCCGGCGCGTTCGGTCAGCGACCGGCCCTCTGGGAGGATGTGTGTGTAGTGCTCGATGAAGGCCTGGATTGACAGGCCCAGGTGCGTGGCGAGGGTGGCGGCCTCATCGTCGTCAACGAGGACGAAGCCTGGGGGGCCGGAGCAGCAGTTGCCGCATTGTGTGCAGGAGAAGCGCAGGCCCTGGCCTTGCTCGAGGGAAGTGGGTGCCTCGAACCATTCGAGCTGTGGCAGGGGGTGGTCGGGCATAAGTCCGGGGTGGGCTAGGGTGCAGGCAGGGGGAGTGGCGAATTAATCAGGGTATTGCCAAAGTCGCCCGCTGGGGGTATGGTGGAGGACCACAGACCGGTCTCACCCCCACACAGGAGCGGACAGATGGCAAAGAAGTCGAGCAAAGCGGCAAAGAAGAGTGGCAAGAAGGCGCCGGCCAAGAAGAAGGCCATCAAGAAGCCGGCAAAGGTCAGCACGGGCAAGGGCGCGTCGCCGGCGGAGATTGGGGGGAAGCTTGTTTCGCTCTTTAACCAGGGGAAGGCCGACGAGTGGATTAAGTCGGCGTGGGACAAGAAGGTGCGTTCGATCGAGGGGGACGGGATGCAGCACGTGGGGCCCAAGGCGGTGCTAGAGAAGTGGGCGTGGTGGATGAGCAAGACGGAGGTGCTCGGGTGCACGGCGGAGGGGCCGTATGTTGGGGCGACGGGCTTTGCCGTCAAGTATGCGATGCACTGCAAGGACCGGGCATCGGGCAAAGAAACCCGCGAGACCGAGGTCGGCGTCTACACGATCAAGAACGGGAAGATCGTCCAGGAAGAGTTTATGTACGCGCATTCGTGATCGGGCCGGGGCTTACGCGACGCCAGCCTGGTCGGCGGGCTTGGCATCGACCATCGAATCTACCAAGCTCTTTGCCGCCACGCTCTGTTGGATCGCGTCGACGGCCAGGGCGACGATGCCGATCAGGCGGTGCTGCCAGAGGTGCTTGCCGGCGATCTCGTCTCGGGCGAGGGTTGCCATCTGGGCGCGGGCGTCGTGGTCGGCCAGGAGTTGCTCGGCGTGGGCGCGGGCCTGTGAGGGTTCTGTAACCTCGAATGTGCGCAGCAGTGTGGACTGCGTGCCCTTGGTGCCGGCGCAGAATAAACGCCGGACTTGGAGGCGGTCGTCGGTGATGGTCGCGGCCCCACCGGCGAGGCTGAGCAGGAGGCGTTCGCTGATGGCGTGCGTGAACTGCGGGGGGTTGAGGGCGATGGTTACCTTTGCGCGTTTGATCCAGGCGGAGATTTGGTCAAACGGCACGTTCCCGGCGTGGCGGACGGTCCCGGTGCAGTGCGGGCCCCATTCGCCCGCGCCCAGGACCACGACGTTGAGGCCCTGGAGCGCGCGGACGAGGGCGATGCGGCGGCGGGCGTTGACCATCATCGTGCTGGTGCGGAAGACGGCGTTGAGGAGGTTCCAGTGCTCAGCCGCGGCTAGGCCCGTGGGCATCGACAGGTCGTACGCGCTGGTGAAGGTGAGCGTGGGGTGCTCAAGGCGGAGGGCGACGAGGTCATGGACGTTCTTCTCGATCCGCAGTGGCACGGCCTGGCGGCGTTCGAGGAGTTCGGCGGGTGTGGCGATCGAGCCGGTGACGAGCACGTCGATATCGCGTGGTGTGGTGCCCGCGCCGGCGTGTGTGGGGGTGATGTGGTCGCGGTCGCAGAGGGCCTCGGGATCGACGCCGTGGGGGACGCAGCCGTGGCGGATCGTGGGCCAGCGGAGTTTGAGGAGTTGTATTTCTTCGTCGCTGGTGGTGGCCAGGCGGTAGCCTGGGGTTTGTGAGGCGAGGTCCCACTGGCGTGTGTCGAAGGCGAGTGGGCTGTCGACGAGCCAGTTGACCAGGGGCATGGGTCGTGCGCTGGGTGGGAGGCCCCGGCTCAGGAGGGTGTGGACATCGGTGCTCAGGACGTTGAAGAAGACGGCGAGGGCGCGTTCGTCATCGGCGATGCGCTCGGCGTTGACGGTCATGCCCGCGCGGAGGAAGGCCCCGGCGACCTCGACGCCGAAGCGGCCGAGGAGGCCGTAGCGCGAGGAGTAGTCCACGGGCACGCGTGCGTGCCGGAGGTGCTGGAGCGCGGGGATCATCTTGTTCTATCGGCAGACGGGTGCAATGGGCCAGAAAACGAAAAGCCCCATCCCCGGCGGATGCCGGGGATGGGGGAAAGGCCGGGGGGTTCGGGCGTGGAAGGTGGGGGGGGCGTGTGGGCTTAGAACTTGGGCTTGCCTGAGTCGCGTTTCTGGTCGGGCTCCATCGGCTCTTCGGGCTGCTCGTTCTGATTCTCCTGGGCGTCGCGGAAGGCCTTGGCGACGCTGCTGCCGGTCTTGATGACGGCGGCGGGGATGACGATCGAGGCCTGCATCGAGCCGTTGGCGGGGGCGATGGCCAGGCCGACAGGGGGGAGGTCGTCGGGTATCTGCACGTTCAGGGGCATGCCGGTGAACATCGCGACGGTCGGCAGGGCGGTGTCGAGGATTCCTTTGACGCCGACGAAGACCTCGGCGAGGCGGTCCTTGGGGAGCAGTTCGGCGGTGGAGGCCATGGGCTTATCTTTGGCGAAGGTGCCCTCCCCTTTGCTGAAGGCGAGCATGCCTGCGCGCATCATCTCGCTGCTTTTGCCCAAGGTGGTTGCGACGGCACCTTCCATGGGGGCGATGTACCCGCTGGGCCCGCCGGACATGCCAAAGAGGATGTTCATCATCTGCGGTGGGATGTCGGGGTTGGGGGTGAGTTTGAACGTGTAGCTTTCGACCTTGGTGCCGTCGATATCGGCGGCGTTGGGTATGAAGGTGGCCTTGCCGATTTTGTCCTGCTCGTATGCCTCGGTCATGGCGGTGCGCATGAAGTCGAGGTAGGCGTTGGGTTCGGTTGTGAGCGAGAAGGAGAAGGTGCGCGACAGGACGCCCGCCATGGCCCCGCCGGGGTTAACACCGATGACCGCCGCGCTGCCGGTGGTCTTTTCGAGCATGAGTTTATTGCTGGCGGCATTGACCTTTGCGCCCGGCGCGGTCTCGTTTTGCGGGATCTGGCCGAGGAGTTTGCGGAGTTCGGGGCTGCTCAGGTCCAGGCCCATGGCGACGAGGTACGGCCCCATCGGCAGGCGTGCCGTCAGGCCCGGGGCGACCCCCTTGAGGGAGGCGATCTTGGACATCGGCGAGTCGGCCTTGAACGTCGAGATCATGTGCAGGCCAACGCCGGCGTCGGAGAGGTCGAGGGCGAAGGTCGCCATCGTTGCGTCGTTAAGGACGTTGTCCATGAACCACTTGACGGCGGCGGTGTTGGGTTCCTGCCCGCCCATGGCGGCCATGTCCTCGATTTGCTCCTCCATGTTCTTGAAGCCCTCGTCGATGAGGGGGCGGGCCTTGAGGACATCGACCATGATGGTCAGGTCGCTGGTGTCGGCAACGGCGCTGGCGCGTGCGCCCAGGGCCTTGGTGTGGGCGGGGAGTTGGCCTGGGGCGAAGCTGAGTGTTTCGAGGATGCCCTTCTCGATCGAGAGGGCGACGAGGCCGCCGTCGATCTTTTTGGTGAACATCTCTTTGTCGTTGATGGTGACGGGGTCGATGCCGGCGGTGGGCTTGCCGCCGACGGTCTTGACGAAGGCGTCGTAGTCGGCCTGGAAGAGCAGTGCGCCCTTGGGCGGGCGCGGCTCGGTTAACTCACCTCTTTTGGCTGTGGCCTTGTCGCCCGGGCCGCCGAGGTCGGTGATGACGACGGCGAGGGGGCCTTTGCGGTCGATCTTGTCCATGCCCGGGAACTGGTTGAGGAGCATGTAGGGGTCTGTGGCCTCGGGTGTGCCGGTCCAGGCGCCGACTTTGCCCGCGTCGGTGCCGAGTTGCTCGAGGTTGGGGACGACGATGACGGCGGGGTTCCCGGCCGGGACGCGGTCCATGATCGGCGGGAGGGCGAGTGCCGAGCCTGAGGCGAGTGCGAGCAGGAGGGTGGTGGGGAGGATCATTCGACAGTTCATTGAGGGGTCCTTTTCCAGACACACGCCCAGTACCCGACACAGGAGATGGGCGCGCGGTCGCGGGCAAGACTAGACACCCCGTCTATCGGGCCGGTGGGGTTTGGTTTCAACCAAACGGGGTCCGAATGGGGTGGATTGTGCAGGTGGGGCAGATGTTGGCAACAATGTGGGCTGATGCCATACCGAGTCTGCAAATCGTTTGCGGTTGAGTCTGGGCACATGCTCAGCAAGCACCCCGGGCTGTGCCGGTATCCGCACGGGCACAGCCGAAGGATTGATGTGGTGCTGCTGGCCGAGGGTCTGGGGCCTGGGGACATGGTGTGTGATTTCAAGGCGTTGAAGCTGGCAGTTCTTGCGCACATCAAGCGTTTGGACCATGCGTTGGCGGTCAACAGCGGGGACCCGATGCTGGGGAAGTTGCAGGCCGGGGAGCAGCGGGTGGTGGTCTATGAGGGGTTGGACCCGACGACGGAGGTGATGGCGAAGGATATTTATGACCTGTTGCGGGGGGAGGTTGTTGCGGGGAGGGTGTATACGGATGAGGATTCGTTGACGTATCGGTTCCCGCCGGGGTTGCGGGTGGAGCGGGTGCGTGTAACGGAGACGGCGAGCACATGGGCGGAGTACTTTGAGTAGATGGGTGCCCGCGTTTGGGTAGCCAAGGCTGCTATCTTCCGCCCGTGCCTGAAGCCCCTGCAAGTACCACCCGGGCCCACCCTGAAACCCAGACGCTCGGCCGGGCTGTGCGCGCGACAGGCCTGGTTACGCTCGGCTCGCGCGTCTTTGGGATGGTGCGCGATGTGCTCATCGGGCGCTTCTTCGGGGACACGGCGACCGGCTCGGCGTTTGCCGCGGCGTTTGCGGTGCCGAACATGTTCCGGCGGCTCTTTGGCGAGGGTGCCCTCTCGGCGGCGTTCGTCCCGGAGTATGCACAGGCCCACAAGCACGATGCACCGCTGGCGGGCCAACTCGCCTCGCTGACGCTGCGCTGGCTTGGGCTGGCCACGGGCGTGCTCACGGCGGTCATCGAGGTTGGGCTGCTGATGGTGCTGGTCTTTGCGCCGGGGGATGCCGAGCGGAGGTTGTCCATCACGCTGCTGATGGTGATGCTCCCGTTCATGCCGATGATCTGCCTGGCGGCGATCCTGGCCGGGATGCTGCAGGTGCACAACCGCTTCGCGGCGGCGGCGAGCGGGCCGATTCTTCTCAACGCGTTCATCATCGTTACGGGGTTGTACTTTGTCCTCGTGGGCGGGCGCGGGGACGCGACGATCGCCTATGCACTCGGCGTGGCGACGGTGCTCTCGGGCGTTACCCAGGCGGCGACGTTCTGGTGGATGCTGCGGAAGGAAGTAGCTTGGTCCCGGCACGATGCCCGCGCGCGTGCCACGGCCGGGCGCATGCTGCGGACGTTTATCCCGGTGATGATCGGGCTGGGGACGCTACAACTGAGCACGTTGATCGACACGGTCATCGCGATGTGGCCGATCTGGATCGGGCCGACGATGCTTGGCCGGCCGGTGCCGCTGGATGAGGGGAGCAACGCGATTATCAGCCTGACGAGCCGGCTGTACCAGTTCCCGCTGGGGGTCTTTGGGATCGCCGTGGCGACGGCGGCGTTCCCGCTGATGGCGCGTGCGGCCGATGATCCGGGCAGGTTCATCGAGGTGCTTCGGCGTGGGCTGCGGCTGTCGCTGCTGATCGGCCTGCCGGCGAGCGTGGGGCTGGCGCTGGTGCGGCACGACCTGGTCTTTGTCCTCTTCGCCGGGGGCAAGGGTGGATTTTCACCCGAGGGGGTTGCACGGGCGAGCAGTGTGCTGCTGGGCTTTAGCACGGCGGTATGGGCGTACTCGCTCAACCACGTGCTCACGCGCGGGTTCTATGCACGCAAGGACACCCGCACGCCCATGCGTGTGGCGATCGTGATGGTGCTTGTCAGCGTGGGGCTGAACTTCACGCTCATCTGGCCGCTGCGCGAGGCGGGGCTGGCGTGGGCGACGGCGGTTAGCCAGGTGATCCAGACGGTCGTGCTGCTGGTGCTGGCCGGGCGGAAGTTGCACGCCGGGGCGATCCTGGATGGGCCGACGCGCCAGGCGATGGCTCGCACCGCTGGGATGGTGCTTGCGATGGGTGTGTGCGTCTGGGGCGTGCTGCACGTGTGGCCCGCGGTGGTGCTGTGGCGTGAGCATGCGTTGCGGCTGGGCGTGGCGGCGGGGGTGGGGATGGCCGTGTATGGGGGGATGTGCGTGGGGCTGCGTGTGCCGGAGCTGGCGTGGCTGCGCGGGCGTGGGGGTTGAGGGCACAGGCCGACTGATTGCAGCCGCACGCGGCAGGCAAGCGTGTTGCTCTGCCACTATGCCACTTTGTCACTTTGCCACTTTGCAACTTTGCAACTTTGCAACTGTGCCACTATGCCACTGTGCCACTGTGTTGTTTGGCAACCCAGCCCGAGCCAACCCCACCCCTGCCCCTGCCTCGGGGAGGTATTGCATGCGAACAAAGTTACTGGCTGCTCGGGTCGTGCAGGTAGGGGTCTGTTGGCACGGCGTCGCGTGTAACGATCAGTTCGACGCGTTGGTTGCTGCGGCGGGCCAGGGTGTCCTGGGTGACGGGGGTGGCGCGTTCGTTGTCGGCGCAGGAGACCAGGCGGAGTTGCCGCCGGGGGATGCCGGCCGAGCAGGTGTCAAGGTCGATGACGGCGGTGACGTGGCTTTGGGTTTGTTTTCGCGTTGGTCTTTGCTTTGGTCTTGGGCTGGGCTTTGGTCTTGGGCTTGGCTTTGGGCTTGGGCGTTGCGCCTGGGCGTTCGCCGAGCACATATGCCTTGCGTTGATACAGCTCGTCAAAGAGGGCGCTTTGGCTGTCGGGCTCGGGCAGGTGGACGCCGAGGGCGACGAGCAGGTCGATGAGGCCGAGGAAATCGCCGGTGTGGATGAACTCGCGCTCGCAGCGTGGTGGGCCGAACTTGTGCCGGTCGTAGGTGCCGGCTTGCAGTTCTGTCAGGTGTGGCATGTTGTGGTAGTTGCCCAGCGGGAGGCAGAGGCAGGTGGCCTCGTACCCGGATCGGCAGTAGACACTCGCCTCGCACGCGCCGCCGGCCATGAGTTTGCGTTGCCAGGGGCGTTTTGTTGTGCCCTTGGCTTGGCTGGCCTTGGGGATGGCAGGGCCGCCGAAGATTTGCTCGGCCCGTGCGGCACAGGCGTCGGTGAGCCAGGGTGTGAAGATGCTCATGCGGTCGCCGACGCGGACGATTGGGCCCCCGCCGAGGGGGCTGTCGGCAAAGGACCGGCTGTTCTCAAGGGCCAGCACGCGCGAGCCTTTGGGCATCGTCTTGAGCCTGCACGCGGCGATGGCGCCGATGAACCCGATCTCTTCGGCGCGCGTGAGCAGGACGCGCACGTCGCCGATCTTTTCGCCCGCGGCCTTGCGCGCGGAGAGTTCCTCGATCGCGCAGAGTGCGGCTGCCACGCCCGTCAGGTCGTCGCAGCCGTGGGTGTGCAGGAGGCCTGCGCCGTCGATCTGTGCTGGGGGCAGCCGCCAGGTCGCAACATCCCCCACTGCCGGCTCGCAGGGGACCAGGCCGGCCGAGTCGTCGAGTTCGGCCAGGTAGTGCTTGCCGGCGGGAGTTTCGGTATCCGCCGGGCCGGTGAGGGTGGCCGAGACTGGCCCTTGTGCGGTGTGCAGTGTGATGGGCGCGAGCTCGAAGAAGGCGTCCATGACGCCGCCACGGAAGGAGAGCTCTAGGACGCCGGGGGCGACGATGCGCTCGACGACAAAGGCGGGGTGGTCTAAGTGGGCGGTGATGAACAGGGGCTTGCCCGGCTTGGGACGCTTGCTGCTCGGGGTGAGTGTGATGACGACATTCCCGGCTTTGTCGGTGCTTTTGCGCAGACCGGGGCGTGCGGCCAGCCAGGCGTCGATGAAGGCGAGGACGCGCCCCTCACGCCCCGCGGCGGTTGGGATTTGCGTCAGGTCCACCGCCAGTTGCAGGCGTTTATCGCTCATCCCCGATGGTAGGGGCAAGGGCCAGGCCCGCGACCTGGCCCAGCAGCAGTTGCACCGCCAGCACCTGCCCCCCGCTGGGGCGACCGGCGGGCAGGGCCGAGCAGAGGTGCAGGGGGACGCGCAGGCGTGTGCCGGCGGTGCCCCCGGCCTGCTGCTGGACGCTGGTCTGCACGAGCAGATCAAAGTAGGTGTCGCCGTGTACGCTCAGGGGGGTGCACTCGATGACGACGCAGGTGATCGTTCCCATCATCGGCAGGGTCATGGGCGGGCTCGCGCGATCATTTGGGAGGTTGGTTCTGTGTACTAGGCCAGGGGACGATGCCCGAGGCGGACAACTCTCGGCAAAGGCCAGCGACCTGCCACGTTACGCGCACGGGCACGTCGCGCCCGGGGGTGAGGGAGAGCCGCTGGCCGGGTTGGGAGTCGAGGTTGGCCTGGGCTTGTGCGCCAGCCGAGATCGAGAGGACGTAGGTGCGAGTGAGGCTGTCGTAGAGCATGGCGTTGGCCTGCGGGGTGGTGATATCCAACCAGCCGGAGAAGGCCCCGGGGCCGCTGCCGGCGACGATGCCGACGGCCCCGGGCCAGTTGACGCCCAGGCCCGAGCTGTCGAGCAACTCGGCACAGACGACCAGTCGTGGGCCGCCGGGGGCGTCGGGCTCGATGCGGGAGAGTGGGTGGATGCGCAGGCCCACGGGTGCGAAGGAGTCGACGACGGCCTGTGCATCGGGGAGGCGCAAGTCGGCGGGGATCGTGCCGCCGTTGAGCCTTCCTTGCCCGTTAGGCCCGTTGGAGCACGCGCACAGGCCCACGGCCAGGCCCAGCAGTGCCGGGCAGAGCAGACGGGCAGGGATCGGGTTGGATATGCCCTTGCACATCTGGGTGGATACTAGCAAAGCGGGCACGCGCGCCCGCGTGGGCTACAACTTTTTGAGGGCCGCGACGAGTTCATCGATATCTCCGGTGGTGTGCGCGGCGCTGATCTGGCAACGCAGGCGGGCGTGCCCCTCGGGGACGACGGGGTAGCCAAAGCCGATGACAAAGACGCCGAGTTCGAGGAGTCTTTGGCTCATGGAGATGGCGCGAGCGGTGTCGTGGACGATGATGGGGCAGATAGCCGTGGGGCTGGGCAGGACGTCAAAGCCGGCGTCTTTGAGGCGTGCGCGTGCGTAGGCGACGTTGTTGCGCAGGCGCTGGACGCGTTGGGGCTCGCGGAGGACGATCTCGATGGCTTTGTGTGCCGAGCAGGTGATGGTTACGGGCAGGGCGTTGCTAAAGAGGGTTGGGCGGCCGCGTTGGATGAGCAGGTCGATGGCGCGTTGGGAGCCGGCGACGAAGCCCCCAGCGCCGCCGCCGAGTGCCTTGCCGAGTGTGCCGGTGAAGAGGTCGACGCGCCCGGCGTGGGCTTGGCCGTTGGTACTTTGGCCCGTATGGGGATCGAGTTGGTCGATCATGCCCCAGTGCTCGTGTGTTCCTCGCCCGAGGTGGCCCATGACGCCGTGGCCGTGGCTGTCGTCGACGACGAGCATCGCGCCGTGCTGGTCGCAGAGTTTCCGCATCGCGGGCAGGTCGGCGATGGAGCCTTCCATGCTGAAGACGCCGTCGGTAACGACCCAGATTTGGCCGGTTACATCCTTGTTGGCGCGTGCGGCTTGGAGGGCCGATTGCAGGCTCTTCTCACCCGTGAGTGTGTTGTTGCGGTAGACGGCCTTGAGGACACCTTTTTTGATCGTCGCCGCCAGGCGGATGCTGTCGATGATGCAGGCGTGGTTGAGTTCATCGCTGATGATGATGTCCCCCGGCTCGCAGAGCGTGGGGAAGAGGGCCTCGTTGGCCGTCCACGCGCTGACGAAGGTGTAGCTGGCCTGGGTGCCCATGTAGCGTGCGATCTGGGCTTCGAGGGCTTCGTGGGGGGTGAACGTGCCGCAGATGAAGCGGACGCTGGCGGTGCCCGCGCCGTAGTCGCGCAGGGCCTTGATCCCGGCCTCGATGACCTCGGGGTGGTTGGCCAGGCCAAGATAGTTGTTGGAGCAGAAGCATAGCGTGTCACGGAAGGAGCCGTCGCCCTGGCGGATCTTGACGCGTGCATCCATGGGCGAGCCGAGGACGCGCAGGTGCTTCCAGAGGCCCTGCTGACGGAGCTGGTCAAAGAGGGCGTCGGTGCGGGTGTCAAAGTGCGTGCCTGTCGTGGGGCTTGTCTTGGCGTTGGTGTTCATAGGCAGATCATATGAACCCGCACAGCGGCGGCGTGCATCCGGGGGGTCAACAATCGACGTATGCAATGGCAAGAGGTCGCCGCGGGGTTGGTTGTGGGGCTGGCGGTTTGCCTGGGGATGGTGCTGGCGCTGCTGACACTGCCGGGCGTGTGGCTGATGCTGCTCACGGCGGTGCTGGTCAAGTTGCTCTGGATGCCCGAGCTGATCGGGCCCTGGACCCTGGCCGTCTGCCTGGTGCTGGCCATTGCGGGGGAGTTGATCGAGGCGTTGGCGTCTGCCGCGGGCACGAGCCGGTTTGGGGGGAGCCAGGCCGGGGCCGTGGCTTCGATCGTTGGGGGGCTGGTCGGCGCAGTGCTGGGGACGTTTGTGATCCCCATCCCGATCGTCGGGACGATCCTGGGCGCGATCCTCGGCTCGGCCCTGGCAACGTTCGCCACCGAGGTGCTCTACAAACAACGCCCCACGGGCCAGGCCCTGCACGCGGCAACAGGCGCGGCGATCGGGCGCACCGCAGCGACGATCATCAAGGTCTTCATCACCGGCGTGGTCGGGCTGATCTTGCTCGCAAGCGTGCTGCTGGAGTGGTTGTAGGAAGTTACTCAGAGGACGGAGAGACGGAGTAGAAATGCAGAGGGATTCTGTTGGGGAAGTGCTTTGGTGGGACAGTTTTTGGATGTCAGTGCAGTAGATTGGTGTGCGTGTTGCCGGGGGCAACCCCACCCCTGCCCCTCCCCTCGGGGGAGGGGTTCTGAAGCAGCAAGTCAGAGGTTCGGTTGCTCCGATCTGATCAATCTCTCCCGATCAATTCCCCCAATAAAATCCCCCCTCTGTATTTCTACTCCATATCTCTGGCCTCTGAGTAACTTCCCCGATAGCCTCCCGCCGTGGCTACTGATCCGATTATTGGGATTGACCTGGGGACGACCAACTCGCTGGTGGGGGTGTCGGCGTGGCCGGGGCCGACCGATCTGCCAAGGATATTGCCGGCTGCCGATGGTGCGCACCTGGTCCCGTCGGTTGTGCGGATCGATGATGCGGGGGTCGTCGTTGGGGCGTTGGCCAAGGCCCAGGCCGCAGAGCACCCGCGGGGGACGATCGCCAGCGTCAAACGGCTGATGGGGCGTGGTCTTGAGGACGCGCAGGCGGACTTGCCTTATCTGAGTTACAAGGTTGTGCAGGGGCCTGGGCAGACGGCGCGGGTGCAGTTGCCCGACGGCCGGCTGGTCTCGCCGCAGGAGGTCTCGGCACACATCCTGCGTGCGTTGCGGGCGCAGGCGTCGGCGGCGCTGGGGGTGCAGGTTGGGCGTGCGGTCATCACGGTCCCGGCGTACTTCGACGACGCCCAGCGCCAGGCGACGCGCGACGCGGCGCGATTGGCGGGGCTGGAGGCGGTGCGCCTGATCGCCGAGCCTACGGCGGCGGCGCTGGCGTATGGCCTGGGCCTGCGTGCTAGCTCGCCGGCGCAGACAATCGTGGTCTATGACTTTGGTGGCGGGACGTTTGACGTCTCAGTGCTGCGGCTGACGCCCGGGGTAGGAGCGACGGCGACCGCGCCCGGGGCCGATGCCTTTGAGGTGCTGGCAACGGCGGGGGACACGCACCTGGGCGGGGACGACATCGACTTTGCGATCGTCGGCTGGCTGGCCGGGCAGTTGCAGGCGCTGCGCCCGGGGCTGCCGGTGCCTAGTGACGGGCAACGGCGGGCGCTGTTGGCGCTGGCCGAGGGTGCGAAGATCGAGTTGAGCAAGAGCGAGGAGGTGGGGATTGATCTTGCGCGGGCCTTGCCCGAGGGTTCGGGCGGGCCGCTGCGTGTAACGCTCACGCGAGCGGTGCTGGAGGCGTTGGCCGGGCCGTTGATTGAGCGGACGATCGCCGCGTGCGGGCGTGCGGTGCGCGATGCGAGGGCGCGGATGGAGGGGGAGGGGATCGACGCGGTGATCCTTGTTGGCGGCAGCACGCGTATGCCGGTGGTTCGGCAGAGGGTGCGTGAGCACTTCAAGATCGAGCCGTACACGGCAATCGACCCCGACGAGGCCGTGGCGCTCGGGGCAGCGGTGCAGGCGTCGATCCTGAGCGGCGCGACGACGGGCGCGATGCTGCTGGACGTGATCCCGCTGAGCCTTGGGCTAGAGACGGCCGGGGGTGGGGTAGCCAAGATCATCATGCGCAATGCCCCCGTGCCCGCCGAGGCGCACGAGATGTTCAGCACGCAGGTGGATAATCAAGGGTCGATCAGGTTGAACATCGTGCAAGGTGAGCGTGAGATGGCCGGGGACTGCCGGTCGCTGGGGGTGTACCACCTTGGTGGCATCCCCGCGATGCCCGCGGGGTTGCCGCAGTTGCGTGTGGAGTTCCGTGTGGATGCCAACGGCATTCTGGGCGTCCGTGCTCTTGAGCAGCGGTCGGGGCGCCGGCTGGACGTGCAGATCGTGCCAAACCACGGGCTGACTCGGCAGGAGGTCGAGCGGATCGAGCGCGAGAGTTTCGCAATGGCGCGGCAGGACATGGCCCGGCATCGGATCGCGGACCTGATCGCCACGGGTGCGCTCGACCTGGGGTGGGTGCGAACGCAGTTGGGGCGCTATGGCGCGGGCCTTGCCAGTGAACCGAGGGGGAGGATCGAGGGTGCCGTCGCAACGCTGAGCGAGCTGTTGGAGCGGGCGCGTGGTGATTGGGAAGCCGTCGCTGCCGACGAGTTGATGCGGGCAAAGGAGGCGCTGGACCACGCGAGCATCCCGCTGCATGAACTGGCGATGACGCGGACGCTGCAGCAGGGCGAGGCAAACGAGCAGCAGCCGGGGGGGAAGCGTGCATCCCTATGACCGGCTCGGTAAAGGCATGTAACCACTGAGGCACTGAGGCACCGAAAAAGACAGGGATTTTGGTCTTAGAGTCTTACCCAGTCCCTGTATTCTCTGTGGCTCGGTGCCTCAGTGGAAAAAATCTTCCCCCAATGTTGCGGGCATCCAACCCGCACGGCCCACCCACTGGGGTCTGGCCGATCTACACTCTTGTACGTTTGAGCCGGACCCGACAGACCCGCACTATTAGGAGCCTTTCATGCGCACAAGCGTGCTCGTAGTTGCCCTCGGCCTGACCACCTCGATCGCAGGTGGGCAGGTGATCACACCCGTTCCACCCGCGCCGGCGCCGCTGCCGGAATACACGCCGCCCCCACCGCCACCACCGGCACCGGCTCCGGTGGTGCAACCCCCGACCCCGACGCCAAACCTGGTCAAGACGGGGGCGGACGGGAAGATCGTCGTGCTGGCCGAGCCACCTGAGTTTGCCGCGGCCAGGGCGATCGGTCTGGACCCGGCCAAGACGGCCCAACTCGCCGCGCTTATCAACGACCGGCAGGCGAAGATGGACGCGATGATCATCGCCAACCCGGCTATGGCGTTGGAGTTGTTCTCCAAGTTGCCCGGCACCGAGACCATGGACATCAACCAGATGGCGGGGTTCCCGGCGATGTTCAAGTCGTTCGGGCTTTCGCCCGCGCCGCTGGAGGCGCTCCGCGTCTCGGGGATCTTCAGCACCAGCCAGATCGACGCCATCAGCGCGGGGACCACGACCTATCGCCAGGCCCTGGCTGAGGAGTCAAAGAAGGTCGCCGATGGAGACCTGAACAAGACGATGCTCATTGCCTCGCGCACGCAGATCAAGCTTGTCTCGGCTGAGTTCAACACATCGATGCGCCGGCTGCTTGACCAACTCGCGGCGAGCTGGCCCAAGGTGCAGGACGTTACCACCTGGCCCAACGCAGGGGAACTCAAGGCCACGATGGCGGGCAGCGACCAGAACGCCAAGGTCGCCGCGCTGGCAAACGCGCTCAAGGGAATCCCCCCCGAGGCGAGCGGCAAACTGCTCGCCCCGTTCGCGTTGCAACCGGCACCGGCACCAACACCCGCACCGTCGCCAAAATGAACCCCTCCCCCGAGGGCAGGGGCAGGGGTGCGGTTTGCTCTGGCACTTGCCCCTTCAACCCGTCGGGGTACAAGCGGACCTGCACCCATGCACAGACGCACACTCCTTGGCATCGCCGCAGCCGGCGCCGCTGGTACGCTCTTGCAAGCGTGCCGGCGCAGGTTGGGCAGTGCGCCCGTTACGCTCTACAGCAGCATCGACCCGGCGGTGCTTGAGCCGATTGTCAAGGGGCTGATCCTGCCGTGGGAGGTCAAGACGCTGACGGATAGCGAGGCGACCAAGACCACCGGTTTGCTCGCGCGTTTGCAGGCGGAGAAGAGCGCGCCGAAGGCGGACGTTTGGTGGTCTGGTGAGATCGTTGGGACGATCCAGCTCGCCCGTGCCGGGCTGCTGGCGCCGGTGACCGCCCCGGCGGTGCTGACCCGTTATGCCGGCGCGGTCCCCCGCGACCCGGGTGGGAGGTGGTTCCCGCTGGCCGATCGCCCGCGGGTGCTGGTCTACAACACTGCGCAGTTTGATGCGGCCACACGCCCGCGGTCGCTGGCGGGCGCGCTGGACCTGGCCCGAGCGTCCAAGAGCGTCAAGCCTGTGGTCTTTGCCATCGCCAACCCTTCCTTTGGGACCACGCGCGGGCACGTTGCCGCGTTGTATGCACGGCTGGGTCGGGACGCCTTTGCCGAGCTCTTTGCGGGGGTGAAGTGCCGCGTTGTGGATGGGAACTCTGCGGTTGTGCGCGCGGTGGCGATGGGTGAGGCCGCACTGGGGTTGACGGACTTTGACGACCTCGTCGGCGGGCAGGCGAACAGGTGGCCGATCGACGCCTTCACGCCGGCGTTTGATCCCTCGGCTGAGGCCGGCCCGGCGTTGATGATTCCGGGGACGGTGGCGGTGCTTGCCGGTGGGCCAAACCCGGCGGGTGCGCAGGCCCTGGCCGAGGTGCTGCTGAGCCAGGAGACCGAGGAAGCGCTGGCCAAAGGGGCGTGGCGTTCGCGCCCGGTGGTGGGGAGTTCGTCGGCAACGGATGCGCGATTGGCGGACCTGACGGCCGCGGCTGTTGATTGGGACAAGGCGGTTGATGCGCTGCCAGAGGCGGTGGCGTTGGGGCTCGAGTTGATGAAGGGGTGATAACAGCAATTTGTGCCCACAATTACCGTACAAATACCTATTTTATTGACTAGAATTACCAGGATGCCAAAGGGGCCTTGTATATTGAACCGAAATACATTTTTGGTTGTATATGCATGATCCGTAGTGTATATTTTCATAGGATCAGTCGACACGCACGGAGGCAGGCGCGATGGTCAAGCAGGTCAAGGTCGGCTTGGTGCTAGGTAAAGGACCACCGCCCGGGTATCGCTGGGGCGTGCAGTACCTAAGCACCGCCAGCAATGAAGCAGGATCGTTGCTCAATGAAGCTCAGTATGCCCATGCCGTCGACCTTCTCCGCGCCCTGGCGTACGAGGATGCCCCAACATCCCCAAAGTCTGTGGATGTTGATGCCGTGGAGGACTTTCATGAGCTGCGCGACAAGGGTGGAATCCTTGGCAAGATCAACCTCCGCATCTTCTTTGCTGTTGATGGGAAATCACGCACCATCGTTGTTCTTGGTGTCATCAAGAAAGAGGCCGAGGGGCCAACGCCGAGCTGGATCAAGACCCGCATCCGGTCGCGTATCCGCGCACTGCGTCAGATGGGTTGGAGTGTTTGAAGAGGAGGCACCGGGTAGGCCTGGGCCATTGAACGGAGTTCCACATGCACGCAACTGATTTCCGTCAAGCCACGAGCAACATGACCAGCGACCAGCAGGCCCTCGTGCTGGCCATGTCCATTGTGTTCGAGCGCCTCACACGACTCAAGGAGCCTGACCTCAACGACCTCTTCGAGCTCGTCCGAGAGCTGGCCGCGGCAAAGTCCGAGGATGACCGGCGTGAGATCACAGACACCATGCTCGAGATCCTCGATGCCAGGCCCCTGCAGGTGCTGCCGCTGGCGATCGATGGCGAACCTGCCGATCGCGCCGCGCTTCGGCCGTACACCGCATGGATAGCCAGCAAGGTCGCCGGCGCGCGTTCTGCTGCCAAGCTTACCCAGGCGCAACTCGCTGAACGCAGCGGCCTGCAGCAGAGCCACATCAGCCGCATCGAGAACGGCAAACTCAGCCCATCCTGCCGGACCATCCAGCGCATCGCTGAGTCCCTCGGGTGCCCGCTTGCAGACTTTGACTGGAACGAGCCACGCTAAAGCCCGCCGTCGGTTTCTCACACGTTGAAGTACTTCGCCTGGGGGTGGTGCACGATGATGGCGCTGGTGCTCTGCTCGGGGTCGATCTGCCAGTTCTCTGTCAGTTCGCAGCCGATGCGTGAGGGGTCTAGGAGGCGGAAGAGTTTGTCCTGGTCGCTCATGTCTGGGCAGGCGGGGTAGCCGAAGCTGTAGCGGGAGCCGCGGTACTTCTGCGTGAAGAGGTCTCGGAGGCGTGGTGAATCGTCGTTGGCGATGCCGAGCTCTTGGCGCATGCGTTTGTGCCACATCTCGGCCAGGGCCTCGGCGGTTTCGACACCGATGCCGTGGAGGTAGAGATACTCGCTATATGCGTTGGCCTGGTAGAGTTTCTGTGCCGCGGCCGACGCCTCTTTGCCCACCGTTACGCAGTGCAGGCCCAGCACGTCGCGCTGGCCGCTGTCGACGTCGCGGAAGTAGTCGCTGATGCACAGGCGTTTGCGCCCGCTTTGACGGGGGAAGGTGAAGCGTTCGATCTCGCGGCCGTGGTCGTCGGGGTCGTAGATGACCAGGTCGTTGCCCTGGCTGTTGCAGGGGTAATAGCCATAGACGACCGCGGGGCGGAGGATGCGCTCTTGTTTGCACCGGGCCTTCAGGCGTGCGAAGATCGGGCCGACGGTCTCTTCGATCTGATCTTCAAACTCCTCGTCGGTGAGCGTCCCTTGCTTGAACTGCCACTGCCCGCGGTAGAGGGCGACCTTGTTGATAAACGGGTAGACCAGGTCCAGGTCGATATCCGCGACGACGCGCGAGCCCCAGAACGGTGCCTTGGGCACGTCCACGTCCTGGCGCACATCGCTCCTGACGACGGCAACCTCGGCCGTCTGCGTGCCCGACCGTTTGCCGGCCTCGAAGGCCTCGATGCGTTGGGCGCTGTCGGCCTTGGAGCGTGCGATCGTTTCTTCTGCCGCGGTGCGTTTGCTGGTGCGGGTGTTGATCTCCTGCGCGAGCGTGGCGGTGGCGCCGGCCTTGATCATGTCCATGGTGCGCAGGCCCTCGAAGGCGTCCTTGCCGTAGAAGACCTCGCCTTTGTAGATGCCGCGCAGGTGCCCCTCGCAGTAGTGGCGTGTCAGCGCCGCCCCGCCGAGCAGCACCGGCACGTTGATGCCCAGGGTGTTGAGTTCGTGCAGGTTTTCTTCCATCACCGTTACGCTTTTGACCAGCAGGCCGCTCATGCCGATGGCGTCGGCGCCGGTCTGTTGCCACGCGCGTGCGATGTCGGCGATCGGCTGCTTGATGCCGATGTTGTGCACGGTGTACCCGTTGTTGCTCAGGATGATGTCCACCAGGTTCTTGCCGATGTCGTGCACGTCCCCCTTGACCGTTGCCAGCACGATCGCCCCTTTGCTCTGCCCGTGGCTCTTTTCCATAAACGGCTGCAAGTGGGCCACGGCCATCTTCATCACCTCGGCGCTCTGGAGCACAAAGGGCAACTGCATCTGGCCCGACCCGAAGAGCTCGCCAACCGTCTTCATCCCCGCCAGCAGGTGGTCGTTGATGATCTCAAGCGGGGCGTACTTCTCCATCGCGGTTGTGAGCGTGCCGGCCAGGCCTTCCTTCTCGCCGTCGACGATGTGGCTCTGGAGTTTTTCCTCGAGCGTGAGTTCCTTGCTCGCACGCCGGACCTGCTCGCCGGTGGCCGCGTCCTTGAACAGGTCGATGAACCTGGCCAGCGGGTCGAAGCCGGCATCGGTCATCCCCGCCGGCAGGCCTGTGCCGCCGGCGCTGGCGTCGCGCCGGTCATAGATCAGGTCCAGTGCCGCGTCCCACTGCTCTTGCGGGATCTTGTTCTTGGGGAGGATTTTAGAAAAGTGCAGGATCGCGCTGGTCAGCCCGGCCTCTTGCAGCTCGTGCAGGAAGGCCGAGTTGAGCACCACACGGGCCTGGTTTTTGAGCCCGAAACTCACGTTGCTCAGCCCGACGGTTGTCTGGCACCCCGGCAGCGCACGGGCAATGGCGCGCACGCCCTCGACGGTCTCCAGCCCGCTGCGCCGGTCGCTGGCCATGCCCGTGCTGACGGGGAGCACCAGGGGGTCGAAGATGAGATCCGCCGGCGCGATGCCGTGGACTGTCGTGGCACGGTCATAGGCGCGCTGGGCGATGGCGAGTTTGCGTTCGGCGGTGCGGGCCATGCTCGCTTCTTTGTCCTCATCGATCGAGCCGATGACGAGCGCCGCGCCATAGGTGCGGGCGAGCCGGCAGGCCTCGTCAAACTTGTGCTCACCCTCCTCGAAGTTCGCTGAGTTGATGATGCACTTGCCCGGCGCGTGGCGGAGGCCGGCCTCGAGGGTCTTGAGCTGCGTGCTGTCGAGCATCAACGGCACGTCGACTTGCCGAACGACGCGCTTGACGACCTCGGCCATGTCGCGGGCGTTGTCGCGCCCGGCATAGTCCACGTTCACGTCCAGCACGTGTGCCGAGTCGTGGCGCACCTGCTCGCGTGCGAGGCTCACGATCCCGTCCCAGTCCTCCGCTTCGAGCAACTGCTTGAACTTTCGGCTGCCGCTGGCGTTCATCCGCTCGCCGATGATCAGGATCGAGTTGTCCTGGCGGTAGTCCGTCGGTGAATAGAGGCTCGTAACCCCGGCCGGGGGTTCTTCCTTGGCCGGCAGCAGCACGGCCAGCCCTGCTCCGCCGCCGGTGGTTGCTCGTTGACCAATCTCCCGCCCGCCCACGGCCTGGGCCAGCAGGCGGATGTGCTCGGGCGTTGTCCCGCAGCACCCCCCGACGAGGCTCGCGCCGCTCTGCTCAACAAACCGCACCATCGCCTCGACAAAGGGCTGTGGGCCAAGCGGATACTCGGTCCTCCCGTTGAGCAGCACGGGTAACCCGGCGTTGGGCACGACGCTGACGAGTTGCTTGCCGCCGGGGCCGCCGGCGCCCCAGTGATTGCCCAGGTACTGCACATGCTCGGCCATCTCAGCCGGGCCTGTCGCGCAGTTCAGCCCGAGGCTCATGATCGGGAAGGCGCGGAGCGCCGACGCCGCGGCCTCGATGCTGGTGCCCAGCAGCATCGTGCCGGTGGTTTCGATCGTTACGCTGACCATAATGGGCACATCGCCAGGCGTCTTGCCACGCTCGGCCAGGGCGGTCAGGATCGCGTTGACCGCACACTTGACCTGCAGCAGGTCTTGGCACGTCTCGACCAAGAAGGCATCGACTCCGCCGTCGAGCAGACCCCGCGCCTGCTCGGCATAACTGGGCAGCATCTCCTCCCACACGGTGTTGCCCAGTGTGATGAGCTTGGTGCCCGGCCCCATGCTGCCCAGGACGAACCGGGGCTTGTCGATGGTGCTGTGCTTGTCGCACGCCGCCCGCGCGATCTCCGCGGCCATTTTGTTCAGTGAACGCGTCTGGTCGGAAAGATCAAACTCCCCGAGCGTCAACTTGCTGGCGCCAAAGCTGTCCGTCTCGACACAATCCGCCCCGGCAACCAGGAAACTCTCGTGAATCTCCTGGATCACGTCTGGCCGCGTACGCACCAAAATGTCCGTGCAGTTCTCGCACCCGCAATAGTCCTGCTCGACAGAGAGATGCCTGCTGAAAATGCTCGTGCCCATCGCCCCATCCAGGACAAGCACGCGGCGTTGGGCATGGTCATAAAAACGACTGGGCATGCAAACTCCGAATCTTCTTACCGACAATCTATCCGTTTATGCGGATATATGGTAACATCAATTCCGGGTTGGGGCAACCCGACCAAGAGCCAAATCATCGGCTAAAAAACAAGCCGGCTGCAAGCAGCCGGCTTCGTGAAGATTCACTGTTGGGCACGGTTCCAACCGTGCAGCAGACTTACCCATTCTCAGCTACGGCCCCGGCGGCCCCATCCTTCTTCGCCCCGGCCTTGCCCGCGTCCTTGCCCGCAAAGTAGTTCCCCTGGAACTTCTTCTGGAACCGCTCGATACGCCCGGCTGAGTCTACAAGCACGTTCTTACCCGTGAAAAACGGGTGCGAACCTGACCACACCTCAACGTGGATCTCCGGCACCGTCGCCCCGACGGTCATCACGTGGACCCCGTTGTGGAAGACCTTGCAGTTGTTGTAATACTTCGGGTGCGTCTTGCCCTTCATAGCAGATCTCCGGCCAGCGGTGCGTGCCCCACGCTCAATTTTCGCAGGGTCGAGATGATAGCACACACCTCACGCCCCATCCACAACCCCCCACTCACCCCGCCCGGCCGTCTTCCTGCATCTTGCGGGCCAGGACGAAGGCGAGTTCCATGCTCTGCTCGTAGTTCAGCCTCGGGTCGCAGAAGGTGGCGTAGTTTCGGCTTAGGTCCGCCTCGGTCAAGTTCCCGATCCCGCCGAGGCATTCCGTTACGTCCTGGCCGGTCAACTCTACGTGCACACCCCCCAGGTGTGTGCCTGCGGCCTTGCAGATATCCCAGGCGAGTTCGACTTCGCAGAGGACGTCGCCGACGCGCCGGGTTTTGATCCCGGAGGTGGTGGTCAGTCCGTTGCCGTGCATGGGGTCGCAGGCCCAGAGGACCGGCGAGCCGTGCTCGAGTGCGGCCCGGACCAGCGCGGGGAGGACCCCTTCGATCTTCTGCACGCCCATCCTGGGCACAAGCACCAGTCGCCCGGCCTCGCGTGCGGGGTTGAGCGCATCGATGAGTTCGACGAGTTCGCCGGGGGTTGTGCCAGGGCCGATCTTGACGCCGATGGGGTTGCGGATGCCGGCCGCGTAGTGCACGTGCGCGCCGTCGAGGCGCCTGGTGCGTTCGCCGAGCCAGGGCAGGTGGGTTGTCAGGTTCCACCACCCGGCCTTGCGGGGGACGGCGCGCGTCTGTGCCGCGTCGTACCAGAGGTTCAGCGCCTCGTGGCTGGTGAAGAAATCGACCCGGCTAAAGACCGAGAAATCCTTCTCCCCCGTCGCCCGCATGAACTCGATGCTCTCAGAGAGCCGCCCGAGCAGGGCCTGGTACTGCTGGCGCGTCTGCTCTGTCAGGCCCGCACGCCCGAGGAAGCCCAGGTCCCAATACTCCGGGTGGTGCACGTCGGCAAAGCCCGCGTCGATGAGCGAGCGGACAAAGTTCAGCGTCAAGCCCGCATGCTGATAGGCACGCACGAGCATCTCCGGGTCAGGCCGGCGGGCCTCGGCGGTGAAGGCAACGCCGTTGACGAGGTCGCCGAAGTAACTCGGCAGTGTGACTGTTTGCCCATCGACGACGCGCGTCTCCGTCGCGCTGCTGCGCGGCTTGGCGTACTGCCCGGCAATCCGCCCCACGCGGATCACCGGCTTGCGCCCCGCAAAGACCAGCACCAGCGACATCTGCAACAGAATCTTGAGTTTCCCAGTGATCGTCGCGGGGGTGCAGTCGGCCAGCGTCTCGGCACAGTCGCCACCCCAGAGCAGGAAGCGTTCGTTGCGCTGCGCCCCGGCGATCAACTGCCGAAGGTGCTCGACCTCGCCGGAGGCGACCAGCGGGGGGAGCTCGCCGAGTTTGCCCACGGCACGCTCGAGCGCGTTGGCATCGGGGTACGAAACGCTCTGGGCCGAGGGCTTCTCCCGCCAAGAGCAAGGGGTCCACCCCGGCGGCTCGGTGCCCGGCGTGGTTGTCGCGGGCGTGATGTTGGGGGTGGGCGTGGGCATCTGCAAGGTCAGCATATCGACCTATTTGCCCCCGCCCTCGGCATGGCCGGGCCTTTCACCCTGCCCGCAGCTGGCTTAGGTGTGGCCGACGGGCACCCTTTGCGGGGGGCTTGGGCAGATTTTTCCCTCCCCCCCGGTGAAGCCAGCTTCGCTACCACCCGATGCAAACCCCGGCCACACGGACCGCTTGGCAGAGGGCCTTGCACGCCGTGGCCGAGCAAATCGCCTTGACCAACCGGAGTTGTACCGATGCCCAAGCCCCGCACCCGTCGCGCCAGCACCCAGAAGACCAACAACAAGTCCACCAAGACTACCACCAAAAAGACAACCCCTAAGGCCCGAGCGATCAAGCCGAAGAAGGCCACCCCGGCCAAGGCGAAAGCCAAGTCCACCAAGCCCGCAAAAAAAGCAAACAAGACCAAGGCCAGCAAGGCCAAGGTGAGCAGGACGACGACGAGTCGGTCCAAGGTTGCACCAGCCGTGCCCTCGGCTGCGAGCACGGGGAAGACCTACTGGCTCAGGAACGACTCAGGCCTTTTGACCAGCACTTCACCGGCCAGCGCGCGGAACGCCACCACCGGGGCGTTCTTGCTGACCAGCCGGCATGGGCAGAGCAATATCAGCAAACTCGCCAGCCGGATGTCCGGTCCTGGGTTTGCGGGCAGGCCGGGCAACCGGGTCGGCATCGACCCGGGCACGCTCGATCGGCCGGGGCGGTTCAACCCCTTTTCCAACGTGCCGACACTCCACCCGGGCCAAGGGAACCCCGCCTACGCCGACAAGGTACGCAATGGGTTCTTGACCATCGCGCACAGCAGCCGAAAGTCTGCATGAAGGCTGTTTCAGAAATCCACGGGCTAAAAGCTCGTGCCACCGGGTGCTGAAACGATCTCTCAAGCACGGCGAATGCTCCCCCTGGGGCAGCCCCCCGCGTGCGCATACCCTTTGTTCATGCCCCGGCTGCTGGACACACCCGACGAACTCGCCCCCTTGCAGCGGGTGCTCGTCAGTGCCCTAGCCGGCGTCGCCGAGCGCATCAAAGAGGCCCTCGCCAGCGACATGCCGGCGGTGCAACGCCTCGTCGAGCACGTCGAGCAGTACCACGGCAAGATGATCCGCCCGACGCTGGTGATCCTCTCTGGGCTGGCCTGCCACCCCAGCGACGTGGCCAAGGGGCAGACTGCGGGCCTTGCCGGGCCCGCGCCGCTGTCGCCGCTGACACCCGCGCACACCACCATCGGCGCGGTCGTCGAGATGGTGCACCTGGCGACGCTGATCCACGACGACGTCCTCGACGAGGCCGACGAACGCCGGCGGGCGCTGACCGTCAACCGCCTGACGGGCAACGAGGCCGCCGTCATGCTCGGCGATTACCTCTTCTCCTCCGCCTACCGCCTGTGCGGGCAGCTCGGCGACGCGCACGCGACCGTGCGCATCGGCCAGACGGGCATGACCCTCTGCGCCGGCGAGCTGCTGCAGCTGCACAACCGGGGGAACTTCTCGCTGGACCAGCGGACGTACTTTGAGCTCATCGACCGCAAGACAGCCAGCCTGATCGCCGTCAGTTGCGAGCTGGGCGCACGCGCCAGCGGTGCCGACGCCGAGGTGTACGCACGGATGGCCCGCTTTGGGAGCAAGCTGGGCACGGCGTTCCAGATTCAGGACGACCTGCTGGACCTGGGCGGGGACCAGAGCCTCGTCGGCAAGAGCCTGGGCAAAGACGCCGAGAAGGGGAAGCTGACGCTCCCGGTGATCCACCACCTGCAATCGTCCACACCCGAACGCCGGGGCAAGACGCTGACGATGCTGAGCGAGGGCGCGCCGCGGGGTTTGCTGGCCGAGGCATTGCGCAGCACCGACTCGATCGAGCACAGCCGTCGCGTGGCCCAGGGGCTGGTCCGCGAGGCCCAGGCGCAGCTCGAATGCCTGCGCCCATCCCCCGCCCGGCAGATGCTGCACGCGATGGCCGAGGCGGTGCTGACAAGGGCGTTCTAGATCGCGCGGGGGTCGGTTGTGAACACATGCTCGGCCAGCAGACGGTGTGCCCGGCCAATATGCTTGCCCTGCGGGCGCAGCATCTATAGAGCAACCCTGAACCAAAAGGAACCTATGCAAAGCCCCACCACGCTGTTGACCACGAGCACCCGAGCAACATGTGCTGTGATCTGCCTCTGCTGCGCCCTGCTGCTGGCGTCGTGCGCTTCGCCGACGCGCAAAGACGCCGTGCCCACCGAACTGGCCGACCAGTCTACCGTCTTCAACGACCCCTCGATCCGCACCTGGGACGACACGCTCAGCCCAGCGTTCCTTGCTGAACTCCTGACCGCCACCAGGAGAGAGCAGCCCCCCATCGGCCCCAACGGGCAGCCCGGCCCGCTCCCCCCAGCCTACTACCTCGGCATCTCCGGCGGCGGCGCAGACGGCGCCTACGGCGCGGGCCTGCTCTGCGGGTGGACCTCCGCCGGCACGCGCCCCGATTTCAAGATCGTCACCGGCATCAGCACCGGCGCACTCACCGCACCCTTCGCCTTCCTTGGCCCGGCGTACGACGACAAGCTCCGCAGGGTTTACACCTCCGTCCGGACCGACGAGATCGCCAAGTCGCGCGGCCTGCTCGCCGCACTCTTTGACGACGCGCTGATGGACACCGTCCCGCTCCGCCAACTCATGATCAAGCTCATCGACGAGCAGATGATCCGCGACATCGCACGCGAGTATGCACGCGGGCGCATCCTCATGGTCGCCACCACCAACCTGGACGCCAACCGCGGGGTCATCTGGAACATCGGCAAAATAGCCTCCAGCAACGACCCCAAGGCGATCAACCTGATCCACGACATCCTCATCGCCTCGGCCGCGATCCCCGGCGCGTTCCCGCCGGTGCTGATCCGGGTCGAGATCGACGGCAAGGAGTACGAAGAGATGCACGTCGACGGCGGCACCAAGGCGCAGGTCTTCTTGTACCCGCCGACGTTCGCGCTCAACACCGTCCTTTCGGCCGAGGGCCTCCAACGCCAGCGCATCGCCTACATCATCCGCAACGCCCGGCTGGACCCGCAGTGGGCCAGCGTCCAGCGCCGCACGCTCTCCATCGCCGGGCGGGCCATCAGCTCGCTCATCCAGACCCAGGGCGTCGGCGACCTCTACCGCATCTACCTCGTCCTGCGGCGCGACGGCGTCCCGTTCAACCTCGCCTACATCCCGGCCACCTTCAACACCGTCCAGAAAGAAGAGTTTGACCCCGTCTACATGAGCCAACTCTTCGCCCTGGGCTACGAACGGGCCGCCGCCCCCGGCGGGTACCCCTGGAGCACACGACCACCCGGGTTCATCGAGGCGACGGGCACGCCCGCCGCGGATGATGTGCAAGCAAAGTGATCGCCACGGCTAGCTAGCCCGCAGCAGGCCCCACCTCACCCCTGGGCGGCGAGCTCAAACGACAAGACATGCTGGGCGTAGAGCAGCGGGTAGTGCACATCCATCCGGATGCCCACATACTCCGATGGGTCAACGCCGGCCGCCTCGAATATCCGTGCCGTCAACTTCCCGTGGCCCGCAAACGCCGGCTGGGTCGCGTTGGCCAGCCCGCGCCCAAGCAGCGTGGGCGTCAGCGCGATCGGCAGGCGGTCAAACCACCGGCGCGACGGCGCGCCGGAGAGCCCGCCCATGCTCCCGTGGTGGTACACCCCCGCCGTGCACTCCAGGCTCCCCGCTACGGACCTGGGCAGGTAGACATCCGAGACCGCCCGTTCGCTCGGGTGCGAGACAACGATCGAAGAGTTGAGGTAACCCACCTCGTCCTCGCGGACGAGCACGTTGGGGGACTTGAACGGGCCTGCAAAGATGTCCACCGGGGCCGGACACTCAAAGGCGGGGTCGACGATCTCGATCGCTACGCCGTGGCGGAAATCGCAGGTAACCCTGGGCATGGGCGATGAGCAGAACTCTTCGAGCAACCTGTGCCCGCCGGCGCCCGCGGCTAGTTCCTGCGCTGCCCTGGGGACTTCGTCGGTTTTGTACGAAAGCACAAAGGGCGTCGATGCCCCCGAGCGGACAAACCCGATGCGACCGACCGTTGCTGTAACGTCCAGGTCCCCGGCGAACGCGGGCGACTTGGCCGGGGTATAGACGCGCACCGCGACAGACAACCTGGACTGGCACCCCAACAGGTCTGCCGCGCCCTCAAAGAGCCTCCGCTGCGGTTCCCGCTCACCCGCAGCCGCACCCCGGCCACCACGCGGATGCTGGGCGTTGGCAGGCCCTGCCTCGAGCGCGATCAGCGCGGCGACGAGCCTGCGCTGGCTCCCGCCGGAGTGCTCAATGAGGGCCTGCAGCTCATCGACCGCTGCGGCACACTGGGCCAGCCTCGCCTTGGGCACCTTCATCTTCCCCACGGCACGCAAAAAACTCTGCAACCCCTCGACACCCGGGAAGGCACCAAAGACACCCGAAAGCTCACCCTGTGCGCGGACCCCGGCTGTTACGCGGTGGCACATGGGCACCTGCATCGAGAGCCAGCGTGCCATCCCCGTGCTCCGCCGGGCGTGGGCGGGGAAGGATGCGATCAACTCCCCAAACTCACCTTGCATGCGAGAGGCGACCCGCTTGGCCCATGCGGTGTCGACCGGAGTACCCCCAGAATCGAGACCAGAACAGACCGCAGAGTCAACCGCAGAATCGACCCGTGAACCTTCCAAAGCCCGATCAGAAACCGGTGTAACTGGTGCCGGGGGAGTTGGGTGCGCCATGTTCTTGACTTTATCTGAGAAATTCATCAAAAACCACTTGCGAAGAGAAAAAAAGCGTGTATATTCAGATTGCTGGCCTTGTTGCCTTCCTGCTACGTGCAGGTGGTTGGAGGCTGGTCTAAGAGAGTCTACCACGTCCTGCTCGTGTTTGCCTTGTTGGCCTCATGGGTAGGGTGTGCTTGAACAGAAGGAGAGCTGCTATGAAAGCCTTTGTATCCGTGCGTCCTCTTGGTCTGTCGTCGGTTGTTGCCTTGGCTCTTGCGGGCATCGGAGCGCAGTCGGCCGGTGCCGGCATCGTCTACAGCGGTGTGCTGAACATCACCCCTTCGACGAGCAATGTATACATCGACTTTGACACCGTGAGCACCAGCACAACGTCAATCGCGGGGTTTGACCTTCGGGTTTCGACGAACTTTGGCTCGACCGGCTTCAGCGGGCCGAGCCTCTTTGTCGTCCGCCGGAACAACAACCCCCCGTTCCTGGCCGCATCTACCGCGTCGCTGCCGAGCGGCTTTATCATCGGGCCAAGCCCGGCGGCACCGTTCAACTTCGGCTTCAGCACCGCCACGGGGGGGACGACCGAGCAGGGCGCCCCGCTGGGCGGCGGGACCTCACAGGGTGCCTGGCCACTGGGCGCCAACGGGATCGTCGGCTTCAGATTCCAGGACAGCGTTGGGAACCTCCGCTACGGGTGGGCACGCATCACGCTGGGCCAGCAGCCGAGCGATGTGTTCACGCTCGTTGACTTTGCCTACGAGAACACCGGCGGCACGATCGCCGCCGGCGCAATCCCCACGCCCGGCGCAGCAGCGCTGCTGGGCGTCGGCGCCCTGGCCGGCCTGCGTCGCCGTCGGCGGGCCTGATGGCAACGCTGCGGGATGACGGCCTTGTCCCCGCAACGCAGAAGAGTTACCTCACGGGAGAGCGGCCCACCGGCCGCTCTCCCGCTTCTTGTTCGAGTAGATTAAACCCCACAATACCCAGGAGTGGCCAGGCCATGCTCAACGGACTCTCGCGTCTTTGCCGCACCGGCCTGCTGAGTACCATAACCCTTGTGGCCCTGCCACTGCTGGCCCCAGCCCCGGCCAGTGCTTCGATCGTCTACAGCGGGCTGCTCAACATCGCTGCCCCGGCCGCGCCCGTCGGGGGCGCGGGGTTGTATATCAACTTTGAGACCGGCGCCATCAGCACCACGGCCCAGGGCATAGGCAACGACTTTGACCTGCTCATCAACGGCGACGCGCCCACCTTTGCCAACATCTCGGGCAGCTCGATCTTCCTTGTCTCACTGACAGGCACCTTCCCGCCCCAGGCCTCCAACCTCCCCCTGGGCACAGAGGTCGGCCCGGCGACCGTCGGCGGCGGGTTGCCAGGCGGCATCGCCACCGCCGGCGAGGCGCCCACGCTCGGTCAGTGGCCGTTCTTCCAGCAGAGCATCATCGGCTTCAGCTTCAGAACCGCCGGCAACCAGACCCGGTACGGGTGGGCACGCTTTGGGCTTGGCAGCGACATGACCGTCCGCACGCTCGTCGACTATGCCTGGGAAAACTCCGACGACGGCTTCGGCGGGGGTAACCCCATCAACGTCGGGGACAGCGGCTCGGTCGTCCCACCCCCCTTCTTTGCCGTCATCACCTCGCCCGACTCCAGCTGGGTCCTGGACGCGACGACGATCACCCTCACGGGCATGGCCGCCGCCGATGCCTCGTGCGGAGCGATCAGTTACCAGTGGCAGCGCAACGGCGTGGACTTGACCCAGGGACCAGGTGGCGCATCGCCAGGGGGCGGGTACGTCGAGGGTGTTACTTCCACAACGCTGAATATCTACGGCCTGAGCACTACCGACTCGGGCACCTACACACTCATCGCCACCACGCCCTCGTGCGGCACGCGCACCAGTACCGAAGGCAGACTGACGGTCTACCCCGCCAACCTCTGGTCGGCCACCAGCCTGCACCCATCCGGTGCGACGGAGTCGTGGGCGTACAGCGTCTTTGGCAACGCGCAGGGTGGGTATGTCGTCATCAACGGGCAGCAACGCGCTTCGCTCTGGAAACGGACCGCAGAGTCCTGGATCGACCTGCATCCAACATTTTCCTCCGGCTCTGAAATCCGCGGGATAGCGCCGGGCGTGCAGGTCGGCAGCGCGAACCTCGACTTCGCCTTCCCGATGGGAACCCAGTACTTCGCCGGCCTATGGGTCCCGCAGCCTCCGAACACGCTCTGGATCAACTTGGCACCGGCCAACTCCACCTTCTCGCAGGCCAACGCGACCGATGGCACGCAGATCGTCGGGTCGGCCACCATCGGTGGCCTGCCGACCGCTGCGATGTGGACCAACTCAGCCGCATCTTATGTCAACCTCAACCCCGCCGGCTCTATACAGTCGGAGGCCACGAGCATTAGCAACGGGCAGCAGGTCGGTTCGGCCTTCTTCGTCGGCGCAAACGGCGGGCAACGCGCGGGCATGTGGACCGGCACCGCAGCATCCTGGGTCAGCCTCAACCCACCCGGGGCGACCACCTCCGTCGCTACAGGCACCGACGGCACGCAGCAGGTCGGGTATTCCAGCACCCCAGGTAGCGGCGACCGCGCAACGCTTTGGACAGGCTCGGCGGCCTCGTGGATCAACCTCAGCCCACAGGGCACCGGCTTCTCACGTGCGCTGAGCGTCAAGGGCGGTCAGCAAGTCGGCTATGTTGCGGTCAACGGCGCGGGCATGGCAAGTTACTGGCGCGGCTCGGCCGCGTCGTGGGTCAACCTGCACGCCTTCCTCCCGCCGGGCTACGGCAGCTCGATCGCCAACAGCATCTGGAGCGATGCCAACTTCACCTACATCGCAGGCACCGCGATCAACAACGCCACGGGCAAGGGGGAGGCCTTCCTGTGGACGCGCGCCGAGTGCACCCCCCCGGCCATCAACGCCCAGCCGGCACACACTGCAACGTGCAATGGCCCGAGCGTGAGTTTCGCCGTTGCGGGCACGGGCACAACGCCCTTGACCTACCAGTGGAGCCGCAACGGCACGCCGATTGATCCGCAGGCCAACGCCTCCGCCGCGACGGCCACGCTGACGATCCCCAGCGTGCAGGTGGGCGACTCGGGGAGCTACAGCTGCACCATCACCAACGCCTGCGGCAGCGCAACGAGCAACGCCGCGACGCTCGCCGTTACGCAGTGCTGCGGCCGCAGCGACGTTGCCGGGCCGGGCCAGAGCGTTGGCCCCGACGGGGAGCTCACGGCCGACGACATCATCGTCTTCCTCAACTGGTTCTTCGCCGGCGACAGCCGCGCCGACGTTGCCGGGCCAGGCCAGAGCACCATCCCTGATGGAGAGTTCACCGCCGACGACATCATCGTCTTCCTCAACGCCTTCTTTGCGGGGTGTTGAGGGGAGGGGTTAGGGGTTAGGGGTTAGGTTTTAGGGGTTAGGTGCTAGGGCCGAGCGAAGGCCGCGGGCACTGCGATGACGGCTGGGCGTGGGCCTTGTGGGTTGTTGACGTTGGGCTGTTTGATGGTGCAGAACATCCCTACGGGCACCTTCTATCATCCGGGCTATGTCTACGCACGCCCCCACCACGCCCACGCCCGCCACGCCCGGCAAGTCCATGGACGCCATCATGGCCCTGTGCAAACGCCGAGGGTTTGTCTACCAGGCCTCGGACATCTACGGCGGGATCAACGGCTTCTGGGACTACGGCCCGCTGGGCGCACAACTGAAAAAAAACCTCCGCGAAGCATGGTGGCAAGACATGATCATGAACCCCTGCTGGGGCCGCAAAGGCCCAGGGGGCGAACGAGTCCGCTGCGTGCCGGTCGAGACGTGCATCATCCAGCACCCGAAGGTGTGGGAGGCGAGCGGGCACCTTGCAGGGTTCGCCGACCCGATGCGCAAGTGCCCAGGCTGCGGGCACTTTGTGCGGGCTGATCAATTGCGCGATGTGCTGAAAACACAATCAGAGTGGGTTGCGTCGCTGCTCAATGAGTTTGAGGCCTTAAAGCAAACGCAAACCTTCGACAGAGATCGTCTCACGAAGTGGGCACGCGGCAAGGGAAAGAAGCTTGCTCCAAATCTGGCGCTGGTAACCAGCACCGAGACCACCTTGTCTTGGCTGCAAGAGCGTATGAGCACATGGGCGATTAACCCGATGAATGATGACGAAATCATCGACTACGCCGCGACCGCGCAGCTGCAGCAGACGGGCTTGCAACAACCCTGCCCTCGCTGCGGCGGCGTATTGGGTACGCCGGCACCGTTTAAACTGATGTTCGAGACCTACGCAGGCATCATTCAAACCGACGACAACAAGGTCTACCTCCGCCCCGAAACCGCCCAGGGAGTCTTCCTGCACTTCAAGAACGTTGTTGACTCCACACGCGTCAAAGTTCCCTTCGGCATCGGCAATACCGGGCGATCCTTCCGCAACGAGATCACCCCCCGCAACTTCACCTTCCGCTCGCGCGAGTTTGAGCAGGCTGAGCTCGAGTTCTTCTGCCACCCCGACGAGAGTTTCGAGTGGTACAAGTTCTGGCGCGACTTCCGCATGGAGTGGTGGCAGTCCATCGGCCTCGCCGGCGAGAACCTCATCCTCCGCGAGCACGCCAAGGACGAGTTGTCGCACTACTCCGTCGGCACCAGCGATGTCGAGTACCGCTTCCCCTTCACCGCCCCCGGCTTCGGCGAGCTCGAAGGGATCGCCCACCGCGGCAACTACGACCTCACCCAGCATCAGACCCACAGCAAGGTCAAGCTCGACTACTTCGACACCACCCGTGGCGAGACGCTCCCCAACGGCGGCAAGAAGGGCGAACGCTACATGCCCCACTGCATCGAGCCCGCCGCCGGGCTTGACCGTGGTACGCTCGCGCTGATCTGCGAGGGGTACACCGTTGACCCATCGCGCCCCTCGCCGGAGATCCTCAAACTCCACCCGCGGATCGCCCCGATCAAGGCCGCGGTCTTCCCGCTGATGGACAAGGACGGCCTGCCCGAGATCGCCGACAAACTCACCGACGACCTCTTCGCCAACTTTGGCCGCCTGGGGTTCATCGAGAGCGACGCCAAGCAGTCCATCGGCAAGCGCTACGCCCGCATGGATGAGGCCGGTTGCCCGTACTGCTTCACCATCGACGGCGACTCGGCCAAGGACCAGACCGTAACGTGTCGGGACCGCGACACGGGCCAGCAGATGCGGATGAGCATCGATAAGGTGGTCGGGTTTGTGGGGGAGAAGCTGGGGGTGTGAAGGCCACGGGCTTACGCTTGGCCTCTATGTCCTGTTCCCCCTACCAACTCTGGGGCACCGTCGGCCAAGACTTCGACGCTCCCTCGCTGGCCCAGCTCATCGCGGCGACGCAGTTGCCCATCTCCGTTGCCGCCGCGCTCATGCCCGATGCTCACGTTGGCTACGGGCTGCCGATCGGCGGCGTGCTGGCGACGCGTGGCTGCGTGATCCCCTACGCCGTGGGCGTCGATATCGCGTGCCGGATGAAACTCTCGGTCCTCGACCTGCCGGTCTCTGACCTCACCAACGCTGCACGTCTGGACCGCTACCAACGCGCCATCGAAGAGGAGACCCGCTTCGGCGTCGGGGCGCGTTTCGGCGGCCAGCCCCGCGACGCCGGCAAAGCCCCGGCCGCGATCACAGGCCGGCGCGACCACCCCGTCATGGATGAAGACTGGTCCATCTGCCACAGCACACGCTCCAACAAAGACAAGGCCTGGGCACAACTCGGCACCAGCGGCTCGGGCAACCACTTCGTCGAGTTTGGAATCCTCACCGTCCTCGAAGACGCGCCCCGCCACATCTCACAGACACACACCGGCGGCTCGCACGCCACCTGGGACCTCTCCCCCGGGCAGTATGTCGCGCTGCTGAGCCACTCCGGCTCACGCGGCACAGGCGCGGCGATCTGCGACCACTACAGCAAAGTCGCCATGGACCTCCACCCCGAACTGACCAAAGAGCAAAAGCACCTCGGCTGGCTCGACTTGGCCAGCCAGGCCGGCGCAGAGTATTGGGCCGCGATGGAACTCATGGGCCGCTACGCCGCAGCCAACCACGCCTGCATCCACCGCGCGATCACCAAAAACCTCGGCGCCGATGTGCTCGCCGATGTCGAGAACCACCACAACTTCGCCTGGAAGGAAGCGCACGACGTAACCGACGCCGACGGCACCGCGCGCCGAGAGGAACTCATCGTCCACCGCAAGGGGGCAACCCCCGCGGCGCAGGGCGTCATGGGTGTGATCCCAGGCTCGATGGCCTCGCCGGGCTTCGTCGTCGTCGGCCTGGGGGGCAAAGGCTCGCTCAACTCCGCCAGCCACGGCGCAGGGCGCGTCATGAGCCGCAACAAAGCACGCGAAACCTTCCGCTGGGGCACCGCCCGCAAGGAGATCGAAGCCGCGGGCGTCCGCGTCATCTCCTGCGGCGTCGACGAAGTGCCCGGCGTCTACAAAGACATCCACCGCGTCATGGCCATGCAAACAGACCTGGTCAAACCCGTTGCACGCTTTGACCCCAGGCTCGTCAAAATGGCGCCAGAGGGGGAGCGGGCGGAGGACTAGCCCGCCTCAACGCACCACAAACGTCGCCCACGTCGGCAGATGGTCGCTGCCCGTCTTGCCGCCGATGCCCGCATCGATGCACCGCACACCCGGCGTGTGCAGCAGGTGATCGATACGGATCTGCCCCAGGTGCTGCTTGAGGCCCAGGGCGCTCCACGTCCCGCCGCGTGTGCGCCGGGTGGTGGCCCAGGCGTCGATCGCCCCGGCGTTGAGGATGGCCTGGACGTGGTGGCCGCGTGGCGTGCAGTTGAAATCTCCCGCCAGGATCATCGGCGACGCGTTGGGGGCTTGAAGATGATCGCGCACGAACGCGCTCAGGTCCACCGCCTGCTGGCGTTGGTCCATGACCATGCCGGGCAAGGGCGGGTAGATGTGGATATTGACGATGCGGACCACACTCGACCCAACCTTCACGCCGAACGCGATCTGTGGGTCTGTCCACACGCCGCTGCTGACGTTCAGCCCACTCGGCCACGGGGCGGGCTTCTCCGCAAACGGCAACCGACTAAAAACCGCCTGGCCGAATGGGCCCTCGCGCGGTTCCTCATACACATGCGGCCAATCAGCCAGCGCAGCACGCACGGCCTTGGCCGTGCTGTTGGTGTATTCCTGAATCACAATCACATCCGCCCCCGCGAGCCCCACGGCACGCGCCTGGCGGGCGATCTCCGCCGGGTCGCTGCGCCCGTAGAGCATGTTGCAAGAATAAACAGTGAGCGTCTTCTCAGCCGCGCTCACCCCCGGCAGCGACAGTGGTCGAACCAGTGGCCAGATGTCCCCGCTCAGCCAGAGCACCCCGGCAAGGAACAACGCCGCAGGCACGCGCCAGCGTTTGAGCGCAATCGCGGGCAGCACTGCAACGACAGCCGTCAGCAGCACAGCCACGCCTATCTGCAACGCAAACGTGCGCAGCATAAACGCCACGTACGCCCCCGCCACAACAGGCAGGCTCCGGCTGGCCAGCATCGGCGGTAAAAACCACGCCCACAGCCAAGCCAAGAGCGCCACCAGCACGCCGAGGATGAGGATGCGGTTCAACCACCGCAGGACCCAACCTTGACGCTGGGCAATCGCGAGTTCTTGACCTGTCGCGCCGCGACTCACGCCTTCCTCTCACCGGGCCGATCCACCCGTGCTGCCTGGTCGCCACCCTCACCCTTGGCCCGCTCCTCGCGCACCTTCCCAAGCACGCCCGGCAACTCGATGCCTGCCTGCTTGGCCAACTCGTGCACGGGTGGCAGCGAGCCGATCAGCCCCGCGAGGAAGTCCGCCGTGCCTCCCTTGCCACCCGATCCGTTGGACCCACCGTCCCACACCGTGATCTTGTCGATCTTGAGCCCCTGGATCGCCTGAACCTGCTGTGCGACCAACTCCGGCAGACGCTCGATCAGCAGCAGCGTCGGCGCGATCTGCGGGTTCTCCGCGCACGCCGCCATCAGTTTGCGGTACCCCTCGGCCTTGGACTCGAGCACCTGCCTGATGCCCGCCGCCTCGGCCTCATACTTGGCCAGGATCGCGTCCGCCTGCCCGACCGCCTCCCGCCGCACACGCTCGGCCTCGGCCTCTGCCGCCAACGCGACGCGCGCCTTCTCGATCTCCTGGGGCACCAACTGCTCCTTGCTGAGTTTGGCAACCTCCTGTTCGCGCTGGGCAATGAGAATCTTCTGCGACGCCTCCGCCGCCGCAACCTCCGACCGCCGGCGCGCCTCGGCCTGAATCTCCAGCAGCTTCGCGTTGCTCTCGGCGATCCGCCCCCGCGCCTCGTTCTCACCCCGGTTCGCCTCCGCCTCAGCCACCGCGATCTTGATCCGCTGCTCCTGCTCGGCCTGCTTGCGAGCGGCGGCAACCTCCGCGTCGCGCTGGGCGATGGCGATCTCACGCTGCTGCGCCGACATCGCCTCACCCTTGACCGCCTCAGTCTCATACGCCGCGAGGGCCACGCGCTGCTTCTGCTCAGCAAGCTTCTGCCCCTCGACCGCCTGCGCCTGCTCGGCCGCGACCCGCACCGTCCGCTCGCGCAACGCCGTCGCCTCCCCCATCGCACCCTCGCGGTCCTGCTGGGCGACCTCGACCTTCGCCCGGTTGATCGCCTCGGCCGCGGCACGCTTGCCGATCGCCTCGATGTACCCGCTCTCGTCGGTGATGTCGCGGATGTTCACGTTGATCAGGCTCAGGCCGATCTTGTTGATCTCCTGGCCGACGTTCTCGTTGATCAGCGTCATGAACTTCTCGCGGTCGCGGTTGATCTCCTCGATCGACAGCGTCGCGATCACCAGCCGCAGTTGGCCCAGGATGATGTCCTGCGCCTGCTCGCGGATCTGCTCCTCACGCAGGCCCAAGAGCCGCTCGGCGGCGTTGTTCATCAGCACCGGGTCGGTCGATATGCCCACCGTGAACGTCGAAGGGACGTTGACGCGGATGTTGTTCTGCGACAGCGCACCGGTGAGCGGGATCTCGATGACCAGCGGCTCCAGCGAGAGCCAGGCATAGTCCTGCACCAGCGGGATCACAAAGGTGCCGCCGCCGTGCACACACTTGGCCGCTTTCTGCGCCGCGACCTTGCCGAAGACGACCAGCACGCGGTTGGAGGGGCACCTTTTGTACTGCTTGACGATGAACGCCGTGGCAAACAAAAAGACCAGCAGCACCGCAAAGACCAGCCCCAACCAGACCAAGTTCGAGCCACCATCAAGGTTCATCGTTGAATCCCCGTTTGTTGCAACCGACTTCCACGCTCAAAGCACACCCATGCCGCGTTCAGACGCGCTCGACCGTAACGGTATTGTCTGCGTTAACACCCGAGACCTTCACGCGCGTGCGCGTCGGCAGGGCCTCGCCCGCGCTGACGGCGTCGCACCGCTTCTCGCGGTCGCCCAAAATCAAGCGCACCTCACCGCGCCCGCCCCCGGCTGCCGGGACCGCCAGCGTTACCTCGCCCGACCTGCCCGCCGTGCTCGCCAGCTCGATGTTCCCGCTGGCGTTAAGCCGGCGAAGGCCACGCATCGTCAGCACGAACAACCCCACCATCCCCGTCCCGGTGCCGATGCCCAGCATCGCGGCACCGACCGGGGGCCACTTCAGCGCCAGCACCCCACTGAGGCCCCCCCACCCAAAGCCCATCAGGAAGGCCAGCACACTGCCGACCGAAAACAACTCAGCCGCAGGGCCGCTGTCGGCGTGCGTCGCGTCCACCGCGCCGGGGTCGTCTGAATCGCCCCCGAACATCAGCATCGCCAGTTTCAGCGTGAACAACGCCGTCCCGGCAAAGGCGGGCACCGCAAACCAAAGAGCCGGCGGACTTGTAAGCGTGTCCCACATCGAGTCGGTCCCATTTCGTAAGGCTTCGTGCACCCGTCCCCACACAGTTTATCCACCACCAGCACCCCCCGCGCCGGCACGCTCCGGGTCTGGAAAATCCCCCTCCAGCCCGCTGCGGAAGTCCGTCACCATCGAATAGACCGGCGCGTGCAGGCGCTCGACCTCACCCGTCCGCGTGGCGACATGGCAAAACGCCGCGTCCAGCTGCGTCAGGTCGCGCGTGCTGACAACAACGTGAAACTCACCCAGCCCGTCAGGCCCAAATCCAAACTTTCGCCGGCGGAGGCTTCAACTCTCGATCGTCCCCTGCCCCTTGAGATACTCCAAATACGCCCGCACATGCCCGGCCCACTCCAGGTCGCACTTAGAGTCCTTGAGGTTGCACCACATGTTCTAATAGTTCATGTGCCATCATTGCCCGGCATCAGCGCCTTCACTTCTAACCCCTCCCCCGAGGGGAGGGGCAGGGGTGGGGTTCTCGCACGCCGGAACCCCCATCAAATCCACCACCCACACCGCCCCAAACGATCACGGCTTGGCCCCATCCTTGGCCGCATCCCTCCCCTGCCGATACTTCTGCCGATACTTCCGCGCCAAGTCCTCCTGCTTGCTGTTCAGGTCGATCTTCCGCCCATCGATATACGCCTCTTCGACGTTCGTCTCAACCAGCAGCGGGTCCCCCGTAGTTACCAGCAGCGTCGCGCTCTTGCCGACCTCCAGCGACCCATACCGGTCTGCAATCCCCAATATCCCCGCCGCGTCGATGGTAACAGCACGCAGCGCGGCATCATGGTCCAGCCCGTGCGCTGAGGCCATCGCCGCAGCATACGGCAAGTTGCGCTCGTGCGCCGGCTGGTCGGAACTAGTAATACAAAACTGCACCCCCGCAGCCTTCAGCTGCGCCGGCAGCGTGTACAACTCGTCATACGGCGCGTCGTCCCGCCGGGGCAAATCCATCACGCACGTAAGAATCACCGGCACCTTCTGGCGCTTCAGAATATCCGCCGCCAGCAGCGACTCATGCCCGCCGACAATCACCAGCCGCAACCCAAACTCACGCGCCAACTCCACCGCCGCGGCAATCTGGTCATAGTCCGCCGCGTACACAAACGTCGCCTTCTCCGCGGGCCTCTGAGCCCCACCCTCACTCGTAGCAAAAACCTCCCGCATCGCCTCCCACCGCACATCAACGGGCGTCGATGCGTCCACGGCACGCCTAGCCGCATACGCCCGCGCCAGCGTGAACGCCTCACGCACCACCCCGAGTTGCCGGGCGATCTCCTTGCGCTGGTCCTGTTCGCTGGTCTTGGTCCACCACATGTTCACCACGCGCATCATCGGCCACTGCACATAGACCCCCGCGTCCTGCACCACCGCCATCTCCTCCCACGTCCACCCGTCCAGCCGCAGCACCCCCGCGCGACCGGCGATCAACCCACCCTGCGGGAACGTCGCCGCGATCAGCACCCCGTTCTTGCGTGTAACAGGCAAGAACGTGCTGTCCGGGTTCACCGCCGCGATCGCGCGGGCCTCGGGCGTAACCGCCCCGACCTCGTTGGTGTCCGTCGAGGCCCGCACCGCCGCGATCTCCACCAACCCCAGCCTGGTGTACGCCGCGATCAACCCCGGATAAACGTGCTTGCCCTTGCCCTCAAGCACAACCGTCTTGCCCTCAAAAACTGGCACCCGGTCCATCGACCCGATCGTCCTGATCGTCCCGCCGTCAAAGAGCACATACCCCCGCTCGATCACCGGCCCGCTCACCGGGTGCACCGTCGCGTTGACGATCGCCACGGGCGCCGACTGCGGCGGCGCCTTGATCCCAAGGTCCTGCCCGCGCGCAACCACACCCCCCAGCACCAACGCAAGCACAACAACACACAACCGCCGCACACATCCGATGTCGCTCATAACACTCCATCTACGCCCTCACGGCGCATCACACCCGCACTCCCCGGCCACCGCAGCCTCCGCATCCTTACCGCGACGCAGCCTCTCCATCCGCACACGCTCGAGCAACCAATCCGCATCCGCACGCATCCGCACGATCAACCCGCCCGGCCCAGCACCAGGCTTGACCTCCGCCGGCTTCCCCTCCCCCACCTTCTCAACCGCCGGCCTCCGCGTCCGCTCGGCCAGCACCTTCTGCACCAGCCGCGTCCGCTCCGCCGCGTTCTGCGCACGCAACGCCGCGTCCCGCTCCCGGCTCCACAACTCCCGCCCATCCACAAAAGTCCGCTCGGCCATCACCAGCGGGCTCAGCGGCTCCCCGCTCCACACCACCACGTCCGCATCCTTGCCCACCTCGATGCTCCCGACTTGCCCATCCACCCGCAACTGCCTCGCCGGGTTGAGCGTAACAAACTTCAACGCCTCCTCTTTGCTCACACTCCGGCTCCCATCGGGCAGCAACGAATACTTATAAGCCTTCCCGCCCTCCACGTTCATCCGACGGGCCATCTCATCGCTGTCGCTGTTGAAGCTCACCACCACACCCTGCTCGTGCATGATCGGCCCCGCCTGCGGGATCGCGTCCTGCACCTCCACCTTGTACCCCCACCAGTCCGCAAAGCACGACCCACCACCGCTCGACTCCCGCACCGCGTCGGCCACCTTGTACCCCTCCAAAATGTGCTGGTACGTCCCGAGCTTGAACCCAAACTCCTTGGCCACCCGCGCAAGCATCAGCACCTCATCTTGACGGTAACTATGGCAGTGCACCAGCCGCTCACCACGCAGCACCTCCGCCAACGCCTCCAACTCCAGATCAACCCTAAACGGCACACCCGCCCCCCGTGCCGCCGCCTTTGCAACGTCATACTCCCGCGCCGCCGTGAACCGGTCGCGCAGCATCCCCTCCACACCCATCCGCGTCTGCGGGTACCTCCAGTCGTACTCGTCCCCCCAGTTGCTCTGCTTGACGTTCTCACCGAGTGCGAACTTGATCCCGGGCACCGCCCCCGCAAAGTGCAAATCATCCGGCCTGGCCGCGCCCCACCGGTTCTTGTTCACCTGGTTCTGCCCACCGATCACGTTCGCGCTGCCGTGCAGGCTGTTGACCGTCGTAACACCCCCCGCCAACTGCCGGTACCAACTCACCGAGTCCGGGTTCGTTACATCCCCAATGCGAACCTCCGCCGTGACGGCCTGCCCCGCCTCGTTGACCCCATTGCTGATCCCCGTATGGCTATGGCAATCCACGATCCCCGGCGTGATGTGCTTGCCCGCACAATCCACCACCCGATACCCCGCCGGAACCTCCACCTTCCCGCTCACCACCCCCTCGATCTTCCCACCACTGACCAGCACCGTCCCATTCTCAATGACCCCCGCAGGACCGCACGTCCAGACCGTCGCGTTGACCAACGCCACACGCTCCTGCGCAGGCATCACCTTCACCGCATACGCCCCAAACGGCAACCCGGGCAACTCCTTCGGCGCATCGGCCAACGCCTCCGCCTCACCCTCGTCCCGCGCCGCGACAAACCGATGCGGCACCTCTGCCGCCCCCTTCACCCTGATCACTCCCATCCCCCGCAACAACACCCGCCCACCAACCTCCTCGAGCACCACACGGTCCTCCGACACGCCCTCGGCACCGACAGCCTTGAGATCATGCGCGTACGTCAACACCCCACCCGCAAACGCCTCCCCCGTCGCATCGACACTCTCACTGTTCTGCCCATCCTTCTTATCAAAGCCGACAAAACGCACCTTCACATCTAGCCCCGCGCCCCCACCGGCCACGCCCGGCGAAATCTCCAGCCGAACCTGCCGCGAATCCTCCGCCCCGATCACCTTTCCATCCCCCTCGATCACCCGCCACACCCCCAACCACGGCGTGCGTGCATCACGCTTGGCCTCCCACACAAACATCGACCCATCCGCACGCCGACCATCCCCACGCAACCCAATCACACGCCCCTGCTCATCGCTCCCCGCCGACAGCCCCATCAGCGACCACACCCCCGCCGGGCCAAACGCCTTGTTCTCAAACGTCAAACTCACACGCCCACGCTCAATCACCACGCTCTTGCCCACGCTCGTTGCCAACTTCCACTCTGAAGCCTTCGCCCCACCCTCGGCCTTCGCATCACCCTCAACCTTCTCCCCCGGCTCGCTCTGCTTCCACCGCAGCACCGCCGCCCCACCATCCTCATCAATCCGCAACCCCCACACCTCACCATCGACGAC
>VYKU01000075.1_pt1 | contig 45185 bp, 40 predicted proteins | sample 5114491 | NCBI WGS metagenome assembly VYKU01 (sample SAMN12291796, study PRJNA351875) | freshwater metagenome | isolation source: freshwater lake | place: USA: Michigan, Gull Lake | collected 2011-07-05 | reverse complement strand
GCCGCTCTATCCAACTGAGCTACCGGGACGGCACCCCAACTCTATCCGCCGACACGTCCCCAACCCGGTTATCCCACACCCACCCTCAACCACCCCCAACCACAGACCGATATCCACACCACCTTCACTATCTCCAACCCGCTCACACACCCTGCCTCTACTCGTCGCTCACCACTCATCGCTCGTCGCTCTCCCACCCAATGCCTCCGCCCCCCTTCCACCCCGCGTGCGCACGCCCCCGCCGGGCCTTCACCTTGATCGAGCTTCTCGCCGTGCTCGTCGTCTTGGCCCTGCTCTCCGCCTCGATCGCCCCCCTGATGCGCTCGGCCACCGGCGCCAGCACGCCCTCGGCCGCACGCCAGACCGCCGAGGCCATCCTTTTCGCACGCGAGCTGGCCACCCAATCCGGCGTGCGCACCTGGGTCGTCTTCAACGCCTCCACACAGCGCATGTCCCTCCTGCGCGAGAGCCTCACCACCCCCGGCCGCGCGCTCGCCACGCCCATCCCTGACATCGCCGGCACGGGCATGCACGAGCACCGCTACTCCGCCGACGCCACACTCACCAGCGCGGCCTTCACCGATGCCAGCGTCAACTACGCCGAGATCGGCTTTGACAACCGTGGCCGCCCGATCCTCCCCACCGGCAACGTCCTGACCGATGCCGACGGCATCGTCACCATCACCGGCCCGACCTCCACCTGGCGCGTCCGCGTCGCGCCACGCACGGGCCTGGCCTGGGCGGAGGTCGTCCCATGAGCGCGCACCAACGACCGCGCCGCCGCGCCTTCAGCCTCATCGACACCCTCGCGGCGATCGTGCTTATCAGCGTCGCCGCGCCGCTCATGCTCCTGGCCATCGGGCAATCAACCCTCCGCCGAGCAACGGCCACGCAAGCCATTACCGCACGCTGGCTCCTGAGTGAAAAACTCGAGTCCATCACCGCCGACCGCCACAGCACCACGCGCGGGTACACCTACCTGACGACCGCCAACTACCCCGCCGAGGCCCCCGTCGCCGGCTACCCCAACTTCACCCGCACCACCACCATCACCGAAACCACCGCCGACCTGACGACCCCGGGCACAGGGTACAAAACCGTTACCGTAACAGTCACCTGGATAGACCCCACCGCCGGCACCCGCACCAGCACGCTCAGCACCGTCGTAACCGACTACTAAATCTCTACCGACCACCGATCGCTGACAAATCGTTTCTCCCCTGTCATCGCTCATCACTCACCACTCCCCATGCCTCCCCGCCGCCACAACCCGCGCCCCCTCGCCCGCCCCGGCTTCACGCTCATCGAGCTGCTCTGCACCGTGGCGATCGTCGGTATCCTCGGCTCGGCCATGGCCTCGATCATCCAGCAGGCCGCACGCACCAGCAACCAGGCCAACACCCGCGCCCAACTCGCCGCCGAGGGCAGCGGCGCGATGGACCGCATCATCAACCGCCTCGCCCAAATCTCCACACGACCGAGCACCACACCACCCCAGGCCGACATCGACGCCATGACCGCAACCAGCCTCAGCTTCGACGCCGGCAGCCTCCTGCAACTGACCGGCACCAACCTCATCCTCCGCGATGTCGAAGCCGGCGACGCGCTCGCTTCCACACCCATCCTCCTCCGCAACGTCTCGGCCCTGACGCTCGAAGCCCGCGATGCCAGCAACGCACTCCTGGCCGAGCCTGTCAATCTCACGCTCCCGAGGCAACTGGTTGTTACCATCACCCTCACCCGCGCCGGCACGAGCACCACACTCCGCGGGCGGGCCTTCCTGCGCGGCTGCTCGGAGTACGCCGCACCCTAACGAGGGGCGATCGGTCTGCCCGAGAACACCCCCCGCCCCGTCATAAACTGACCTTGCACGCCCTGTTGCAACGATTCTGCTTGTGCGCCGCACAAGTGGTGGCATACTCCTCGTAGGAAGTCAGAGATGCCAGCCAAGAACCACACACAGACCAACAGGCCTCGCCAAGCACTCGTCCTGCTCGCCACGGGCATCGCGGCGGTGATGTGTGGCTGCACCACGTCTTCCATCTCTTCCGTCCCCGTCCCCCCGATGGGCGGGCAGGGTGGGCCTCGCACGGGCATGCTCTTTGACAGGCCCGAGGTCGAGCGTTTCAACTCCTACCTTGGTGGTGCGGAGTACCTCCCGGAGTTTGCCCGACGAGACGCCGCGCTCAACGTCGCCGGCGCACCGGAACCACTGCTGGCCACCACCCAATGGCCTCAGAGCCAGCAACCATCCCTGGACCAGTTCCGCACGGTCTTCATCCCCGTGCAGACCTCCTTCGGCTCGCAGCCTGTAACCTTCTCCTCCTCCAGGTTCGGCTGGAACCCCGGTTCATCCTCCCGCGGCAACGCCTGGCCCGGCGGCTGGCGCGATGGCGTCTGGACCGGGCGCGGGCGCTAAAGAGACCATCGGGGCGGATGCAAGAATCTTGCCGAGGGCCGCAAAGTTGCGCGCTTATCCCCCAAAACTTGCGACCAAAACCGGCATTTGCCCCAGGAGGCTACGGCACGTCGCCGACGACCCATAGGTCCACCAGAGGCTCAAACGCCCCAGCCGGGCTGTAAACGTCGCCGTGGGGGTCGTACGAATAAACCCCCGCGCAGAGCGCGGGGGTTGGTGTTCTCTTTAGAACTCAGGATCATTTAGTCAAAGAGCGCGTTGGCCTGCGGCAACTCGGCGCGTTTGAGCACGATGGTCGTCTCGATGCGGAAGTTGCTCTCGTTGGTGTGCCGCTCGGCGTGGAAGACCTTCAGGGAGTATTCGACCCCGTCATGCAGAAACCCGCCGGTGATCGAGGCGTCGAGCCTGTCGATCTCGACGGTCTGCTGCTGGCGCGGGTGCAGGCCCCCTAGGTCCAGCACCAAGCGACCGCCGATGAAGACCCACACGTCGTCGTCGCCCGAGAAGGTAAAGACCTGGCCTTTGCCCTTTTCGTAGGTAAAGACGGTCTCGATCTGCGTGGTAAAGCCGAAGTTACGGCTGCCCGAGGAGTTGCCAAAAAGGTCCCCGTTGATCGGGAAGAACCCGCCGGCGGACTTCCAAGGCTCCTGCGTCGCCGAGTCAAAGACGTAGCGGTTGGTGTTGGGCGTTCGCTGGAAGACCAGGGGGATGATCTTGGAGAGGTTCACGCCCGGCACGTCGGTGTACCACTGCGCAAAGCGTTCGGCACTGGTCAGCTGGTTGCTCGTTGTCGTCAGCACGCCGGGGGTGTCACTGGCCGCGACGGTGCGGTAGGTGGGCGGCGTGTTGGGGGCACTGCCGACGGGAGGCTCGACCCGGACGACCTTGGCCAGGCCCAGGTGCTTGGGGTTGATCGCGCGGCCTGCGCTGTCGGTGAAGTTACGGGAGGTGAGCATGCCCGTCCTGCCGCGAAACTCGGGCAGGCCGTCGGCACCGAGGGTCTCTTGGACCAGTTCGGTGGTGATGTTGCTGTTGCCGTAGGACTCAAAGTCGGGGTGCCCACCTGGCTGAGTGGCGGATTGAAAGTCGCGGATGGTGGCGTTGAGCGTGATGGTGCTGCTGAGGTAGGCGAAGGGGTCGGCAGTGGGTGTGGCGGGGCCTGTGCCCATGCACGTGCAGGCCAGGCCAGCCAGGAGGGTAACGGTGAGGGTTGCAGAGTAGGGGTTGGCCATACACATGGGGTGCTCCTTGGTGGCGCGCAGTGGGGCGGAGGTGGCCCGGCTGCACGCGTACGTGCGGGCAGAGCAACCATCAGATATGTTCCTTGGCGTTGCAAGGCCGAAACCCGAGAGTGGTCCGAAAGAGGCCCGAGAAGATGGTGGTGTGTGCGATCTGTGGGGGTGGGGATGGGTGTGCGCTGGCGGTGGTGCAGATTGCCGGGCTGGTTTTGCGGACCAACGGGTTCGCCAGCCGAGATAGGGTGTGCCGGTGGCCGGTGGCTGTCGGTAGTGGCCGATAATCTACCGCGGCGTGCGGGTGGTTTGCCCCGGCGGCGTGAACCTCATTAGAAAGGTGTGCGATGGATCGCTTTGATATTCGCGGCGGGACCCGTTTGGCAGGTCGTTTGACGGTCAAGGGGTCCAAGAACGCGGCGTTGCCCCTGCTGGCCGCGGCCCTGCTCACCGACGGGCCGGTGGTGCTGCGCGACGTGCCGGACCTTGCGGATATACGGGGGATGTTCAAGCTGCTGACGGAACTGGGCTGCAAGGTGGACTACACCCCGGCCGAGAGCGCCGACGCGGCGGGGGGCGTGGTGCGGATACAGGTTACCGACCCGACCATCAGCCACGCAAGGTACGAGATCGTGCGGACGATGCGCGCGAGCATCTGCACGCTCGGGCCGATGCTGGCCAAGCGTGGCAGCGCACGCATCAGCCTCCCCGGCGGGTGCGCCATCGGGGAGCGCCCGGTGGACTTGCACCTGCGCGGGCTCTCGGCACTCGGTGCGGATATCACGCTGGACTCAGGGGACATCACCGCCCGCACGCCCAAGGCCAACGGGAAGGCAGGCCGGCTGCGCGGGGCACGCATCTTTTTGGGCGGGCCGTTCGGGAGCACCGTGCTGGGGACGGCCAACGTGATGTGCGCGGCGGTGCTGGCCGAGGGCACGACGGTCATCGAGTGTGCCGCCTGCGAGCCCGAGATTGTCGACCTGGCCGACATGCTCACGAAGATGGGGGCGAATATCGCGGGCGCCGGGTCGCCGAGGGTTACGATTCAGGGCGTGGCTCGGCTCAACGGCGTGGACCACCGGGTGATACCCGACCGGATCGAGGCGGGCACGTACATGTGCGCGGCACTGATGACCAACGGGGACATCACGCTGGACAACTGCCCGGCCGACGCGCTCATGGCGCACATCGATCGGTTGCAGCACGCGGGCGCAAAGTTCACGGTTGATGAGCAGATGGACCCGATGCGGACGCTCTGCCGGGTGCAGGGTGCGGGAACGCGGGGAATCCAGCCCATCGAGGTGACGACGCAGCCACACCCGGGGTTCCCGACAGACCTGCAGGCGCAGCTGCTGGCAAGCCTGACGCTGGCAGACGGGAACAGCGTGATCACCGAGCGGATATTCACCGAGCGCTTCTTGCACGTAGCGGAACTGACGCGGATGGGGGCGAGCATCTTCCGGCAGGGGCCGACGGTGATCGTCTCGGGGGTCCGCCGGCTCGTCGGTGCGCCGGTGATGGCCAGCGACCTGCGGGCGAGCGCGTGCCTGGTGCTGGCAGGGCTGGCGGCGGAGGGAACGACGATCGTCAACCGCGTCTATCACCTGGACCGGGGGTATGAGCGCATGGAAGATCGGCTGCGGTCGCTGGGGGCGCAGATCGAGCGGGTGAATGATAAGGAAGAGGTCGGGGTGCCGGCGGCGCAGGGGGTTGGGTAAGGGTGATCTGGGAGCCTTAGATGGGCGGGCTGGAAGCCCGCCCCACCGGGTGTACATAGGATGGGTGATGACGCGCGTCTGCCGGGGTTTGCTGGTTTTCGTTGTGTGCGTGGCGGGGGTGGTGGGGCGTGCGCAGGTGGGGGGTGATCCGGCTGCCGAGCGTGCGTTGACGAGGCGGTTGACCGGGGTGCTTGAGGAGGGGTTGAGGGGGGGGACGCCCGCCGAGCGTGCGGGTGTGTATGACGGGCTTCGGCAGTTGCACGACCCGGCGTTGGTGCCGTTCTTTGTGCACTCGGCGATCGATCAATCGGCGACGGCGCAGGAGGTAACCGGGGTCTGGGCGCTGAGCGACCTAGAGCCTGGGCGTGGTGTGGACCTGTTGATCGTTCGGCAGATACCTGATGCGGTGCGCCGCGGTGAGGTGGTGCTGGAGGCAGCCTCGGCGGGCATGCTTGATGAGGATGCGATCGGGGAGGTGTGCGCGTGGACGGACCTGCCGGTGGGGGTGCTGGTGGAGTTGTCGGCGAAGTTGGCCGGGGAAGGTCTGGCCGTCGATGCTGAGCCGTTGCGGCGGCTGCTGGATCATGCCGACGCGGTGCTGGCGATATTGTCGGCGGCGGTGCTCAAGCAGAGCGTTGGGGATGCGTCAGCCGAGCGGGTGCTGCGGACGCGGGCCGGTGCGCTGCTGGCGGGGCCGAGTGGGGGAGTTCGGCATGTGGCCCGCGTGCTGGGTGTCAACCGGGTCACGGCGGGTTCGGGTCTGCTGCTCATGCTGCACGGGGAGCTGGTGCAGAAGGATGCTGCGCTAGCCGACGAGGTGCTTGTGGGGCTGCTGATGGCCGCGCCCAAGGACCCGGGTGTGGCGGAGATGGTGGTGGCCCGGCTCAACGAGCTGGACGGGAAGCCCGAGCAGGTGGCCTTTGCACGGGGGCTGCTGGAGGCGGGGTTGGTCGTTGGGGAGATGATGCCCAAGGAGGTGCCCTGGGCGCTGAGCCGGGCGAAAGATGCGTTGTTGTCGGCGATGGGGCGGGCGTTGTGGTCGGTTTCGCGCGGCGATGGGAGCGGCGGCGCGCAGATCGCAGCGTTGGCACGCGGCTACCCCGATGCGTGGACGCTAGGGTGGGCGCTGCGTGTGGCGAAGGTTCGGCACTGGGAGGATGCGGTGGCGATCCGGCTGGCGGTGCTCGATGGGGCGCTCGGGCTGGGCGCAGCCGGGCGTGCGGCGGTGGAAGCGCCGGCCATCAGGGCGGTGCAGGAACTGGCCAAGGAGGACCTGGCCCAAATAGGCTCGACGCTCGAGGGTGCGCTCGGGAAGGGTGATGGGTGGGCCTGCGGGGTGGTGCTCGAGGGGTTGCTGCGCGGGATTGCTGCCGGAGATGCAAGTGGCGTGGCGGGGTTGGTCCAGGGGATCGGGCGCGGGGCCAAGCCTGCGGGCAAGTGGCCCGATGCGCGGTGTGCGGCACTGGCGGACCTGGTGGTGGCGCGGGGGAAGCCCGGGGGGGAGGTGGAGTTGCGCGAGGCGCTGACGGCACTGGCGCTGGGGCGAGGGGGCGGGGCTGCCGAGGGCTTTGCGGGCGCGTGGGGCGTGGCTGGCGCTGCGTGGGTGGGGGCAGGACCGGGTGGTTCTGGCGCGGGTTCTGGGTGAGGCTCAGGCGTGGGATGATTCGGGCCGATAACGTTGGTCTATGTCGAACCAGCACGCGTCGTCAGGCTCCAACGAGATTCCACTGTCGCGCCCGGACATTACCGAGGCGGAGATCGAGGCGGTGTCGGCGGTGCTGCGGAGTGGCCGGCTGTCGATCGGGCCGGTGCTGGAGCAGTTTGAGAAGCAGATCGCGGCGCGGACGGGCAACGACTATGGCGTCGGCTGTTCGAGCGGGACGGCGGGTCTGCACATGGCGTTGCTGGCGCTGGGGATCGGGCCTGGGGATGAGGTGGTTACGACGCCGTTTAGTTTTATTGCCAGCGCCAACCCGATTTTGATGGTGGGGGCGACGCCGGTGTTTGTGGATATATGTCCCAAGACGCTGAACATGGACCCGGCGTTGGTAGAGCGTGCGATCACGCCGAGGACGAGGGCGATCATTGCGGTGGAGACGTTTGGGAACCCGGCACACTTTGACGCCTATGTGCAGATCGCGCGGAAGCACGAGATTCCGCTGGTGGAGGACTGCTGCGAGGCCTTGGGGTGCGCGCTGCGTGGGCGTGCGTGCGGGGGGTTTGGGCGGATCGGGGTGTTTGGGTTCTATCCCAACAAGCAGATCACCACGGGCGAGGGTGGGATGATCGTTACGAGTGATAAACGGCTGGCGGAGTTGTGCCGGAGTCTGCGGAGCCAGGGGAGGCCGACGGGTGAGGTGGCGTCGGCGGGGAGCGTGAACTGGTTGCAGCACGAGCGGCTGGGGTACAACTTTCGGATGAGCGAGATCAACGCGGCGCTTGGGGTTGTGCAGATGCGGCGGCTTGATGAGATCATCGAGAAGCGCCAGCGTGTGTCGGAGATGTACACCCGGCACCTGGCGGGGCACCCGGACGTGATCTTGCCGACGCTGGAGCCGGAGTCGGTGATGAGCTGGTTTGTGTTTGTGGTGCGTTTGACGACGGGGTACACGGCGGCGGAGCGGGACCGGATCATCGCGGGTTTACAGCGGCACGAGGTGGGGTCTCGGGACTATTTCCCGTGTATTCATCTGCAGCCGTTTTACCGCCGGTTGTTTGGGTACAAAGTTGGGGACTATCCGATTGCCGAGGCGGTGAGCAGCCGGACGATTGCGTTGCCGTTTTTCAATGACATGAGTGAGCGTGAGGTGGACCATGTGTGCCGGACGCTGGATTTGATGATTAAGCGGGAGGGGTTGAGTAGGGGTTGAGGGGGGGGGTGGGATCAGGAGAGCCTTGATGCGCGTGGTGGCCAGCGGGAACTTTGACGACGATGCCCGGGAGATCGAGAGGTTGATCGGTCTGCTCGGGCCGATCGCGTTGGCCAAGGAGAACCAGAAGTGGCAGTTATCGCTATCGAAGGTGCGGTACCTCGGGCCGTGGGCGGTGGGTGTGATCGCGGCAATGTACCTGCGGGGTGAACTGCTGCATCAAGAGCCGCGCGTGGTGTTGCCGACAGCACCTAGGGAGTTGGATCAGTACTGCGTTAATAGCGGTTTGGCCGGTCTTGTTGGGAAGGGAGGGGGCGGGCAGGTCGGTGTCGGAGATGCAATCGCTCTGGAGCGGTTCACCGAGTCGAGCTGGGACCGGCCCAACCGGGTTGTCGATCTGATTACCCGGCACGGCGAACTATCTCTTGACGACGAGGGAAACCTGCGGACTTGCGTGCACGAGGTTGTGCAGAACGTGGTGGACCATGCCGAGTCACCGATCGGGGGGCTTCTGTGCGCGAGGTACATGTCTGGTCGAGGGACTAGCAATCCCAAGCCGGAGGTCCGGCTGGCGATTGTGGATGCCGGGCGTGGCGTGCTGGCATCGCTGCGGACGAAGTACCCGGAGGTAACGACGATCGGGGCTGCGCTCGGGCGGATTATCGAGGGGAACTACAGCGCGAAGTCCAGGGTGAACAACCAGGGGCTAGGGGTGAGCAACCTGTTCAAGATCATCGCAAATACCAAGGGCCGGATCGCATATGTATCAAGAGACTGGCTAGCACAGAGCTATCCGGCACATCCCGAACCAGAGGTCAGAGTGCTACGATCGTTGCCCCTTGATGCCGTTTTTTTCCCTGGAACGGCCGTATTTTTGAGTATCCCGGTGGAACACTGACAATGGTTCGGACAACGATCAACACGCTGGACCACTTGGACCCGAGCAGGCCAGTGACTGAAACGGCTGAGGTGGTCGCCGGGGCGGTTTTGCGTGGTTTGGATTCGGGGGGGTCTGTAACGGTGTCGGTCCGGGGTGTGCGTGGGGTGCCGTCGAGTTTTTTCAATGTGATCCTGAAGGCCGTGCAGCAGCATGTGGGTGGCAGGGTTGATCCTGCGCGGTTGGGGTTTGAGTTTGACAGCAAGTTGCAGGAGATGATTTATCAGCGCTCGCTGGACGCGGTCAACGCTCAGGCTGGTCGCGGGTAAGGGTTGCGGGGGCTGTGGGGTTGTCAGCATCGAGCGGGCGTTGACGCTACATTCCCGGCATGACAAGCGTGCAACGGGCGTTGGGTGGGTTGGTGGTGTGCGTGGCGGGTGTGCTGTTGGCGGTGGGGTGTGCGCCGGGGGGGAAGGGTACCGATGCGTCGGCGGCGCTCTCGGTGCCGGTGCCGAGCGGGTGGATGGGGGATACGAGCAAGTTGGGGCCAAGCCCGTACCACCCGGGGACGTTGTTCTGGCAGTCGCCGAGGTTGCGGGAGTATTCGAGGTTTTATGTTGACGCGGTGGTGGTGGTGCCGTTGACTTCGGTGCGTGGGTTGGAGATTGATGGCGCGACGGCCGAGCAGTTGTCGACGGACCTGCGCGACGCGGTGCTGGAGGAGTTGGGGCCGGCGGTGGTGCTCGTCGATGAGCCTGGGCCTGGGGTGGCGACGATCCGTGGGGCGATCACAAAGGTGGCGCGGTCCAGGAGGGGTCAGGGGGCGACCAGCGTCGGGGGTGCAGCGATGGAGGTCGAGATCGTTGACAGTGTAACGCGCGAGCGGCTGGCGGCGGCGATCGAGGCGGATGCGGTCAACGATCCGTTTGTGTCGACGACAGGGACCGGCCCGGCGGGGGACCAGTGGTACGACGCGAGGCTCGTCTTTGCCCACTGGGCAGCAAGGCTGCGGATGTGGCTGGTGCGGGCCGCCGGGGAGTAGGGATTTACTCAGAGGACGGGCAGACGGAGAAGAAATACAGAGAAGAGAAAGTTACTGCGGAGGCCCGGAGGACCCAGAGGGGCAACTTGCTCAGAGGAGGAAGGTCGGCAGGTTGGATGAGAAGGGGGCTTTGGTGTGGCTGGGGGTGTGGGTGTGGGAGTGGGATGTGGGTTACTAAATGCCGGGTTTCCTGCGCGTTCATGGGCCAACCGCCGGGCCTTACGCGGACCACTTCGTTCGATGGGGCGTTTGGTGTGGCCGAACCGCACCGCTGCCCCTGCCTGCCAGGATGTTTTAGGGGGAGAGGTTCTGGAGAGGACTCATCAGGCCACTTGCAGCGCGGCCATGACTTGCTTGACGATGTCCTCGGAGCTCAGCCCGCACATCTTGAGGATTTCTTCGGGGGTCTTGGCACTTTTGGGAATCCTGCGGACGTGCATCTGGTGGAGGGTGAAGGCGTCGCCCGAGCCGGTGAGGGCGTCTGCGACGGCCGAGCCGATGCCCCCGCCGTAGTTGTCCTCGATGGTGATGATCATCCCGTTATTCTGGTTGGCGATGTCCAGGAGTTTGTCGGAATCGAACGGGAGGCTGTAGAGGTCGACCAGCGTGGCGGAGATGCCGGCTTTGTCGAGCACGTCCAGGGCCTTGTTGGCCTCGTGGACCATGTACCCGGCGGCGCAGAGCAGGATGTCGCGGCCCTCGGCGAGGACCTCGAAGCCGCCGAGGTTGAAGGGGGTGGCGTCGGAGTAGATGAACTCGGTGTCGGCGCGGAGCGTGCGCATGTAGACGACGCCTTCGTACTCGGCCATGGCGTGGGTGAGGGCGTAGGCGGCGTATGCGTCGGCGGGCTGGAGGACGTAACACCCTGGGTTGCCGCGGTGGTCGCGCATGGTGCTAAAGGAGCGGAACCAGGAGACATCCGGGAGGCTCATCTGGCTGGGGCCGTCGGCGGCGAGGGTGATCCCGGCGTGGCTGCCGACGATCTTGAGGTTTGCGCCGGAGTTGATGGCCATCTCGATCTGGTCATACCCGCGGGTAACAAACTTGGCGAAGGTGCTGCAGAAGGGGACCTTGCCGCCCGCGCTGAGGCCTGCGCCGACGCTGAACATGTTCTGCTCGGCGATCTTGCACTCAAAGAAGCGTGGGGCCAGGGCGGCGTCCTTCTTGAAGAAGTCGGCCATGGTGCTGTTGGAGACGTCGCAGTCCAGGACGACGACGCGGTCGTTGGCCAGGCCCAGGGCGCGGATCGCGATGCCATAGGCCCGGCGGGTGGCCATCTTGCCCTTCTGGATCGCCGAGACGAGGTCGAAGCGTTTGGCGATCTCTGTGAGCGGGACCATGTCGGCCATGTTGAAGTCAACGGGCTTGGCCTCGGCGGGGGGCTGGATCTCGAAGGAATCGGTGCTGACGAGGGAGCTGGTCAGCTGCACGCGCTTCTCGTCGAGTTCCGCCAGGGCTTTCTTGAGGACCTCGCCCTCGGCGGGCTTGCCGTGCCAGCCAGCACCGGCTAGGACGGTGGTGCCCCACCCTTTGACGGTGCGGGCGACGACGGCCATCGGCTGCTCGAAGGTGCCGCTGATCTTGGCGAACTCCTCGAAGGCCTTGCGGATTTCGTTGGGGCTGTGCCCATCGATCTCGACGACCTTGAAGCCATAGGCGTTGAGCTTGGCGACCTGGTAGGAGGCGGATTGCTGCTTGCTGACGCGGTCGGCCTGGCCGTATTCGTTGCAGTTGACGATCGTCAGGACGTTGGTGAGTTTTTTGTCGGCGATGTAGTCGAGGGCCTCGGCGACCTGCCCCTCGCGGCTTTCGCCGTCGCCGATGATGCAGTAGATGCGTTTGTCCAGGCCCTCTAGGCGAGCGGCCTCGGCCAGGCCTGCGGCGACGCTGAGGCCCTGGCCCAGCGAGCCGGTCGCGGCGTCAAAGAAGGGGAAGCCTTCCATGGGGTTTGGGTGCCCGTCGATCTCGCTGGCGGCCTCGCGGAGTTTCATCGCGTCGGCGACGGTCATGGGCCGGCGGTGCTCGGGGTCCTTGCCGATGCTCACGCCGAGCTTAGCGCAGGCGGCGTAGACGATGGGCACGGCGTGGCCCTCGGACAGGACCAGGCGGTCGGCCGTCGGATAGTCGGGGTATTCCGGGCTCCAGCGCATCGTGTTGAACAGGAGCACCGTGATGATGTGCCCGAGGCTCATCGACGTGCTCGGGTGCCCGCTGCCAGCGGCGGCGGTCATCTCCATCGACAGACGGTCTAGCTCGATGGCCTGGGCGTGGACGGCGGCTTCAAAGCTCATTGGGGATTCCTTCTTTCTTTCGGGCTTTCTTTCGGGCAGGCTTTCGGGCACGGGCATCCCAGGCATCATGCCGGGGGTGCCGATCATCGGACGGGGCCTGGCAAGGGTGTCATCGACCCGTAGCAGGACAAAGGACAACAAACACCGCGTCGAAGGTCGAAACGATTTCGACCCGCGACCGACGCCGTGCGCCCCCCAGTGTCTGAGGGCTGCACCATTGTCGGCCACCCAAAGCCCCCCGGCAAGGGGCAGGGGAGATATTCATTGGTTTGACCCATTTGTGGGTGGGGGTGCCGGTGGGGGTACTTTGTCTGGCCGGGGGCGTATGCTGGCGGCTTATGCCCGAGCAGGGTTTATCGCGTGGGACGGGCATCGCGTTGATCGTGCTGACGCTGCTGTCGTGGTCCTCGGTGCCGTTGTTCCTGCGCGACTTTGCGGGCTTCGGTCTAGACCCGTTTGCGAGCAATGGTTGGCGGTACCTGCTTAGTGCGGCGTTCTGGCTGCCGCTGCTGCTGGTGCTGCACAGACGGGGGCAGATGCCCGCTGGCATCCTGCGGGCGGCGGCGGTGCCTGTTGCGTTTAACATCGCCGGTCAGACGGCGTTTGCCTGGGGGCCGACGCTTTTGGAGCCGGGGTTTTTTAGTTTCGTGTTTCGGGTGCAGATTATCTTTGTAACGCTGGGGGCGTATCTGCTTTTTCCGGGGGAGCGGGCGTTGTTGCGCACGCCGGGGTATTGGGTGGGCGTTGCGCTGGTGGTGGGCGGGAGTGTGGGGTTGATCCTGTTTAGAGCACATGAGCCTTCGATCGGGGGGGTGGGCGCGCATGTTGGCGTCAAGGGGGAGGCGTTCTGGCTGGGCGTTGGAGTCTCGCTGCTGGCGGGGGTGTTGTTTGCCGGGTATGGGCTGAGCGTGCGGCATTACGTGGGCAAGTTTCACCCTGTGGTGAGTTTCGGGGTGATCTGCCAGTTCACGGCCGCGGGGATGGTGGTGCTGATGCTGCTCTTGGCCAAGGGGCATGGGAGCGTCGCGCTCGAGATGACAGCGGGGCAGTGGGGCAAACTCGTCGCCTCGGCGTTTATTGGGATTGCTATTAGCCATGTGATGTACTACGCGAGCCTGAAGCATTTGGGAGTGGCCGTGAGCGTGGGGGTGATCCAGTTGCAGCCGATCATCACGGCGATTGGGAGCACCCTGATATTTAACGAACGGCTAACGGCATTGCAGTGGTCCAGCGGGGTGGTCGGGGTTGCGGGGGCGATTGTGATGCTGCGGGCGGGGGCGAGGTTGAAGAAATCGCAGGCCATCGCGGCGGAGGCGGAGGGGACGTAGGGGCCAGACTGAGCCTTGCCCTGCCCCCCAATTTCTGGAACACCAGCAGGCCGGGGGATATCATCTCGACCTGGTGTAGCCTGGGCTGGAGTGTTCCACCCCGCTGCGCCGACATGCCCCGGCAGCCCCCGCAGCGATGCGGGCCGCCCCGGGGACCCATACTGGAAAGGTTGTTTCAATGCGCATCATCCCGAAGGCAAAGTACGAAGGTCTGTTCCTCTTCCCGCAGTCGATTAATGTTGATCTCAAGAGCGGCGTGGAACTGATCCGCGACACGATCACCAAGGCCGGGGGGGAGATCATCGCCCTGAAGAAGTGGGGCGACCGGCAGCTGTGCTTCCCGATCAAAAAGCAGAAGCGTGGGGTGTATATTTTGTGCTACTTTGCCGTGCCGACGGACAAGCTCTCGGCGATTGATCGGGTGTTCAACCTCTCTGAGGCGTTGCTGCGGCACATGATCGTGCGTGCCGAGCATCTGTCTGTGGAGGAGATGCAGGCGGCGGATGGTCAGCTGGACCTGACGATCGAGGCGAACCTGCGGATGCCGGCACCACCGACGCCGGTTACGCCTGTGCCGACGGTTGCGGGCGTGGATTGAGTGATAGGAAACCCATCTCCCGAGGGGAGGGGCAGGGGTTGGGTTACGCACAGCCGCTCATCAAAGAGGTTCGCGGAGGGGGCGGAGATTGGCGGAGGAGCGCGGAGCGGATGCTGGGGTGGGCCAGCCGGATGCCAAGCTTCTGACAAAGCATGCCACAGCACCCCTCTGGATTGAAGCTCTGTCGCTTCGTTCTCTGAGTGCACTGCACCGGGGTGGTTAGCGAGCTATTTGGCCAGCGGCGTGCGCGAGTTGGCGCAGGTGTGCGGGGTTGGATGTACCGACGACCGCGGCGTTGACGCCGGGCTGGGTGAGCACGCGCGCGATACCCGTTGCGGGTGATACCGCCCCGTGCCCGCTGGCGAGTGGTTTTTTGATCAGCACGCCGACCTGCCCCGGCCCGCGCGCCACGCACGCGGCGAGTGTCTGCACGTCCCCGGCGACGCCGTTGGCTGCTGTTGCGTTCAGCGAGAGCATCACCACGTCGCAGAGTTGCGCCGCCAGTGCGCCGCCGGCGGGGGTGCCGATCGAGGCACCCACGGCACGAATAAGCCCCTTAGTTTGCAGCTGGCGGAGGGTGCCAAGGGCCTGGCCGAGGTGGAGGGTGCGTTCGTCGAGGTCGTCGTTGCTGCGGAAGTGCAGGAGGGCGATATCGATCTCGGCGACGCCTAGGCGGGCCAGCGAGCGTTCGATGCTGGCGTGGATGTGGGCGTTTGAGAAGTCGTATGTGCTTGTCTGGGTTGCGGGGTCGAAGCGTTCGCCGACCTTGGTGCAGAGGATGAGCTGGGTGCGTTTGAAGAGGCGGGGCCAGAGTTTGCCGAGGCGTTCTTCGCTGGTGCCATAGGCGGGTGCGGTGTCGATGAGGTTGACGCCAAGGTCGCGTGCGGTGCGGAGGAGTTCGAGTGCCTCGTCATCGGTGGGCAGGCGCGAGGGGGAGGGGTATTTGAGGCCGAGTTCGCGCCCGAGTTTGACGGTGCCGAGCGCGACGGGGGCGACGCGCAGACCAGTGCGGCCGAGGGGGTGGTGCGCGAGCGGCAGGGCGGGGTTGGTTGCGGGTGTGGTCATGGGCTCCACAGCACCTCTGCGCGATCCCAGGGCAGGGGCGCGATGGTGGCATGTCGCCACGGGGTGCCGACGCCGGGGTTGAGATCGGCGGGGGGTTGATCCGCGGTGAGCATCGCCGAGACGCGCTCGCCGACGAGGGGGGCGAAGGCCAACTTGGTAGGCCAGATTGCCAGCAAGCGCGGCCCGGGATTACTGGCACCACCACTAGGAGTAAGCTCGACAATCACCGGCTCATCGGGGCGGTCGCCACTGGCCGTGAGCCCCTCAAACCGCTCCCACCGGCAGGTTCCCCACTCCAGGCCGTCGAGGGTTACCCACGGGATGCACGCGGCGAGTTCGCGTTTGGCCTCGGCGATCTGGGCCTGGGCGTCGCGGTGGACGCCGGCCTCGGCGATCTGACCACCGATGTACCAGACCCGCCGGCCCGGCATGGCGGGATCGTCCTGCGTGCCGATCGTTAAGCGCGGCTTGTCGCTCAGGCCCGCGACGCAGTGCCCGTACACCACGGGCAACGGACCACGCACGAGGACCATGTGCAGGGGCCTGCTTTGCGCACGCGGCATGGGTGCGGCGGCAGATTGCTCCAGCAGCCCCGCATTGCCGCCACCTGCGCAGAGGAGCACCACAGCGGGCGAGAGCCGAACGCTGCCAGCGAGGACGTCTTGACCCTCCAGCCGGGCCTGGCCGAGGATGAGTCGAACGCCGAGCGCCTCGGCCTGCCTGGCGAGCGACGCAACCAGGCTCCTTGGCTCCAGCACGGGCTCGGGGACTTCGTAGATATCCACGCCCTTGGGTGCCGGTTGCAAACCGGGGCAGACCTCGGCCCGCTCGCGCACGAGTTGCACGGGCGTGCGGATGACCTTGCTCCCGGCCAGGGCAGTCATGCGTGAGAGGAGTGAAGCGGTGGACCACATCCATTGTCGATCGCTGAGCACCTGCACGCCGCGGAGGTCGACGGGGCCGTCGCCTGCCAGGGCGTTGCGCCAGAGTTCGGGCATGCGTGCGATGGCCCGGCTGGCGGCGCTGGCGGCGCCGGTGAGGGCGTACTTCACGCCGCCGTGGATGATCCCCTGGCTAGCGATGGTCTGCCCGTCGCCGAGGGCGGCGCGTTCGATGAGCACCACGCCCCGGCCGGTCTTGGCCAGGTGGACGGCGAGCCAAAGACCGGCGATCCCACCGCCGAGGATGCAGATGTCAGCCGGGGTATTGGCGCGGGTGCTCACGTGCGTGGATCATTGCCCGATCGGGCTGCCAAGGTCGTGGCGGGGTGCCAAATCAGCAGCCCGCGATCCGACCACGCACCAAACCGGGCATGTCTGCACGGGGCGGGAGCGGGGTGGACTCGGCTGGCCTGGGCACGCCCCTTGCACACGGTAACCCAGCAAGGAGCACCCCATGCGGATGGACCGTTTTACAACTCTGGCCCAGCAGACCCTGGCCGACGCGCAGGCCGAGGCGATGACCCGGCGGAACGCCGAGGTCTCGTCGCTGCACGTGCTGCACGCGCTGGTGCGGGAGAAGCAATCGGTTGCCAACTCGATCCTGGCCAAGGCTGGTGCCGATGGGGCGAGGGTGCTGACGATCGTGCAGGCGGAGCTGGACCGCCTGCCGCAGGTGCAGGGGGCGACGCCACAGGTCGGGCGGGGGGCGATGGAAGTTTTTCAGTCCGCCGACGCGTGGGCACGCAAGATGGGCGATGAGTACATCAGCAGCGAGCACCTGCTGCTAGCGTGCGCCGAGGCCGGGGGGAGCGGTGGCGGGAGCGCAAAGCAGGTGCTGAGCCTGTCGGGGGCGGAGGTCAAGAGCCTGGAAAAGGCGATCAAGGAGATCCGCGCTTCCTCGGGTGTGCAGAATGTAACGGACGCGGGTGCCGAGGGTAACTTTGAGGCTCTTAAGAAGTATGCCATCGACCTGACGGAGAAGGCGGCCAAGGGGAAGATCGACCCGGTAATCGGGCGCGACGAGGAGATCCGCCGGTGTATGCAGGTGCTCGAGAGGCGGACGAAGAACAACCCGGTGCTCATTGGCGAGCCGGGGGTGGGCAAGACGGCGATCGTCGAGGGGTTGGCGCTGCGGATCGTCAACGGGGACTGCCCGGAGAACATGCGCAGCCAGCGTGTGATGGCGCTGGACGTGGGGCAGTTGCTGGCCGGGGCGAAGTATCGTGGTGAGTTTGAGGAGCGGCTCAAGGCGGTGCTGCGGGAGGTGGCGGCGAGCAACGGGCAGATCATTTTGTTCATCGACGAGTTGCACACGATCGTGGGCGCGGGGGCGGCCGAGGGTGCCGTCAGCGCGGGGAACCTGCTCAAGCCGGCGCTGGCACGCGGGGAGATCCACTGCATCGGCGCGACGACGCTGGATGAATACCGCAAGCACATCGAGAAGGACCCGGCGTTTGAGCGGCGTTTCCAGATGGTGTATGTCGATCAGCCGAGTGTGGAGGAGACCGTCGCGATTTTGCGGGGGCTTAAGCCACGCTACGAGGCGCACCACGGGGTGAAGATCCTCGACGGGGCGATCCTGGCCGCGGCGCAGTTGAGCCAGCGGTACATCACCGAGCGGTTCCTGCCGGACAAGGCGATCGACCTGATCGACGAGGCGGCCAGCCGGCTGCGGATCGAGAACGACAGCATGCCGACGGAGTTGGATGAACTTCGTCGCAAGATCATGTCGCTGGAGATCGAGCGTCAAGCCGTGAAGATCGAGGCCGAGGGGAGTAAGCCGGCTAGGGAACAGGCCGCAAAGGGTGCCGGCAAGGGGGATGTTGGCACGCACAAGGAGCTCGACAGGCTGGAGAAAGAGCTCTCGGAACTGCAAGAGCGCAACCGCGCGTTGACGGCACGGTGGGAGGAGGAGAAGAAGGAACTCACCGGCGTCAAGACGATCAAGGAGCAGATGGACGCGGCACAGACGCGGCTGGACCAGGCGCAGCGCAAGGGAGACCTGGAGGCCGCGGCACGGGTCCGCTATGGCGAGCTGCGCGACCTGGGCGCACAACTGGCCACCGCCGAGCAGGCCCTGCAGGCGCGGCGCACGCGTGGGGACAACCTGGTCAAGGAGGAGGTCGATGCCGAGGCGATCACGGACATCGTTGCGCGTTGGACGGGGATTCCTGTCTCTCGGCTGCTGGAGGCCGAGCGGGAGAAACTGTTGAAGATGGAGTCGCAGTTGACCAAGCGTGTGATCGGGCAGGATGATGCGCTGCGAGCGGTCTCTGATGCGGTCCGCCGGGCGCGGTCGGGGTTGGGAGACCCGAACCGTCCGATCGGTTCGTTCTTATTCCTTGGGCCCACGGGTGTGGGCAAGACGGAGACGTGCCGGGCACTGGCCGAGTTCCTATTTGACACGCCCGATGCGATGATCCGCATCGATATGAGCGAATATATGGAGAAGCACGCCGTGTCGCGGATGCTTGGTGCACCGCCGGGCTACGTCGGCTACGAGGAGGGTGGGACGCTGACGGAGGCGGTGCGTCGCCGGCCATATGCCGTGATCCTACTTGACGAGATCGAGAAGGCGCACCCGGACGTCTTCAACATCCTGCTGCAGGTGCTCGACGACGGGCGTCTGACCGACGGGCAGGGGCGGACGGTGGACTTCAAGAACGCGATCATCGTGATGACCAGCAACTTTGGCAGCCAGATGATCCAGGAACTCGCCGCGGGGGGCGCGGAGGACTGGGAGATCGACGCGGCGGTGCGCGACCTGCTCAAGCGCGGTCCCTCAGCCGCGGCGATCGACGAGGTGGGCAAGGCGGCGGGCCTGCCGGCGAATGTTCGCCAGGCGATGGTCAAGGCCCAGCAGAGCATGATGCAACTGACCGGGGGCCAGCCCTTGATGCGCCCCGAGCTGCTCAACCGCATCGATGAGGTCGTCGTCTTCCATCAACTCAAGCAAGAGCACCTGGCCGGGATCGTCGAGATTCAACTCGAACGCCTGCGGGCACGCCTGAAGGCCCGGGGGATGAGCCTGGTGCTGACGGACGCCGCGAAACTGCTCATCGCCAAGGAAGGGTGGGACCCGGCCTACGGCGCACGCCCGCTCAAGCGGGTCATCCAGCAGCGATTGGAAAATGTCTTGGCTAGCAAGATGCTCGCCGGTGAGTTTGGCGATGGGGACGCGGTGCAGGTGGACGCCAAGAGCGATCGGCTGGTCATCACCAGGGCGTAGCGGGGGGCGTTATCCTTCGGCATGCCCACCCCCGACCCCGCCGTTGTTGCTGCCAGGCAGGCCATGAGCCAGGGGCAGATGGCCCAGGCTTCGCAGTTGCTCGCGCCGCTGCTGGCGCAGCACCCGCCGCACGCCGAGGCCAACTATGCCATGTCGATGCTGACGCTGCTGACGCGCGGCCCAGCCGCGGCGGAGCCTTATGCGCGCACGGCCCACAACGCTGAGCCGGCATACTTTGATTACCACCTGCAACTGCTCAGCACGGTGATGCTGCAGGGGCGCAACGCCGAGGCCGTCGAGGGCTTCGAGCGGCTCGCCTATGCCAACGCGGCGGACCCGCGCGGGTGGGTGATGCTCGCCTCGACGCTGCTGAAACTCAACCGCGCCGCCGAGGCCGAGCGGCACTCGCGGACCGCACGCCAGCACCACCCCAAGCTCGGCGAGGTCCTGCTCAACCACGCCACCGCGTTGTTGCGCATCGGCGAAGGGGCCGAGTCGCTGCAGATTTTGCGGGACCTGATCCCCAACGAGCCGCGCCTGCTGCGCGCATGGATCGGCTTTGCCAGCGGGATGAACTACACCCCGGGCGTTGCGCCGCAGGAGCTGACGAGCACGCACAAACGCGCCGCCGAGTTCTTCGGCACCCCCGCGCCCCGCGCACGCCCGGCCAATGCCGACCCCGCACGCAGGCTGCGCGTCGGCATCCTCTCGCCGGATTTGCGCGACCACTCGGTGGGTTACTTTGTGTCCCCGCTGCTCTCGCGCCTTGCGCCGCACGGGCTGGATATCACCGTCCTGGACTCGGGCACCACACGCGATGCGATGAACAAAAAACTCCGCACGCTCGCGGGCTTCTCAGGGGGCAAGTGGATCGACCTCGGGCAGCTCACCAAGCCCGCCGACACAGAGTCGGCCATCCGTGCTGAGAACCTCGATATCGTCATCGAACTCTCCGGCTTCACCCAGGGCCAACGCTACGCCTCCCTTGCCAAGCGGCCCGCGCCCGTGCAGATGACCTATCTCGGGTACCCGGCCACCACGGGCTGCCCGTTCATCGACTTCCGCCTCGTCGACGCACTCACCGACCCGCCCGGCAGCGAGGAGCACTGCGTCGAAGCACTCGCACGCATCCAGACGTGCTTCCTCTGCTACACGCCCCCGGCAACGCGCCCCGGCCCGCGCCAGCCGCCGGATGCACCACCTGTCTTCGGGTGCTTCAACTCGATCCAGAAATACTCCCACCCGATGCTCTCGGCATGGGCGAAGGTGCTGCTGGCCGTGCCCGATTCGACGCTTATCTGCAAAACCGCGGGGTTCGAGGATGACGACGTTTGCGAGCGCACGCTCAAACGCCTGGAAAACCTCGGCATCGAACGCGACCGCGTGCAACTCATCGGCCGCATCGAAGACTCTGCGGGCCACCTGGACCTTTACAACAGCATCGATATCGCGCTGGACTCTTTCCCCTACCACGGCACGACGACGACGTGCGAAGCGCTGGCCATGGGCGTGCCGGTTGTCTCCCTGGTTGGCAACGTACACGCTTCGCGCGTTGGGCTGTCGCTGCTGTCGGCCATCGGGCTGGGGCACCTGGCCGCGCCGAGCGAGGGGGAGTTTGTTGCCGCAGCGGTTAAACTCGCCAGCGACCGCGAGCACCTCTCGCACCTGCATGAGACATTGCGCGACCGCCTGGAGGCCTCGCCGCTGTGCGATGCCGAGGGCTTCGGCAAGCGGTTTGCAGCAGCCGTGCGGGCGGCGTGGACGCAGGCGTGTAGGTGGTAAAGAACCCCTCCCCCGAGGGGAGGGGCAGGGGTGGGGTTAGCGGAGTGACAAAGTTGCAAAGTTGCAAAGTGGCAAAGTGGCAAAGTGAGGTTACCAATCTCGCCTGCCTTTATTTGGTCATTTGACCATTTCCCCTACAGCACCCGCACCTTCGTAACACTCCGCGCCGCCTGCCCAACTGTCTGCTCTCCCCCGGCACGGAGCCAGGCGTCGAGTTTGAACTTCACGCTGGCGTTGGGCGCACAGACCGTCAGCACGCCGCGCTTGATGTGCCGCAGTTCACACTGGCCGCCGATCTCTGCTGGCACCACCTTTCCCCACGCCTCCCCGGCGTCGCCGAGCGCGCGGGCCTGCTGCTTGATGTGCGTAAGCAGCATGCCCATCTCTTCTTTGATGGTTACATCCTTGTCCACGATGCCACGCGTCGCCCGCAGGCGGTCAAGGTGGACAGGGTTGTAAGGCTGGCCGTGCATGGTTGAAGCCCGTGCATCTGCAACTGCATCTGCAATTCACGCTCACGCCCGCAGCACGCCCGCGGCCAGTTTCTTGTCCGCCTCGCTCAGGCCGTCGACGGGCGTCTCTTTGAGCAGCGCGTCGATGATCGCGTCGGCGGGCACCTGGTCGGCCTCGGCGTTGAAGTTGAGCATCAGGCGGTGCCGCAGCACGGGCTTGGCAACCTCGCGCACGTGCTCGGGGGTCGTGTGCGTGCTCCCGCTGAGCAGCGCACGCGCCTTGGCCGCGAGCACCAGATACTCACTGGCCCTCGGCCCGGCACCCCATGAGACATACTGCTCGACCATCTTGCCGCGTGCCGCGGATTGACCAATCTCACCACCGCGCTGGCCCACACGCGTCCCACGCACAATCCGCAACGCATACGCCAGCACGTGCTCGGCGATCGGCATCGCACGCACCAGTTCCTGCAAGCGCTGGATGTCCGCCGCCCCCAGCACAGGCCCGGCCTCTTCACGCACGCCCCCGGTCGTACGCTGCACGATCGAAAGTTCCTCCGCCTCGCTGGGGTACCCGATCTTGATCTCGAACATAAACCGGTCCAGCTGCGCCTCGGGCAACGGGTACGTTCCCTCCTGCTCGATGGGGTTCTGCGTCGCCAGCACAAAGAATGGCCAGGGGAGCGCGTGCTGCACGCCGCCAACGGTTACCTGCCGCTCTTGCATCGCCTCCAAAAGCGCCGCCTGCGTCTTGGGGGGCGTCCGGTTGATCTCGTCGGCCAGGATCACGTTGGCGAAGATCGGGCCCTTGACAAACCGGAGCGAACGCACGCCCGTGGACTTGTCCTCCTCGATGACCTCGGTGCCTGTGATATCACTCGGCATCAAGTCCGGCGTGAACTGCACACGCGAAAAACCAAGGCTCAAACTCTTGGCCAGCGTGCTGATCAGCAGCGTCTTAGCCAACCCGGGCACGCCGACGACCAGCGCGTGCCCCCGGCAAAACACCGCCAGCAAAATCTGCTCGACCACCGCGTCCTGCCCGACGATCACCTTGTGGACCTCATCGTTGAGCCTGCGATACGCCCGCCGGGCGCTCTCGGCGTCGGTAACCAGCGCCCCCGAACCATCCTCAACACCGGCACGCGACTCGCTCATGGGTCATCATAGCAAACTGGGGCCTTTGGCCAAGAGTGCAAAACGCGTGTAATCTTGCCACATGAGCCAGATGCCCACCACCACCGAGGGCAACCTGCCCCCTGCAGTGCAGGCCCAGCCCAAGCCCGGCCCCCTCCGCTACATCGCGGCGTGGACAATGGTCGCCTTCGGGGCGGCCTTCGGCGCCCTCGGGATGGCCAGCGTGCTTCCGCTTATGGAAAACCAGACCCTGGCGTACAAGATCGGGGTGATACTCGGCGGTGTCATCATCGCGTTGTTCGGCTTCGCCTTGATGTCCCCCCTGCTGATCCTGCCGATGGTGCGCCGGCGCGGCCGCTACCTGCTCATCGCGGGGTTCTTTGTGTTCTTCATCGGTGTCGTTGAGATCTTCGCGATGAGTGTGCAGCGGATCAAACTCAACGCCGAGAAGCAAGCAAACTCGGCCAACATGGCCAATATGACCCCCATCGCCGCCGCCGCCATGCCCCCATCAGCGCCCAAGGCCGTGCAGGACGCGGCCATCTTCCTGGACACAGAGCTTGCCGCGATCGCCTCCGATGTTCAGAATTTGAGCGCCAGCGCACGCGGCCTGCTCGTAGAAAAGACCATGACCTCCAGCGGGGAGATCGACCGCAGGATCGCCGTCGCCGGCGAGTGCCTCAACATAGCATCCGACCTCCTCCGCCGGCACGAGGGGCTGATGGCCCGCACACTCAAGCTCGCCACAGAGCTTGGTGCAACCGAGGCGCAACGCGACGAGCTCGCCAAACGACTCCGCACACACGGCGGGCTTGAGCTCATCCAGATCGTGCGGGCGCTCGACGTCGAGTACTTCCAGATCGCCATCAAGAAACTAACCATCCTCCGCGAACAATGGGGCATGTGGCAACAGGACGATGACATCATCCGCTTTGACAACGACGAGGCCATCGATCCCTACAACATCTACCACCAACGCATCAACGCCATCGTCCAACAGCAAAACGACCTACTGGAACGATACAAAAAGGGTGGCGACCCAACAGGCACCCGCGCCGGCGGCAAGGTCCGCTGACCCCGCCGATCACAACCACCCGCGCACAAGCACCAGCAGCAGCACAAGAATCCCCACCGCCGCGGTGAGGACCACCCACACGGGCTTGCCCCCACCACGCCGGGCGCCGGGCGTATCCATATCCGCATCGTAGTGGTAGCAGCGTGTTACGTCGTCGAAGACTTCCTTGCCGCACTCCGGGCACGTGCGTGTAACGCCGCTGAAGCGCTCGATATCCCCCGGCAGTGGGCCCTCGTCGATCCCGCCAACCTCGCCGCCCGGGCCACGCCCCCGACCCCGGCTGACAACCTGCCCCTGCACGCCACGCAGGCGAAGGCCACGCCCCATGTTGTCGTCTGTTTCACCCATCGCCTCGGCACCCGCTCACTTGACACACCGGTAGACAAACGCAGGGGGGAGGTTCCACCACACCACCTTCCCCCGGCTGACCTTGTCAAAGTGTTTGGGCAGCAGCCGGCGGAAACCACGCCCCTTGGCCATGCACACGCTCAGGCCAGCATACGCAAAGGTAACAAACAACCCGCCGGGACGCAATATCTGCACCGTCCGCTCGATGATCGTTGCCTGCAACTCGGGCCCGAAACTCGCGAAGGGCAGGCCCGAAAAGACGATGTCCACGCAACTGTGCCCGTTCATCCCCTCCTGCCGGCAGAGTTCGGGGGCGTCCGCCGCGCTGCCGAGGTAGAGCCGGGTATCGGGGAAGCGTGTCTGAAACTTTTCGGCCAACCTGGGCGAGAGCTCGATGGCAAAGTAGCGCGCCCCCTTGGGCAGGTGGGCGAGGATTTCGCCGGTGAACGCCCCGACGCCCGGGCCATACTCGACGACGCATCGCGCGTTTTCGATCCCGCTGCCGGCGACCATCTCGCGGGCCAACCCCGCCGAGCTTGAGGCGATGGCACCGACGGTCCCGTGGCCGAGGACGATCTCCTTGACAAAGAGCCCAACGGAACCAACCCCCCCACTTGCACCCTTGCCCTTGCCCTTCTCCTTGCCCTTGCCCTTTGCCTTGCCATTACCACCCGGCTCAGCCGGCTTGGCACCCTCGCCGGCAGGTGGCCGGCCAGGTTTCGCACTTTCAACAGGGTTGCTCTGCACAGGCATAGCCAAACCATAGCGGCCCAAAGGACCCGGCTGCGAAGGCCGACGAGCAGGGCGTCCATGCTTGAAGTCAAATCCAGACAGACATCAAATGGCCACCAACCCACTCCAGGTCGATCTCAACAAGGGCGGCGTCGTCGATGCTCAAGATATCTTCGAGCTCATAGGCCTGCCAGCTATCCGTATGATTCAACTATGCTGCCCGATCGCTCCTTGCCCACACCGAAGGCCGTCGATTGTTTTTCCTTAGAAATAATCGGCTGTAAAAAACATCTTTGCACACTTGTGCTTGCGCTGGCGGTGGCTTTGGCGCTCCCGGCGTGCCGTCGCGCTACAAACACCACATCCGCCGGGCAAGCCACCCCCAGTACCGCCCGGCAGGCCAGCGGAGCAACCGAGAGCAAAGAGCGACAGGCGGAGGTTGCTGCAAAGATCTGGTCTGGCCTCCTGAGCGATCTCGCGCCGGGCAACGAGAATCCGACAGGGGGTTGGTTCGCGCTGCTCGATGCGCCGGAGTCCTCTGGTTTTGCCACTGTGGAATATACCGTCTTTCCCGGCCCTTACTTGGGCATGCTGGATGCGGGCGAAGTACAGATCAAGAACCCGCCGGGGCAGCGGTTCGATTTCATCGATCTGGGCTTGGGGCGAGCTGATGCCGCTTGGATGCGCGAGATAGCAAAGGTCGATCCGCCCACCGCTGCAAGGCGGCTGGATGCCATCGACAGGCTTCTCACCGGCGTGATGCGCTCGGCGGCAAAACAAGACGCCAAGCATCTCTACAAAGTGGCCGGCCTCTGGCGGGGTCAAGTCCTTACCCGGCTAGCCGAGCTTGGCCCAGCGGGTGATCCCTACACACCCAATGAAAGACTTACAAACATAAACTCGCTGATCCGGGCCCCGACCATGGCCACCGATCTTCCATAGATCACCAAAAACACCCCACATACCTGCTCAAAGCCGCCCGGCCTGGTGTGGCCCGCACAAAGGCTCGATCACGATTCGGGGCAGGCCCAAACCACCTCAGGCACAGGTGTCAGAAACCGTCTAAACTCCCCCCATGAACCCCCGCAAGAACCCGCGCGCCTCATCCGCACTGGCTTTGTATTGCAGAGGCCGCCGATGCTGCGGGCGATTGTGGCAAGTGCGTTATCAAATGCGGCCCTCAACCAAGCCGTTAAGCACAATGCCAGGAGGCACACATGCGAGCACTTATCATCTCTGGCATCTTGCTGACAGCCGCTTTGTCAGGGTGCGAGAAGTCTGACGCACCCCCCGGCCAGATGCCCGTAACAGCCCAAGCCGTGTCTGCCGAGCGGGCATGGTCTGAAATTGCTGCCTTGGGTTCCGGCGGTGGTGCTGGATTGTTCGACACCCTAGCAACAAGCCAACCAGAGGCACTACGTGCACTCAACTACACCGTGTTGCCCGAAGCGTTGGGGGGATTGTTGGGTAGCGTGTCTGCCACAACAGGCGGCACCACCGTCGAACTGACATCTCAGGGGCTTCGTGCAGTCGATGATTGGATTACACGAGAATCTGCCAATAGGAATCCCACAGGAATGGCGGCGGCGTTGAATTCGCTCGACCAACTGATTGCAGGGATGATGAAGTCTGCCGCCGATCAGGATGCCCTAACACTCTTCCTGATGGCAGGGGCGTGGCGTGCGCAAGTCCTTACGCGCCTTGCCGGGCTTGGCGAGGCGGGGGAACCGTTCCGCGCCAGCGAACGCCTAGAAAAGGTGCGGGCACTCTTGAAGGGCGATAGACCCAATCCGGAAGTTCCTTAGAAGCCACATCGTCGTGTCTTGCCGCAGGCCAGCGGACCCGCACCGAGCCGCCCGCGTTGCATGATCGCCAAATGAATCACAAGAGCAGGTCAAAGCCGCCCGGCCTGGTGTGGCCCGCACAAAGGCTCGATCACGATTCGGGGCAGGCCCAAACCACCTCAGGCACAGGTGTCAGAAACCGTCTAAACTCCCGCCATGAACCCCCGCAAGAACCCCCGCGCGTCATCGGCACTGGCAACGCTGCTGCTCTCCCTGCTCGCACTGCCCGCCTGCGTTGGATACGCGACGTGGCCGCCCGTCAACGGCAGTGAGAACGCCACGTTCACGCAGATCAACTACGTCCCCGCCCCGGAGATCATCGCCGAGGCCGTCTTGCGCGTCAGCCTGCGCTACACACCCGCCGCGGAGATGGACCGGGGGGAGGTCTACCAAGGCCCGATCGCCCTCTCACTGCCCCCCGGTGCCTCGGCGGCGACGTACCGGCTGATCACCAGCCGGGTGGGGCCAAACTTCGAGCCTGCCACCGAGGCCAACGCCGAGCTGCCGACGTACTACGTAACCCGCGTGAACATCCGCTCGACGGTGGCGGAGATCGACGTGCTGGCCCCCGCGCCCCGCTTTGGCGCGACCGGGCAGGATCGCTACCAGCTCGTGAGCGTCAACCTCGCCGGGGGGACGCAGCCCTGGCGTGTGATGAGCCACCGGGCCTACCCCGTGGGTATGTTCCCCCTGCCGGCACGGAACACGATCCCCGCCGAGATCGACCCGCTGACGACGCTGCGCTAGAGCACTGGCCAACAAGCGTTTGAGGTAGCCGATGATGTCGTGGCCGTGGGTTGGCCTTCGGGGCCAACGCACTGGCCGCGTGCGTGCTGGCTCTGGCGCAGACCCATCACCCCTTGGCCAAGTGCCCAGGGGGCATCTTGCCCGGCACGCTGGCGGGCTTGGCCCAACCTTCAAGCCCGGCCAGTTCATCGCCGTGCGCGTGCCCGTGCGCGTGGCCGTGCGCGTCGTGCGTGCGCAGGTGGTCGATTGCTTTGCTGATCGAGTCGGGCGTGGCGCAGAGGTGCATGGCCTCATCGACCAGGCACGCCGGCGCGCCCTCGCACAGGCCCAGGCATTCGAGTTCGACGAGCGTGAAGTTGCCGTCGTCGGTTGTTTCGCCAACCTCAATGCCAAGCTTGGCCCGCACGGCATCGGTTACCTTCTTGTGGTCGCAGACCTCGCAGGCGATCGACCTGCACACGGCAATGACGTGGTTGCCCTTGGGCTGGAGCCAGAACTCTTCGTAGAAACTGGCCGTGTCCCACGCATCGGCGGGCTTGAGGCCTAGGAACGAGGCGACCTCTTCGAGCGCCTGCCAGGGGATCCACCCCCAGGTGTGCTGCACCTCGTGCAGCGTCGGCAACAGCGCGCCCTGGCGCGACTCGTAGCGCGTCAGCACGTCGCGCGTCAGGCGGTCTTTCATCTCGGCGGTGAGGTAAGGCTCTGCACGCCGAGGCACCGACATCGTCCCGCTCTTCTTGCTGATCCACGCCATAGCCAGCAGGATACGCCCCGTGGCGAGCGCGCGGAGCGGGGTGCTCTGGGGCGTGCGCATCTCCATGAAAGTGCGACCAAAACCTGCATTTGCCCCAGGAGGCGTTCGGCACCTTCGGGTGGACCTCTGGTGCCTCCCGAGCACGGACGCCCCAGAAGGGCTGTAAACGTCGCCGTGGGGGTCGCCACAAAAACATGGAGATGCCCCAACCCCTCACACCCAACACCAAAAACCTAACCCCTCACACCACCCCCTACCCTCAGCCATGTTCACCGGCCTCATCCAGGCGATCGGGCGTGTGGCCCAGGTTCGGGCTCAAGCACAGGGCGTGCGCTTGGTGCTTGACGCGGGCGCGTGGGAGCACCGGCCTGCGCTGGGGGATTCGATCGCCGTCAATGGGGTATGCCTGACGCTCGCCGAGTTGGTTGCGAGCTCGCCCGGTGCGCCGATGTGGGGGTTTGATGTTGTTGCCGAGACGTTGACCAAGACGACCCTCGGCACTCTGGCCCTCGACGCACAGGTCAACCTCGAGCACGCCCTCACCCCCTCGGCGTTTGTCGGCGGGCACTTTGTCCAGGGGCATGTTGACGGCGTCGGCACCGTCGTCAACGTGCAAGAGGGTTCAGATTGGCGCTTGACAATCCGCCCGCCCAAGGGGGTGATGCGGTTCCTGGTCCCGCAGGGGTCAGTCTGTGTCGAGGGTGTCTCGCTGACGGTTGCCCAACTCGGCGGGGATGCCTTCACGGTCGCGCTGATCCCGACAACGCTCGAGCGGACAACGCTCGGCACGCTCAAGCCCGGCGACGGGGTGAACGTCGAGGCGGACGTGCTGGTCAAAGCCGTGGTCGCGACGGTGGAGCGGATGCAGCTGCCGGGTGGGGCGTAAGACTGGCGGGGAGGCACCCGCGCGTCCTGCTGGAACAACGAGGCCGGGGTGCCAGATTGCCTTGGTTGACAGTCGGGTAGTGCTGTTGTCGTGATTGATGTATAAAAGTGGTCAACAACGCTTGCCGAGCGGGGGGATGGTACAGGTCTGTTCGACTGTATGCACCGCTGCTTGACCAGGCGGCGCATAGCCAGGGGTGAAGCCCGCGCTGCGCGGGCGCAACGCGTGGAAAGGCGCGTCTTCTCCTGGACCTGCCCGGACGCGGCAGAGGAAGCAAACGCGGCGAGGTTCCGATAGGGCTTGGGATTCCTTCGCCCCGCCGGGGCGAGGAGAACGAGAGAGGCTGTCCACGGGTTGCGCGAGGCCCAGGGCGGCCTCGCTTTACCCGTGGCTACAGGCCGTCGCCCCGTTGGGGCGGGGGGCTGGCTCGCTTCACCCGTGGCTGCATGCCCTCGCCCCAACGGGGCGACGGGGTGTAGCCACGGGCGAAGCCCGCGCTTCGCGGGCGCAACCCGTGGAAAAGTGCGTCCTCTCTGAGACCTGCCCCGGCGCGGCAGAGGAAGCAAACGCGGCGAGGTTCCGATAGGGCTTGGGATTCCTTCGCCCCGCCCGGGCGAGGAGAAAGAGAGAGGCTCTGTCCACGGGTTGCGCGAGGCCCAGGGCGGCCTCGCTTTACCCGTGGCTACAGGCCGTCGCCCCGTTGGGGCGGGGAGCTGGCGGCGGTGCGTCTCCGCTTACTTCTTAGAGGACGTCGCGGAAGAGGTCTTGTCCCCACATGACGCGGATGCGTTGGGTGCTGGACATGACGCCGTGCTGGTCGTGTGCATGCCCCTGGCCTGGCAGGAGTGTTACGCGATCGGGAGCGAGGTCTGCGGGGATGAGCGTGTCGGTCTCGTTTTCGTAGAGCCGAACGTTGGTGTTGGGTTTGGGGTTGTGCATGGTGGCTCCTTGGTGTGGGAGGGTATGTGTGAGACCATCCGGGTGGGTCGGCTCTCCGAGCCGAGCGTCTTGGTCATTGGGTGGACATTTGTGTGAGCCAACCCCACCCCTGCCCCTCCCCTCGGGGGAGGGGTTCTCACGAGAGGCGCTCGGGGACGAGCGCCCCACCTGATCACTACTCATCGCTCATCACTCATCGCTCATCGCTCCGCACTGCCCGCGCGGGTGCGGACGAAGTGCCTGGCTTGTGCGTCGGCGGTGAGGATGTCTTGGGTGGTGCTGGCCGGGTGTGTGCCGAGGGCGTCGAGGGCCTCGGCGGCGAGTTCGACGAGCCGGCCGAAGGGGACGCTGGGGGTGCTGGCGAGGTAGAGGCGGCCGGCTTCTTCGCTGGCGGCGTTAAAGACTGCGCCGGCGGTGCCGCCTTGGTCGATGACTTTGCGGGCCAGAGCGAGGGCCTGGAAGCGTGATTCGTCGGCTGGGGTGAAGTCGAGGGTGCCGACGGTGCTCCAGTCGAGCCTTCGGGATGAGGCGGCGGCGCGGGCGGGGTGCGTGAGGGCATACTGGATCGGCCCGCGCATGTCCGGGGTGCCGAGCTGGGCCAGTTGCGAGCCGTCGGCGAGTTCGACGATCGAGTGGACGATGGACTGGGGGTGGATGAGCACGCTGAGGCGTTGGTGCGGGAGGCCGAAGAGCCAGTGGGCCTCGACGAGTTCGAGGGCTTTGTTGGTGAGCGTTGCCGAGTCGAGTGTGACTTTGCTGCCCATGCTCCAGGTGGGGTGTTTGAGTGCCTGGGCTGGTGGCGCGTGATAGACCTCCGCCAGCGTGCGCATGCGGAAGGGGCCACCCGAGGCCGTCAGGATCAGCCGCGATACTTCGTGGCCGAGGGTCAGGGGTGGGCAGAGGTTGCCGTTGAGGCCGGCGAGGGCCTGCCAGATTGCGCTGTGTTCAGAGTCGATGGGCAGCACCCGGCAGCGGCGTGCCCGTGCGGCGGGGATGATGAAGGCGCCCGCGGCGACGAGGGTTTCTTTGTTGGCCAGGGCGAGATCGCGCCCGAGGCTGACGGCGGCGAGGGTGGCGTGCAGGCCTGCGCTGCCGGCCATCGCGGCGATGACCAGGTCGGCATCGACCTCTTTGACAAGGCGCTCGGCGGCGTCGGGGCCGGTGCGGAGGTGTGGGTCGGGTGTGGCAGCAGACTCGCTCAGGGCCAGGTCTCGGACGGCGAAGGCGCGGGCTTGGGCGTGCAGGAGGTCGGCGTTGCGTCCGGCGGCGAGGCCGACGATGTTGATCTGCGCGTGGCCGGGTAGCGAGTTGAGGTGTGCGACGACCTCGAGGGTCTGCGTGCCGATGGAGCCGGTGGAGCCGAGGAGGATCACCCGGCGGGGAAGATCACGGGCCGTGGTTCCCCCACTGCTGACACCACTGCCATGTGCCACACGCGGGGCGTTCACGAGAAGACACCCTTGAACCCGAGGGCCCGGCGCATGTCGGCGATCTGCCCGGTGTGGAACCCGTTGTGGAAGACCATCCGCGCCACCAGCAGGCGCAGGGGCATCTGCTGCTGACCCCACGACACGCTCTCGTCGAGTTTTTCATCGCTGGCTTTGGCGAGGGCGTTGGCGAGGCGGTCGGCGGCGTTGTTGAAGATCTCGGTGCAGCGGTCGAGGGTTGGGAAGCGGTCGTGGCGTTCTTCGGGCGTGCTGCCGAAGGAGACAGAGTCGGGGTCGTAAACGCCCTTGTCGCGTGAGCCGGCGTGGGTGGGGGTGGGGACAAAGTCGGCCTGGGGCAGGGGCTGGGCGTCGAGCATGGCGGCGACGCGGTGCATGGTCAGGGCCAGGTGCCCGAGTTGCCAGGCGAGGTGGTTGGGCAGGTCGGGTGTCTGGCGGACGTGCGTTACGTTGTTGAACCCGGCCAGGTAGCGGGCCAGCAGGGCCTTGTTGCTCGTAATGATCTCGGCTAAAAGTGCTGCGCGGGTGCTCATGGCAGCAGGGTACGCGTGCGGGTGGCCTCGGCAACGCGATGGTCGGGCGCGGCGTAGTATTTTGCGATATGCCGACGACATCTCTTACATCTACGGATGGGCGGGGGTACATGATTCCACTGGCCGAGCAGCCGGTGACGATCGGGCGCAACAAGGACAACATCCTGGCGATCTCTGATGAGGCCGCCTCGCGCTACCACTGCGTCATCGAGCCGGACGGGACGGGGGGCTTCCGCATCCGCGACCTTGGGAGCAAGAACGGCACGAAGGTCAACAACCACAAGTTCTCAGGCGAGGCCCAGCCCCTGCGGCCGGGGGACAACCTGCGCATCGGCACGCACACCTTCACCGTCGAGAGCGACCAGACGTTTGAGGAGGTCCGCCAGTCGGTGCGGAGCAAGAGCCTGGACGTTGACACGAGCAGCGGGCCGGCGGGGAACTGGGCCGTGGACCTTCGGCAGATGCTCGACTTGTTGCCGCCGAAGAACGAGGGGGACACACCTGTCCAGCTCGTCGACGGGGCCAACCAGTTTTCGAGCGCGCTGGCGCAGGACGCTCCTGGACCGCTGGCGTTGCGGATCATGATCCTGATGGCCAGCAAGGCGCGCGCGACGGACATCCACGTCGAGGCCAAGCACAACGTTTATTCGATCCGCATGCGCGTCGACGGGCAGATGGTGACGATTGCCGACATCCCGACGAAGGTTGGGCAGTTGATGCTCGGGGTGGTCAAGACCGCGTGCCTGATGAAGCCCGCGGCTGACGACGCCGTGCAGGACGGGCACTTTGGCACACGGTTCCGTGGCAAGAAGGTTGACTACCGCGTGTCGATCACGCCGTCGGTGCACGGGCAGAAGATGGTCATCCGCGTGCTGGACGCGGGGCTTGCGCCGCGCAGCTTGTCGGACCTGAACTTCCCTGCGTGGATGCACGAGCGCGTGCGCAAGGTGTGCACCAAGGAGCAAGGGTTCGTGCTCGTGTGCGGGCCGACCGGCTCGGGCAAGACGACCACGCTCTACAACGCCCTGCGGGAGATCGACCGCGAGACGACCAACGTTGTAACGATCGAGGACCCCGTGGAGTATCAGCTCGAGGGGACCACGCAGATACCGGTCAACTCCGACAAGGGGAACACCTTCGGGCAGATTCTGCGGTCGGTGCTGCGGCAGGACCCCGATGTGGTGCTCGTCGGGGAGATCCGCGATGAGGAGACGGCCCGGGTGGCGATGCAGGCGGCCATCACGGGGCACTTGGTCTTTAGCACCGTTCACAGCAAGGACTCGATCACGGCGGTCTTCCGGGTGCTGGACCTGAAGGTCGAGCCGTTCTTGGTCGCGCAGTCGCTGGACCTGGTGCTGGCCCAGCGTCTGGTGCGGGCGTTGTGCGACAACTGCAAGCGGCCCGTGCCTGTGCCGCCGGCGATCTCGACGCGCATGGGGCGCAACCTGGAGGGGCGGACTGAGATTTATGTCCCCGCCGGGTGCGGGCAGTGCTTCAAGACGGGCTACCGCGGGCGCAAGGCGCTCTTTGAGATGCTTGACTTTACCGACGAACTGCGCGACGTGGTGCTCAAGTCGCCGTCGATCACGGCCATGAAAAAGGTGATTGAGAAGGGGCTGTTTACGACGCTCTTGCAGGCCGGGTATGTGCAGTGCGCACGCGGGGCGACGGACGTTGACGAAGTCGAGCGCGTCTGCGGCGGGGGGGTCTAAGAACTCTTCCCCCGAGGGGAGCGGTGGTGGGGTTGGCACGGGCAAACATATCGGAAAATCCATACGCCCGGCTCGGAGATCGGGGGTACCCGGTGGTGTTTTTTGCTCACGCAAGGGCCTGTTGAAAGAGGTTCGCGGAGGGTGCGGAGGTTGGCGGAGGGACGCGGAGTAGAAGCCCGGGGTGATGGTTGGTGCGCAACGGTCTTGGCCAAACCGATCCCCTAGCAGAGCGTTCATTACAACTCTGAAAACCGCTGCTGCTGGGTCCTGTGAGTAGATTTCTCTGGGAGCTCTGGGACCTTTGCAGTAAGGACGAGTGTTTATCCTGCCGAGGCGACCGAACCGGTCGCCGGGACGACTATGCCTGGGGCGTGCCTGCGGTCTTTGCTGATGAGAGTTTCCTCGGGGTAGGGCACGCGTCCGTGGTGGATCGACGCGAGGCTTTTGGAGATCGTCTGCACCACTGCGCCGATCTCCTTCATGGTCAGCTCGCACTGGTCAAACTGTCCGTCGGCGAGGCGGCGTTCGGCGATGGAGCGGACCATCTGCTCGATCTTGATCGGCGTCGGGTCTGGCATCGCCCTGGCCGCGCCCTCGGCGGCGTCGCAGACCATCATCACCGCGACCTCTTTGGTCCTGGGCTTGGGGCCTGGGTAGCGGTACTGCCCTTCTTCGGGCGCGTCGGCAGCAGTGGCGCCGGCCTCCTTGCGGGCCTGGTCGTGCTGCTTGCGTGCGCGGTGGTAAAAGTACTCCACCACCGTGGTGCCGTGGTGGGCCTCGATGAAGTGCCAGAGGGGCGCGGGGATGTGGTGCTCGCGGGCCAACTCCATCCCGTCGGCAACGTGGGCGACGATCAAGAGCAGGCTCATCGAGGGTGCGAGTTTGTCGTGCCGGTTGATACCCGACTGGTTCTCGACGAACATCTCGGGGCGGTTCATCTTCCCGGCGTCGTGGTAGAGGGCGCCGACGTAGGCCAGGAGGCCGTCGGCGCCGATGCGCTGGCAGGCCTGCTCGGTGAGGTTGGCGACGTTCATGGAGTGCACCCAGGTGCCTGGGGCTCGCTGCTGGAGCATCTGCAAGAGCGGGTGGCGTGGGTCGCGCAGTTCGATGAGGGACAGGGGCGTGAGCACGCCGAAGCTTCGCTCGATGCTCGGCAGCAGCCCGAGCACGACAAAGCACGCCAGCAGCACGCCGATGCCCGCGAGCGCGGCGGAGGATGCCGTCTGCGTCAGCGCCGGCTGGCTCATCGGCAGCCGCAACTGCTCGACTAGGAGGGTGATTGCGGCCAGGAGCAGACCGGCGACGAACCCTGCACGGATCAGCGTGCCGCGGTGGCGGATTTCGCGCAGTTGCCAGATGATGAGCCCGACACCGGCCAGGGGGAGGACGCCGGCCTCGATCGGCAAACGCACGGCCAGCACCGAGGCGAGCCCGAGCAGCGAGGCGATCGCCAGGGCCGTGCGCCGCTCATAGGCCACGACGAGGATTGCCGCGACGAGCACGGGGGGGACGCAGACGGCGGGCACGGCTGCGCGGGGCTGGAGGATTGCCCACAGGCACGAGACGCCCAGGGCCCCGGCAAAGAGCAGCGCGAGCGCCGCCAACCGGCGCGAGCGTGCGAACAACTTGGGTGAGTACGCCGAGACATACGCGCCCAGCCCGAGGGCGATCAGCGCGCCCAGGCCCATCATGGCGGCGACCTCGGCGTAGCGCTGGTAGGACGGGCCGAGGGTCCAGTAGGCCTGCGACTCGCCACGGGCTACCTCCAGTTTGCTCGCGGTGATCACGTCGCCACGCGTAAAGAGCACTTCCCCGGCGTTGAAGCGCACGCCCCTGGGCTGCACGCCCGCGGCGGCGAGCTCGGCACGCTGCTGCGTCAGGGCGCGGTCGAGGCGGAAGGTGGGTGCTTTCCTGTCGACGATCGAGTTAACGACGGCGTCGATCTCCTCGCCGGCGAACCCGGCCGAGAGGGCGAGCATCCGCAGCTGCGCGTCCAGGCGGCGACCGTCGATGTTGATGAGGTCCGCGGAGCGTAGGTTGACGGGGGGCATCCCCTCGACGACCAACTCGACACGCTCGCCGGGGGTGAGGACCCCCTGCTGGTAGGTTTCGTTATCAACCAAGGGCGTGGTGCGGAGCAGGTCGGCGAGTTTGTCGGCCCGGCGTCGCCAGGCGGCGGTGGGCTTGCCGCCTGCGGCCTGGGACTGGATCAGATGGAGGCTTGTTTCGGTGATGGCAAAGCGTTGGCGGATTGCCGCATCGACCTGGTCGATCGAGGTGGCATCGGCCAGGGCGGCGGGAAGGTTGGCGACGCCGTCGGCCAGGGCCGTCAGGAGCACCGCGTCGCCGGTGTAGACCTTTGGGGCATCTCGGCGTGCGGCCTGTCGGTCGGCATCGGTCGCCAACGAGTCATCGACCTGCACGGGCACGCGTGTAACCTTGGTCCGGTCGGCGACCTGCCCGACTTCGAGGATCACCCGCCGGTTCATCCCGACGAGCACCAGACCGATCACCAGTGCGAGGGTGAGGATGATGAGCAACCCCCACGCCGTGCCGGGCTGGGCGATCACCCAGCGCATGGCTTGTGCGCCGAGCGGGTGTGGGGTCTTGGGTTCATTCTGGAAGGAGGCCTGGTTCACGTTGTTGCATTGAGTGCGGGGAGGTGGGTGGCGGGTGGTTTATGGGTTTTTCTGTTGATTCGCATCGTCGCGCGGGGCTCGTGGCTTGCGGGTGGGGGGGTTGTTGGCGCGCATCAGGGTGTTCTCGGACCTGCTGTAAGCGTGCACGATCCGCGCGACGACCTCGTTGCGCACGATGTCCCCCTCGTCTAGCCCGCAGACGGCGATCCCCTCCACCCCACGCAGGACCATCAACGCGTGCGTGAGCCCCGAGGCCCCAGGCTCCTCCAGGTCGGTCTGCGAAGGGTCTCCGGTAACAATCACCTTGCTCCCGGCACCCATGCGTGTCAGGAACATCTTCATCTGCGTGCGGGTGGTGTTCTGGGCCTCGTCGAGGATAATCACCGCGCGGTTGAGCGTCCGCCCGCGCATGAACGCCAGCGGGACGATCTCGATGACGTCGCTGGCGATGAACCTGCTGAGGGTGGCGTAGTCGATCATGTCGTTGAGGGCGTCCAGGAGCGGGCGGAGGTAGGGGTTGACCTTTGCCTGGAGGTCGCCCGGGAGGAAGCCGAGTTTTTCGCCGGCCTCGACGGCCGGGCGGACGAGGATGAGTTTTTTGGCGCGCCCGGACTTGAGCATGTGCACGGCAGCGGCGACGGCGAGGTAGGTCTTGCCCGACCCGGCGGGGCCTACGCCCAGCACCACGTCAAAGTCTCGGATGGCATCGAGGTATCGCTGCTGGTTGGCGGTTTTGGCGCGGACGGGCGCGCCGACGGCGTAGACGCTCAGGTGCTCGCTCCACGCCGGGCCTGTGGGCAAGGGCTCGGGCCCGGCAAAGCCGATCGGCATCGGCGCCTGACCCTCGGCTGAGGCGATCGCTTGGCCGATGAGGGCGTGTATCTCTTGCCGGGTCGGCACCTGCCCCTGCCCGACGGCCTGGCAAAGCCCCTGGAGCACCTCGCGTGCCGCGAGCACGGCGGTGCGATCGCCCATGAGGCGGATGACGACCCCCCGGGAAAGCACCCGGATGCCCAGGGCCTCGCGGATCATTTTGAGGTTACGATCACCAACGCCGAGCACGCTCGTACGCTCGGCACCCTGAGGGAGTTGTATCGATAGTTCCAAAGACCGGCAACTCCGAGGGGCGCTCAACGCGGACGCACACACGCCCGAGCAGAAGAACCCGCAGGACACTGCAACGCACTACCCAAACCGAACGACAATGCTACCCATCCCCCAACTGCTACGGCTTCTATCGAAGGCGAGTTCCCCTGGCACCACCTTGCGGTAAATCAGCATGAAAAAGGCATTTTTATATTCTGATAGGGTTCTATTCGCCTCGTTAATATTGACCTTGGGATTGCTGGGGCTGCTCGGTGGCGTGCAGGCGGGGTGCGTGGGGCCGGACCCGATGAGTGGTGTGCGTGCTGACCTGATCACCCCGGCCGAGGACGGGGGGCAGATGACAGAACTCTGGGCGGATTGGGATGACATCGATGCGGCGTTGAGCGTTGGGCTGGAGAGGTCGGAGCTGGCGACGATGTTGACAACCACGAGCGACGAGAGGCGGACGTGGGAGTTGCTGTCGATGCCCGGCGGGGCGGGGATGCTCACGGCTGAGCGGTTGCTGGAGAAGGGTCGAGATGCAAAGGGGAGCGAGCGGATCCGTCTGACGGCGAGCGTGAGTGGCAGCCGGGGGGATGAGTTTGCCCGCAGGGTGCTGGCGGGGATGCGTGCGAGGCTGTTGCAGTTGGCGGGGGTTTCGTACGCGCCGGTGAAGTAGTGCAGGTGCCGGGGGTGGGGGCGATTGTTCGAGAGAGGCTTTGGGGTGGTTGTCTGGCGGGTTTGGTGGCGCAACCCTTTGGGATGCGAACGCCTCTTGCGGATGGGTATGTTTTTCCTGGTGAGTTTGGGCGGCAGTGCGGGACGTGGTTGACGTGGCCCCGGCCTGAGGGGATTTCGTTTCCGGGGCGGTACCACACGGTGCTGGGGGACCTGGCTCGCATCGTGCACGCGATTGCGGTGCGGCAGGACGTGCACATCAACGTGCTAAACGACAACTGGGCGCGTGCGGTGCGTGATGTGCTGGTTGGGTATGGGGTGCCGGCGAGGTTGTGCGCTGGGCGTGTGTTTTTTCATGCGATCAGGAGCAACGAGTGCTGGTGCCGGGACCATGGTCCGGCGTTTGTGGTTAAGGGTGTGGCGCGTGGGTATGCGGGCGCGCGGGCGGGGGTGGTGGATTGGGGGTTTAATGCGTGGGGAGGGAAGTACCCGCCGTGGGGGGATGATGACGCGGTGCCGGGGGTGATCGCCGGGCGTGCGGGGCTGAGGTTGTGGACGAGCAAAGTGGTGATGGAGGGTGGGAGTGTGGAGTTCAACGGGCGTGGGACGGTTTTGACGACGACGCAGTGCCTGCTGAACAAGAACCGCAACCCGGGGATGACGCGCGGGGCAATCGAGGGTGTGCTGCGGGAGTATTACGGGCAGCGGCACGTGCTGTGGCTGAGCGAGGGGATCGAGGGCGACGACACCGATGGGCACATCGATGATTTGGCGCGGTTTTTGTCGCCGACGAAGGTTGTGATCGGGGTGGAGGCGAACAGGCGTGATGGGAACTATGCGGCGTTGCGTCGTGCGTACAAGAAGTTGCAGGGGATGCGGGACCAGGACGGGGTGGCGTTTGAGGTTATTGAGGTGCCGATGCCTGGGGTGGTGCGGGTGGCTGGTGAGCGTGTGCCGGGGACGTACATGAACTTTTTGTTTGTTGACGGTGCGTGCCTGGTGCCGGTCTTTGGGCATGCCAACGACGCGCGAGCGTTGAAGATTTTGCAGTCGCACCTGCCGGGGCATGAGGTGGTGGGTATTGATTGCCGGGGGTTGATCTGGGGTCTGGGTGCGATCCACTGCCTGAGCCAGCAGGTGCCGAGGGTGCCGGGGTTGGGGGCGAGGCTGCGTGCGATGGCGCTGAAGGTGCCGTGATGCAGGCGTGTGTTTACGCGGCTTGTTGAGCGGTGGGGTTGGAGATGCCCCAGGTGCGTGCGAGGTTGAGGAGTTTGTCGTAGTCGAGTGGTTTGATGGCGTAGTCATCGCACCCGGCCTGGAGGCACTTTTCGCGGTCGCCGGGGTTGGCGTGGGCGGTAAGTGCGATGATGGGGGTCCGGAAGCCGGCCCGGCGGAGGGCGCGTGTGGCGGCGTAGCCGTCCATGACGGGCATCTGCATGTCCATGAGCAGGAGGTGGAAGGGGTTGTTGTTCTGGCGTGCATCGGTGGCCAGGCGGAGTGCCTGTTTGCCGTCGGGTGCGATGATGACGGTCCAGCCGTCGCTGCGGAGGTGGTGCGCGATGAGCCGTTGGTTGTCGATGCCGTCCTCGGCCAGGAGGACGAGTTTGCCCGTGGCGGTGGCCTTGTCGGGTCGAGCCGATGGGGTCGGCAGTGGGCAGGTCAGTGAGGTGAGTGTGGCGTTTTTGGGTGTGCCCGGGCGGACGGGGAGTGTGAGTCGGAAGGTGGAGCCTTGTCCGAGCTGGCTGGTCAGTGTGATGTCGCCTCCCATGCTGCGGGCGAGTTTGCGTGAGATGGCCAGGCCGAGGCCCGTGCCGCCGAAGCGGCGGTCCATGCCCGCGTCGCCTTGGACGAAGGGTGTGAAGAGTTTGCCGGCCTGCTCGGGCTTGATGCCCTCGCCTGTGTCGATGACCTCGATGGTGAGCTGGTCGATGAGGTTGGCGGCGACGCGGATAGTGACGCTGCCTTGCTGTGTGAACTTGATGGCGTTGCCTGTGAGGTTGACGAGGATTTGTTTGAGGCGTGTGGGGTCAGCGTCGATGGTGGCCGGGAGTGGGAGTTGGATGTCCAGGACGAGTTCGAGGCCTTTTTTGCGGGCCTGTCCGTCCATGAGTGAGGCAATCTCGGCGATGATGGAGGCGGGCTCGATGGGTTCGGCTCTTGTGGCCAGGCGCCCGGCCTCGATGGAGGCGAGGTCGAGGATGTCGCTGATGACCGAGAGGAGGTGGTTGCCGTTGCGTGTGATGGTCTGGAGGTGCTCGGCGCGCTCGGCGTCGCTGACGGCGCTGGTGCGGAGGATGTCGGCGTAGCCGACGATGGCGGTGATGGGCGTGCGGATCTCGTGGCTCATGTGGGCCAGGAAGGCGGACTTGGCGTCGCTGCCAACGCGGGCGGCCTGCTCGCGTGCCTGCAGAATAACGAGGAGTTCCTTCTGCCTGTTCAGCGTGCCGTTGAGGATGGCGATGGTGGTCGAGGAGGCGATGAGGATGAGGCCGATGGAGGCGGCGATGGCGAGCGTGGTGTTGCGTGAGGTAGCGGCGGCGGCGAGCCAGGAGGCGGCTGGGTAGTCGATGCCGAGGATTGCGGCGACCTTTCCGTCGTCGGTGATGGGGTAGACGGCACTGACCCAGGTGCCCCAACGGTCGGTCTGGGGGCAGTCTTCAAAGCCTGACCAGGCTTCTAGGAAGCCTTTGTAGATGCCCGGGGAGGCGTTGTCGTAGGGTTCGCCGATAGGTGTGCGTGCCTCGCGGCCGTCTTCGTAGATGCCGTTGCGGTTGTAGTCGGTCTCGCTGTCGATGAGCATGCGTACGCGGCCCTGCTCGTCGCGTGTCATGACATAGATGTCGGCAATGGCGGGGTTGAGTTTGAGGTTGCGTCTTTGGCGTTCGATGAGGTTGAGGTAGACGGGGTCGTCTGGGGGTGTGTGGAGGTTGATGGCGAGGACGCCGTGCTCGATGAGGTCGCTGGCGTAGGTGGGGGCGAGGCCGAGGAGGGAGTTTTCGATGCGTTTTTGTGCCTGCTTTGCCTGCCCGTCGGCGTGGAGGATTCCCCCGGCGGCGACGGCCAGCAGGACGGCCCAGACATACCAGGGCAGTGGGTGCCTGACCTGCGGGTGGAGTTTGAGCCAGCAGTGGACAACCGCCGCGGGGATGAGCAGGGCGAGTGCGAAGACGAGGTAAGGTGTCAGGGTCATCATCGAGTGGGTCTGTGCGCGTGCGCAACGTGCTATGCGCAGGTAGATCGACTGGATCGATGCCCGGCTGGTGGTGGTTGGGGGTGATAACTTGTGCTGGGGGGAGTTTTTACCACAGAGTGACAGAGGCACAGAGGAAAGCATGTGGCAGGGGTTTGATGCTCCTGCACCAAACCTGCTTTGCTCTTCTCTGTGCCTCGGTGTCTCTGTGGCGAGATGCCTTTGAGGGGGTGTGCAGGTTGACGGAACCCCACCCCTGCCCCTCCCCTCGGGGGAGGGGTTCCGATGGCGCGGGCGCCTTTAGCGGAGGCCGTATTCTTTGAGTTTGCGGTAGAGGGTTCGTTCGCCGATGCCGAGGATTTTGGCGGCGGCCTCGCGGTTGCCTGTGGTGAGGTGGAGTGTGTCTCGGATGGCGCGTTTTTCGAGTTGTTCGAGGCTGGTTCCGGCGAGGGAGCCGTTGGTGTTCGGGATGCCGTCGGGGTTGTCTGCGGGGTCGTCGCCGGCGCGGAGATCGTCGGGGATGTGTCGGACGTCGAGGGTGAGGTTGTTGGTATCGGCGCCCTCGCCGACGGCGGCGACGATGAGGTTTTGGACGACGTTGAGGAGTTGGCGGACGTTGCCGGGCCAGTGGTAACTGGACAGTCGCATCATGGCGGCGTCGGTGATGGCAGGTACGGGCGCGCCTGGCAGGACCTTGTTGATTGCGTTGGCGAGAGCGTGTGCGACGATGCGTGGGATGTCTTCGCGGCGTTGGCGGAGTGGTGGGAGGTGGATTTCTGCGCCGCGGATGCGGAAGTAGAGGTCCTCGCGGAAGCCGCCTTGCTTGATGAGGTCGGGGAGGTCTTTGTTGGTTGCGCTGACGATGCGGACGTCGGCCTTGCGTGTGTCGTTGCTGCCGACGCGGACGACTTCTCCGGTTTCGAGTACGCGGAGGAGTTTGGCCTGCATTTTCAGGGGCATGTCGCCGATTTCGTCGAGGAAAAGGGTTCCGCCGGAGGCGTACTCGAAGACGCCCTCGCGTTCTCGTTCGGCGCCGGTGAAGGCCCCGCGGACGTGGCCGAAGAGTTGGTCTTCGAGGAGGGTCTCGGCCTCGGCGGCGCAGTTGATGGCGACGAAGCGTTTGGTGGCGCGTGGTGAGTTTCGGTGGACGGCCTGGGCGATGAGCTCTTTGCCGGTGCCGCTCTCGCCGGTGACCAGGACGGGCAGGGTGGTGCTGGCGACGCCCTTGACGGTGCGGAGGATGCGTCGCATGGGCTCGCTGGCGGCGATGATCCCCTCGAAGCCTTGGTGCTGGACGAGTTCGGGCGCGCCGGGGCCAGCCGGGGCGTTCCAGCCGGTCGCCTCGTGGCGGAGCAGGACGGTCTCGGCGGCGCGGTTGACCAGTGCCCGAAAGACTTCGAGGTCGAGCGGTTTTTCGATGAAGTCAAAGACGCCTTCTTTGAAGGCAGCGCGTGCGGTGGGGACGTCGCCGTGGGCGGTGACCATGATGGTCTCGGCCTGTGGCTGGAGCGTGCGGGCGGCGTGGAGGACGACGAGGCCGGCGTTGGCGCCGTCGCTTGCGACGGGCTGGGCGTTGGGGGTTGTCGCGGCGGTGCCTGCGGAGGTGGGCATGCGCAGGTCGGTGATGATGATGTCAAAGGTGCCGTGCTTGAGTTCGTCGAGGGCCTGGGCGACAGTGGTGGCGATGGTGCAGACGTGCCCGGGCTTGCGGAGAGCCTCGGCCATGACGTCGGCGTGGTCGGGTTCGTCGTCGACGAGGAGGACTTGTGCGCGGAGGTCTTCGGGCATGGGAAGGTGAGGGTAGGTAATGGCGGGGGGCGTGGGTGGTATAGCGTGGGGGTGGTCTACCCTGCTGGCATGGTGGATATCCGCGTGATCTCGATCGGCGCGCTGGCGGGCAACCCGCTGTGGGGTGAGCGCACGGGTGTGCGGAGTGGGCACGCCACGAGCACGCTGATCCGGTCGGGTGATGTAACGCTGCTGGTTGACCCGGGGTTGCCCGAGCAGGCGCTGGTGGCGAGGCTGGGGGAGCGGTCGGGGTTGACGCCGGAGTTGGTTACGCACGTGTTTTTGACGTCGTTCCACCCTGACACGCACCGTGGGATTGGTGCGTTTGCGGGTGCGGAGTGGTTGATCAGCCTTGAGGAGCGCGAGGGGGTGGGGATTCCGCTGGTGCAGCAGCTCAAGGTGGCGGTGGACCGTGGGGAGAAGGAGTTGGCGGAGCTTCTCAAGCACCAGATCGCGGTGCTGCACAAGTGCAAGGTTGCACCGGATGAGCTGGCCTCGGGTGTGGATTTGTTCCCGCTGCCGGGGTTGACGCCCGGGCTGACGGGTGTGCTTATCGAGGAGCCGGAGTTGACGACGCTGGTCTGCGGTGACGCGATCGCGACGGTCGAGCACCTGCGTAAGCGGATGGTTTTGCAGAGTGCGGCGAGCGTGCCGAGGGCGCGGGAGAGCTTTGCAGAAGCCATACAGATTGCCGACGTGCTGGTTCTCGGACGGGATAACAGTGTTGTGAACCCGTTTGACGCGGGGAATATTGCCGGCGAGGTGTGAGGGTGAGGTTGTTGATGGCCTTGCGGGTTGGCGGGGGTGGTTTTCTCAAGTAGAATGGGGGGCGTGGGTCGGTGATGCAGGTAGTCGGTGGTGTGTTGACCAAGGAAGAAGGATGGTGTGATGCATTCAGCGGATTGCCCACTCTGCAAGCAGTTGCAACAAGCGCGCGCAGGTGGGCACGCGATGCACGTGGCGGACCTGCGGCGTGTGAGCGTGTTTCTGAGTGAGAACCAGGGGTTTTCGGGTTGGTGCGTGCTGGTGCTTAAGGAGCATGTCGAGCACCTGTCGGATTTGTCGCTGGATGAGCAGATGGCGATCTTCCGTGAGGTGGCGATGGTGGCCGGGGCGATCCGGTCGCGGTTTGCGCCGGTGCGGATCAACTATGAGTGTTTGGGGAACGTGGTGCCGCACGTACACTGGCATGTGATCCCAAGGTACCGGACGGACCCTGACGCGGGTGCGCCGGTGTGGGTGTTTCCGTCGGAGGTGCTGCGTGGGCGTGCGGCCCCCGAGTCGATCAGCCATTCGATCGTGCAGTTGCGTTCGGCACTGGGCAAGTGAGTTTGCGTTGTGGGGTTGTTGCTTTGCACAGGCTCTTTGTTGATGGTGGTTGGGACCGTCGGCCGGGCGAGGTGGTTGTCGGCGGGGAGGAGGGTGCGCACGCGGTGCAGGTCAAGCGTCTGCGTGCCGGGGAGGTGGTGGAGGTGCTTGATGGGTGCGGGTGCGTGGGGCATGGGCAGGTGGTGGAGGTGAGCCGGGGCGGGCGTGATTCGCGGGTGCGTGTGCGTGTGGGGCGTGTAGAGGTTGTTGAGCGGGTTGGGCCGGTGGTGCATGTGTGCAGCGCGGTGCCCAAGGGGGATCGGGCGGGGCAGTTGATCGATCAGTTGTCGCAGGTTGGCGCGGCGACGTGGTCGGCGTTGACGACGGACCACGGCATAGCCGAGGGGGGGGGGCACAAACTCGAACGCCTGACGCGGATCGCACGCGAGGGGAGCAAGCAGTGCGGGCGTGCGTGGGCGCTGACGATTGGGGGTGCGATG